>Ga0114951_10003855_pt1 | contig 15151 bp, 11 predicted proteins | sample AM7aDNAmetaG_FD_88677 | JGI IMG/M metagenome (GOLD analysis project Ga0114951, IMG submission 88677) | Freshwater microbial communities from Finland to study Microbial Dark Matter (Phase II) - AM7a DNA metaG | ecosystem: Environmental > Aquatic > Freshwater > Lake | place: Finland: Lake Alinen...
AAACCGGTTGAGACGTTCTTTGACCGCGGTTTTGAAGCCTTTTTTGCTGTATGAAAAGATGATCGTCCCGCCATCCCTCAGCAGGGAGAGACTATTCCCCAGAGAGGTGAAAAAATCCCCCGTCATCCAAAAAACTCCAAACGCCATGATCAGATCATAGGAAGAAAGGTCGGCTATAAAACCACGATCCAGGATAGACCCTTGCTGAAGGGTCCACCTCTCCGAAGAGCCCGCCTTCTTTGCCCAGATTTCCCTTTTACTGAGCTCCAAAACGTTTTCGTCCGTATCAAAACCTGTGATTTTTCTCGCAGACAACCTGTAAGCCGCATAAGAAGAGACCCCGAGACCGCACCCGATATCCAGAACTTCCTTTCCTTCAAGGTTTTCGAGTCCTGTAGCCCACCGGATAATCTCCTCATAAGCGGCCACTTTGTCATCGGCGGAGTATTCTTTCCAAGTTTTCTCCCAAAACGCTCCCCTGCCTGCCAAGCCACCCATCTCCGTACCCATGCCTTTCTTCCCAAGACCTCCCGGGGTCACGCCAACAGATCCAGGAAGGCCGGTGATCTTTTAAAAATAAGTTCGCTGAAAATATTTTGTTTTGAAAGCTCGTCCACCAGCTCCCACATATGCCCGAAAAGTCCGCCTTCCACTCCATACAAAAGAATGTTGGGCGGCAGGCGCCGCAAGGCCTCGCGACGGCTTACTTGCTTGATCTGATTCCTTTTCCCGAATCTCAGGAAAAAAATCCGCTCGATCTTTGCGGAGGCATTCCGGACCATCTCCGGCGTCCGGCTCCAGGGAGTGCCATAGGCGCGCCATCCGTCCCCGCTTTTTCTTAGGATCACATTCTCGTCATTCAAAACGGCGAAACCCCGACCAAGGCAAAAGCGGGCGATCGTGGTCTTCCCGCTTCCGGAAGGCCCGACGAACAAAAACGCCTTGCCACCGATAACCGCACAACTACCGTGGATCAATGCCCCCTGCCGGCGGCGGCATAAATAATGCTCGAGTTTCCATTTTGGCAAAAAATCGAACGGATTCTGTACGGGCTTGGGTTGGTTGGCCAGGACCTGCGCGCTTGAGGCATCCGGATCGAATTTTACAAAAAAATCGGAACAGTTTCCCCCCTTTCTCGTAAAGACATAGCGACGCGCATTCTCTTCACCCCAATAGGCCATTTTTTTGTAATTGGCCCGGAACACACTTCTCCCCGGAAAGGTCGTTTCCGCGGCTCCGTGCACGCTCGGAAAAGTCATCCCTTTCTTCCGCACAAGACGGATCACGAACCCCTTTTCTCCCTTGGGATTTTTGTCCGTAAACTTCGAAAAGTCATAGTTTGAATAGCTGAAAACTTCCTCTTCCTTGGCGCAAAGGGAAAAAGTCATACCGGCGACCCGGATCTTTCGGACAAATCCGGACCCTGCCCCTAGTTTTTTTGAACGATTCTTTTTTTCCATAAAGCCGCCTGAGGATCCAGCGCGAAACCTTGGCTCCTTAAAAATTTTTCCGCGGGCCCGCGCAGCCCCTGGTTTTTCAGAACGATTTCATCAACGCCCGCCTTCTCACAAACAATTTCCAGAAGCTGCAGCATCCGGTCCGCGATCCCCAACTTTCGGTAGGGAATTCTGACAAAAACGTTATGGATCTCAAACCGTCTTCCCGCAGAGACGTTTTCTAAAAGTTCCAGGTTTGCAACGACCTCGTCTCCGGAGCAAACCCACAAGTGAAGGGCATCAAAGCGCGGCGAGGGCAAAGATTCCTCTTTAAAAAGTTCCTGGGCCTGTTCACCGATCACCGTCTGCCCACTTTTAAAAACTAGCCGGCAAGAGAGCCTTTTAAGCCTATGCCCGGCAAAGATCTTATAAAGGTTGAGATCCTGTAACGCAACGGTTAGCTTTACAAGTCCTTCGTAAAAGAACAGGATCAGCCCGAAACAACGGGGATTTCTCGGATTACCGGCAATACCGATGAGATCCCGAAATCCAAAGGTGTGTTCCCCTCCGCCGCCAAATTCCGGTTTGGTTGAAATGCTGTCCGCAGTGAGCCGAACCACCCGGTGACAGAAGACCTTCCGGTCCCTTTGATACACCACAATGTCACCGACCTTGAGATCGCCCACCGATGGCACCTCCCGGACCACGATCGTGTCTCCGTCCCAATAGTAAGGAAGCATGCTCTTTCCACGGCCGGTAAAAAAAAGCTCTTTTTTCAGCTTGGCCGCAATATCACAGGAGCCGTCCACGTCTAAAAGACGGGCATCAAGACACAAAAGGCGGTGCGAATCACTTTCGCTTTGCATGGAAGAAATTCCGGATTATGTCTTCTTTGAGGTTGATAAGAAAAACGATCAGTGTGGAGGCTACCGTCCTCAGCATTAATTCGAGATTCGTCTGTAAGAAAAGACATACGCCCATATTAAATAGTGCCTTTACCGCGGAATGCTTGAGGATGAACCTCTCCGTGAAGTTTACGGGGCCCTCTTTGACAAGCCCGGAGATCATACCCCGCAAAACGCTCCCCGAAGCGATCTTGCGCTGCCAACCGCCCATGAACAAAAACACCGCCTCCAGGTAAGCCTGTTGGGAATATTTCATGTCGACGAAAAGATAGCCGAACCCAAAGTAAGCCGCCATCTTCTCCTGATATTCTCTGGCATAGTCTTTATAGCCCGAATTCAACAAATGGTGGTACATCACAGTGTTCTTAAAAAGTCGATAGGCCCTCGGAAAAACAAAGAACGGCGTTTGATGCTTCTCCCAGATATGCTGGACATAGAGGATGTTTGAAAGCATGTCCTTCTTTTTGATGAAGGGATTGAGCACGATGAAGTCGACGGCCAAAGTCACTTTTTTTTCGAGATGGCGCTCTTTGAGCATATTGAAAAAGATATCGATCCCGGTTTCGTAATCGCTGAGATCCTTCCGGCCGTAAAGAAGGTCCGATGTTTCCAGCGACGCGGATTGGACGCCGGTATAAAGGTAGTAAAGCCCCGCGTCCAATAAATGGCCCAGTTTGCTCCGGGTAATGGAGGAGAGACGCGCATGACACAAGAGAGGCTTTCCGATCTTTTTTTTGTATTCCCTCGCGAAAAAAGCGATCTCTTCTTCCGGCCTCAGAAAGAAATCGTCATCCATGATGGAGATCTGATTGTTCTCCCCCTTCATGAGGGACACGGAATATTCCAGTTCGGAAAGCAACCGGACCATGCTGTTTTGCCGGTATTTCCCGTAGATCTGCCTGATCTTCGAGGAACAACAATAGGTGCAGTCGTAAGCACATCCCCGGCTGAACACATTGATGATGTTCCCTTCCTTGGGATATTTAAAATCATCCGCGGATGCGACAGGCTCGATCCCTCCGAAGCGGCCGATTTTGAAATGCTTGCCGGGGGTGAAATAATCGAGATGAGGAAGGTCATCGAGTTTTTCGACCAAACGCATCGGGGTTTTCCCAAGAGACCCGTCTTTGCGCCTGATCCATAAATTCGGGATATTCGACAAGTCCGCTCCGGCGCTTAGGGCGTCATAGACCTGCACGATCATTTCTTCGCCGTCCCCGATACAGACAAGATCCGCGTGCTCGATGCAATCTTCCGGGCACATAATGGCGTATTGGCCACCCATAAGGATGAGGCCCCGGTATCCTCTTTTCCTCAAATGCTTCGACACGAGAACGGCGTTCCGGAAGGTGTTCTCGATGACCGAGATCCCCACTATCACATCTTCTTTGACGTGCTCGTACAAATGATCCAGCGTACGCCGGTCATAAAGCGCCGCGCGCCCTAGAAAAAAACATTTTGGTGAAATGCCTTTTTCCTGTTTTAGAACGGCCGACAACTGCCGTATTCCGAGAGTTACCCGGCTGGTCGTGATCAAAGAAATGCTCATGCTCTCCCCTTCGCATGCCTTAATAACCGTTCGTTCTCAAAAACAAGACGGTAAAGGCCGTATAAAAGTCTGCAGTGGTAGAGGTGTTCGGTCCTTTTGGTATAAGGGTCCAAACCGTAATATTTCGCAAACTGCTCGATGGGGATCCGGCTCAGATTCAAGACAGGCTCCCAAAAACCGTCGAAAAAAACGAACTGCATTCTAAAAAATAGTTCTTTGCTTTTTTCCGCTCCGCAGGGAAAGGGACCGTGATTATTTATCAGTCTCTCGGCCATTCTTTTTTTATAATGCGGGGTCACCAAACCTGCCCACACCTTCTCCGGCACCTCCGCGTTAAAAAAGGAGCGGGCTTGCGACAGAATAAAAAAAGTTGTGGCCCGCATTTTTCCGGCCCCGGCTTCACGAACCACATAATCCCAATCGAAGATATCGCCGAATGCTTTCAGGATCATCGCTACATCAAAAACATTCTTGAGACAAAACGCCCTACCTCCGAACCGGCGCTGATGCAATGCAAGGCAAAAAAGTTGGTCCTCAGGAGAAAGCTCCCGGATCACGGAGCCCTTCGTGGCCGTTTCCTTCGTCCGCTCCCAAAGGTGCGGCAACGGCGCTGCCTGAGGACGCTTAACATCCAATCTGAAGTGGACGTCCAGGCTCTGCTTCCCCGTCTGTGTTTTTTTAGTAAAGGTCATTTCGCAATGTTGTTGAAGCCAATAGGCTTCCCTTAGGCCGCCAAGATCCTCTTCATATCCCAGGCCTAAAAGAAGCTTCCTCGCTTCCGCGAACTCTTCTTCTTTGACCAGAATATCGATGTCGGCCATCGACCTGCAGGGCCTGTCCTTGTATACACCCGCAAGCAAAGCGACTCCCTTGATCGGCGCCAGGCATATCCCTCTCGCCTGGAAAGCTTTCGCGATCGATAAGAATACTTCCCAGGAATTTTGCGCCTTGATCGCGGTCATATAAAAACTGCTCTTGAGACAGCTCTCTAGGTCCGGCGGAATGGACGCGAGCGATCTCTTGAGAACAGTATAAAAAAAAGGACCGAACTCGTGATGAGTCGCCCAAGCTTTTATTTTCTCCCAAACGGGATCGTCCTTCGGAGGCACCTCGTTAGGGGCCATCTCTGCATTCTCAATAAAGCTTTGCGCCAGCTTAAAAAACAATCCTGCTTCGGGCCACATTTTTTTATTCACGAAAAGCTTTCCCCTCATGCGCCGCAACGCTCTTTAAAGAATGTCCCGGTATGACCCGCCGTTCTGATTCTCCGGAGCTTCTCTCATAACAATAGATCCATAAGCCGTCAAGTTCCCGGCTTGATATTAATTTCAGATGGCTATCGAGCCAGGTTTTCACCTTCGAGGAGTTTTCATCAAGCTTCCCGGTCCTTCCCCAATCCGAAGAAAGGACCCACATCCGTTTGAATTCGAATTCTGTTATTTTTTGGACTGGAATATTCACGGACGTCTCTTGTACGGGCCGCTCCCAAATCGAACCCCGAATTTGAGGAAAAAAAAGATGAAGCAGGGGAACTTTTCTTTTAGCGTAAAAATCTATGCCGGGCATCAGGGACACGTTCGTAAGCACGATAATTTCCCCCTCTCCAACCTGGCTTTCCAAAAAACGGACAATCGTTCTTACAGGCTTTTTTTGATACACCCCCAAATGATACTCCTCGAGGGGGTACAACCGATCCTCAAAATAGAGCTTTGTTCCCCAGCAGAGAGTCGCGATTGAAATGCAAACTGCGGTGATCGCTATTTTCCTGGGCAGGGCTGTCGCGGCACACGCGATCAAAAGGAAAAAATAGGGACTAAATAAAAGCAACCCACGCGGCAAAAAGATCGGGAAAAAAAACTTGGAAAACAGAAATACAGCTCCCAGGGGAAGCATTAATAAAAAGAGGCAAAAAATTATCCCGGGACGCTTTTCCCGAACTCGAAAAATTACAAAGAATAGCGCCCCCAAAAAGAACAGCGTCATAAACCACGAAAGTCCGTATAAAAAAGCCGTGCCGTTGTAGCCTACCCAATAGTTTTGGAACAGGATTTTCAGCGATCGCCATCCCGGAATAGGAACCCAGAAACCTTTTGAGACGAACAAAAATCTAGATAGAAAACGGGAAGCATAAAGGGCAAAAAGCCCCGCCACGAAGGAAAAGGAAAGAAAGGCCTTGTACGCACAAGATCTGAAAACGCAGAGGACGTATAAAAATTGTGCCGCCAGCAAAAAAATATAGAAATAGTTCGTATAAATCCCGGCCAGGGAAACGAGACTAAAAGCAAGCCATCCTCTGAAACGGTTCCTGGGAGCCTCCGTGAAAAGCACGTACGACGACAAAATCCCCAGGAAGACGACCATGCCGTAGTCACGCGCTTCCTGCGCATACCATATTTGAAAAGGCGACAGGGTGATAAGCACCGCCGCAAGAAAGGCCGTTTTTCTATTAAAAAGTTTTTCCCCGAGAAAAAAAACAGCTGCCGTTGATAAAAGCCCGAAAAGCACCGAAGGAAGGCGCAGGCTGATTTCAGAAATTCCCGCGATCTTTATCCAAAAGTGAAGCAGGTCCCAATAGAGCGGAGCGTTCCAGTGGCTCCATGGAGAAAACGCATAAGCCGCCGAGTAGACTTCGTCGAACCAAAAATCATGCACTCCCAGACGATAAAGACGAAGAAGAAGAGAAGCAAATAACAAAACCGGAAGACCGGCGAGGCTCCACGCCCGTCGCAAGGCTGGGAGACTCAAGCTCCCACTAAAACCGAGCTTGTTCCTGTTTTCAGATTGCGTTACATTGAAAAAAGACTTCAAAATTCGTTTTCCCTTTGCTGTTCTTTTCTCTAGCTCGAAGTCTTTCCCAACCAGGTATCAAAAAACTTCAACCAAACTTGATCTCCCGGCGGCGCCACTTCAGCGTCAAAAGCCAAGGGTATTTCCCTTGGGTTTCTCTTAGAGCCAAACGCCAATAACTTGCTCCCAGTCCCGGAAAAGAAAAAACACAGGGCATTCCGATCCGACAGTCAATGAGCCCTACCTCTTGAAATCCATGACTCCCCTTTGGAAGAACTGACAAGTGGAGCAAAACCGCGAGCGGGTCCTAAATTCGGGTCATCCCTTCCCCATGAAAACTCTCTAAGAAGAGCATCTTAACATCGGAGTGCTTTTCGCCAAACTAATTTTCGGCAATCTGTGGGGCGTTGGGTTTGACTATGACTGTTTCATGTTTTACAATGCGTTGAGAGTTTTTTTGAATATAAAATCTGCCCAGCATCAAAGACCCTGGAAAGATCCCGAAATTTTTATGCGGACATTGGAAAGGGATACTAATGCTTGCCGAGCCCTGTAAAACGATCGAACATTCGAAGGTCGTCTTAAAACCGCCAAAAAAATCAGAGATGGAAGAATTTTGATGTCATTCAAAGATTTGCTAACTGTCTTTTTTTTAAGGCATCCGTCTTTAAAAGATCTCGCCAGATCCGCACTAACCCATAAATTCGTTGTTAACAATGCGGCCTACAAGACATTTGTTCTCAAAAAAGCCAACGCCTATGCTCAGAAATACCCGCAAGGGGTCATGGGCGTTGCCATTGAAAACACTATTAACTGTAACGCTAAGTGCATCATGTGTTTTCACAGCGTGAGGACTCTTACCGGGACCATGAGCATGGATTTATTCAAAAAGATCGTCGACGATTGCGTGAGCCACGGGATCACGATGATCAGCATCAGCGTCTACGGTGAGCCCCTCGTCGATCCGTTCTTTTTAGAGCGCATCGAGTATTTGAGAGGCAAAAATCTTAATTACGGGTTTTTAACCAACGGCCAGCTTCTGGACAACAAGATGGCGCTTGCCTTGTTCAAATTGGGCGGATTAAAACAGATCCACTTTTCGGTGTGCGGCTATGACAAAGAAGTGTATGAGAAAATCATGCCTGGCCTGAACCGGGATGTGTCGTACGAAAACATACGGAATTTCCTGGAGCTAAAAAAACGTCACAAGGGCACGGAACCAAGAGTGTCGGTTTCCACTGTTAAGGTCAACGAAAACAAGAAAGATCTGAGGAAATATATCAAATTTTGGCAGGCCCAAAAAGGCGTCGATTTTATTGTCGCTGTGGACTTATGGGATCGGGCCGGCGATAAGGACATGAGCCATGTCGGCCGCATTGATCGATGCGGTCAGAAAAATAAGTGGATGGTCCCCTGCAAACGGCTTTGGGGGGACATCATTATTTATTTTGATGGGAGAGTTGCACCGTGCTGCAGGGATAATGATCTTCGAGAATGGGTCATCGGCGATATCCGAAAGCAAAATTTGTCCGAAATATACAATAGCGATGAGATGAACCATTTGCGCCGCCTGCATCTTGAAGGAAAGCGGGCAGTTCATCCCATGTGCGGGAAATGCCCCAATAATTCTTTTTGGTTTTAAGTGGCTAACCCGGTAGCCCATGCGGGATTTCAGCAAGAGCAAGGCCCCATGAGAAAGGAAGAACGGTCATCGACAACATCGCCAATGGGAGAATAAAAATAGACACGGCTTTTTGGAAAAGATCGCACGGGGTTTTTTTGGCTGAACAGCAAATTGAGCGATACCAAAAACTAATCCAATGGGCCACCGGAGCGAATGACCTGAAAGGTAAGGACGTGGCCGATATCGGCTGTGGATTCGGGATCTCGTCCTGTGCCGCTTTTTTATTGTCTGCCAAATCCGTGACTGGCTTCGACATTGACTCCGAGGCTCTTGCTTTTAGTAAAGACAACCTCTGGGCTCTCAGGGCACACTCCCCGAATAACTGGAAAATGCTTTGCGGTTCGATCCTTGATGAGGAATTCATCTCCGCTTTACCCCGCTATGACCTGGCAATGGCATTTGGCGTCTTCTGGATGAGCGGGAATTATCTTGGATCTTTGGAAAATGCTGCGCGTCTTTTAAAAGACCACGGGCATTTAATTTTTTCTTACAATAAAAAAAGCGCCTTTACCGATTTAAAATTATTTCTACACAAAATTCTCACTAAGACGCCTTCTTGGATCAAGATTCCTGCCGCTTACCTCATCATGCTTTTAAACATGTTCAAAATTACGGCGGCGTCATTAATTAAATCCCCGTCCGCGAAAATCAATTTAAGACAACTGTTCATCTCCAGTTTTCCCTGGTGGCTGAATGTTTCCCATATGGAGATCTACCCACTTAACATTATCGAAAACGTTTGTGGAAAGCATGGTCTTAAAAGGATCCATGGCACTGGGGTTCATTATCAAGGGGAGCATTATGTTGTCGTTTTCCAGAAGTCAGGATCCAGCCGCCAGTCGTGATGCCTGCATTGGATCGCTTCCGCGACAGGCTGCTCGCAACTCGAAATGACTATCTTCAGCGTGAAAGAGGATCTCTCAAGAAGCTTTTAGGAAGTCCAAGGATGTTCATCGGGTACGCTTGCACACAACCTCAACCTCGATCTCGACCAACAATTCCGGCCGACACAAGACGGCCTGCACACACACGCTCGCCGGGAAAGGAGTCAGCTTTAATTTTTCATAGAAGCAGCTCCGGTACTGATTGAACTTTTTATAATATTTCATGTTCTTTAAATAGCATCTTGTTTTGATCACATCACGCCATGTCACGCCCGCATTGCTCAGTAACGCGGAGAGATTCTCGTAAGTTCTTTGGACCTGTTTAAGAAAATCCCCAGGACCATAAGTCCGGCCGCACCGATCAATACTCGCGGTACCCGAAATGGATACAAAGGTATACGGCCCAAGGTCCAGCCTCAAACCTCGAGAAAACGCACTGCCATATTCGTCAGCTTCGTTTAAAAAGCGAGGGGCATGTATGGTTCTTTTGGAAATCGTACGGCTCAAATTCTTTTCTGATTTTTCTTTCATTAAATCTCCTCGGTTTCTTAAGGCCATTAATTAAACGCGTCTTTTAATATTTCCCCTTTGCCAGCATGGTCTTTAAGTTTCATAATTCTTGCTAACGTAGCGAAGATATCCGTATGCTTTATGGGGCGGGAAATCATAGCATTCTCTTTAATGCCAGGACCGTACATATAAAGCCACACAGCAAAAGGATCGTCGTAAAGATGCTGGTCATGCTGCATATAATAATCATCTCTGCTGTTATCGCACACCACTAAAAGATAGGTCTTGTTCTTATAAACAGCATCTGACTGGATCATCTTCCAAATCTGAAATATCCGTTCATCGCAGCGCTTTATCGCAAAAAGATATTTCGCCAAGGTATCGTAATGCGCGCATTCCGGATCAGTCATGACATAATGAATAAAAACAGGATGATGCCGCTGGATAATAGCCTTAAACATACGATAAAATATATCGCCGTATGAATCCCAACTCATATAATAAAAATAGGCACCTACCTTTAACATGTCGGGAATATGGCTTTCCTCAAGCATTTTTCGGTAATTATTAAGGAAAACTAATTCCTCATGACTAATAATATTTTCTAATTCACCGGAGCTTGTGAGCGCGATAGCCGAGAAATAAGCGGGTGTCATGCTCTCAAAACCTTTAGGCGTGCACCAAGATTGACCCAAAGCAGCAAAAGACCATACTTTTTCTTTCGGCAAATTGTATTGTTTGCGTAAACGTTCCATGATGTCCGGCATCTCTGGAAACTCCCCGTTCGGATAATCGTATCCAGATAAGGCCGCAGCTGCCGGCATTGAATGAAAGGGGTAATTAAGATTAACGAGATTAGTATAAACAACTCCCTTTGGAAATAGCTCCTTCCATAAATAAGGAATAAAGCGGTGACCTTTATCCTCAAGGGTGTCAATATTCCTTACGCTGGCAAGGGTGATCACAATTACATTATAAGGTGGGCCTTCGGAGGATTTCTTATTTACAATGACGACTTTTATTAGCAGTAAAAAAAAAATGATCACTAAAACTGCGGTTAATAGAGCGCCGTTTGATTTCTTCATTTCGCTTCAACTTTCAATGAATTCTGATAAGCCTCGAAGATTCTCAGATGTTCTGTCTCCGTCACCACCACGCCGTGGGCTGCAAGATCAGTGGTCACAAGAGGATGCCAAGTAGCCGTAAGCCGCCCCGAATATGGATCGAGCAAAAAGATCTTGCCCTCAACAGGAGCAACCCATTGATTTGATTTAACTTGTTTAGAACCGCCCGGGGACTTCGATCCAATCGTGGTGATCCACACATAGATATCTTTTCCGTTAAGACAGAAAATATACACCCTTTGGATCAACTCATTAATTCCAGGCACAACGGTCTTCCAAATTCTTCGCCCGCCATCAACTTGAGAACGCGTAAGGAATAACGCATCCTTCTCTTGAGTTAAGAATAAAATACTGTCGTCCCAGAAAAAATACCCCTGACTTATCCTGGCATACCTTAGTCTCGGGTGCCAAAAGATTTGATTGGGCTCTTCCGGAGAGCTGTATTGCCAAGAGCGCACCATTGATTTATCCAGGATTCGGTATGCCGTAATCTCTCTTAATGGACTTATGACAAAAATGTGACCTTTATAAGAATCAACGTAAGCGCTTGTATCCGTCTTCATTTTTGTTAGTTCGAATTCCTCCTGGCCGTCAGATTTCCAGGAGATTTCTTTCTCCATCATCACCTTTTTTGTCATTTTATCAAAAACATACAACATCGGCCTTTGATAGAGAATAAAATTTTCCTCGGACACGATCAGCTTTGGATCACCTCCCTTTAGAATTTTATCGTCGAGATGAAATTCCGCCTTAATATTCAGGTGCTCATCAATAATCCTAACGTTACCCGAAGCCATAGACAATAAATACAAGCACTTACTAAACTGATCGAAACCCAAAACAAATTCGTCATTAAGCTGCAGTTGATTCATGCAGTACCCGCTATTGGGATCAATCGAGTACGCCCTCCCCCCGGCAAGTAGAACCATTGCATCATCCATGAATTGTATAAATGAGATTTTATCTTCGTTAGAATAACTCCAAACATAACCGCCATCGCTAGCATTCACGGCTATTACATTTGCCGTGTCATTGATAATTAGAAGATTCTTATAAAGAAAAGCGCTTGGCGAATATTTCCCTGTCGCACGCGGCTTATCCCAACAACCACGGCAAATATTTCTTTCCCAGCGAACATCCCCTGATTCATCAATACAAATAAGTTGATCGCTCCTGCTAAGCAAAAAAAAGTCCGCGAGCTTAGGCCCCCTTATAATTTGAACAGGAACCAATACAACATCATTGGCCCTTAATAACTCGAAATCCTTCATGCAGTTATTAGCTTTTTTAAATATTGGCTTTGAGAGATCCGCACTCCGGGCTTGAACCCCTGCCAAATGCTGCAAAAAAACATTTAACTTAATACTGAGGTCTCTAAAAGTAATCACGGAATCGCCCAATGCGCTATTTAATGCATTGAGAAAATTACTCCACACCGCATTGTCCAGCTTTTTCAAATTCCCTGCCAATAAGCCGACTAACTCCGGAAGAACAAGATCAGAGTTAGGAATTTTCTTGACCGCCTCTTTCAAAAACGCTTTCGTTTCTTCTGGGCCGGAGGAATTTAAAGCCCTGCGCAGAATCTCTAAAATCGATTCCTCCGGCATTAATAATGAATCGTGCGAGCCGACCTCCTGAGAACCAACAAAATATAGCTGCCTGTCCTCCATTAGAAGGGAGTTTCCTCCATCTTCCGCCGTAAGCCATCCTGCCAGAGAAGCGGATTTTGAAAGCAGTTCGATGTTCTGATTCTCCAGCTTAACTTCATAGATAATTTCATCTATTTTAAAAGAAAGACCAAGCTGGCCAGATTGCACAACTCCCATTAATTTACCTTTATTTCTTAATTTGATATTTATTTCTTCTTTACGGGTCAGCCCAACAATCCTTAAGCGCGACTTACCCTCATAGTCATTTTCTAAAAAAACGGCATTGTCATTGAGGAACCCAATGAGATGCGCCTTTTCGTCATCTAAAAGAAACCTTTGTTTCAACGCTCCGCTGCATGAGTCAATAATATAGAGAAAATCTGACTCACGCGGCTTGTAATACAAATCTCCCTCTTTGCCCAAAGTGATAAATTGCGTATCATAGTTAATATTCCATTTCTTGGATGGATCAAACTGTTCTTCTTTCCAATATCTGATCAGGTCATATTTGCGTGGAGAGTATTTACGAACCCAGAATATTTTCCCAGAAATAGAATCTAAGCAAAGAATAATACCGTGATTGGTGCCAAGAATAATCTTATCGCCGTCCACATAGGAAAGCGTACAAGGGCAAGAAAGGAATGCGGAAATGCCTACGTGCACGCTCCATTTAATTGCTCCGGTCTCAGGGTGAAACCCGCAAACCCATAAATCTCCTTTTGCGTTAATCAAACCAGCAACGATCACACCATTTCCTTTTACCGGCGATGTCGCCAACACATACTCGCCTAAGTCTTTTTGCCAACGAATAACAGGTTTCTGTAACCCTTGCAGCTGAAAAGAAACCATTTTATCTTCGAGTTGGGCAACCAGGTTTGTTCCATCAATCAGGAATGGGTAGCCATAAGAATTTATATGAGCGGGACTACAATTAAAATAGTTCTCGCATTGTCTTGTCCCATGGACCGTTGAAGACCAAAGCGGTTGCCCTGTCGCATAGTTAAAACCGAAAATCCGATATCGGTTCCTGGTAATTACCACCCCGTTACAAACAGTTATCGCATACAACGGCTCCTCAAACTTTTTAAGCCATTGGCGCGAACCAAAAGTAAAATTCTGGGAAAAATCATTTGATATTTCATGGGACCATAAAACCTTCGTGCTTTTAACTGTATCCTCGCTGTTAGGAATATACTTGAGCGATCGAGAAGGAGACTGGCTGTTGTTGGATGACGCTTTTTGAATAAAATTGTCCCTATCGACGAACAACTCATTATCATTCGTAGAAAAGTTGACTTTTTCGGAAACTAAAGACAGCGGATGAAGATAAATACGCTCCAAATCTTTCCTGAAAGCAAAGATGCTGTCTTGAGGCTTGATAAGAGGTTCGTTCGCCCCGGAAATACCGGAATCTACCAAAATATCTTCCTGGAGATAATATACGGTTGCCCTTTTCTTTTCTTTGAGCGCCGACTCGATGAGTTCAACCGAGGGATATGTCTTTTTCTTTGCAATAACCTCTTCCCTTAGCGCATTCAACTCCTCAGAAGTTTTTTGAATAAGCTCTTCCCTTGTTTTAAAGTAATCTAAAATATTAAGGCTGTCGCTTTTAAACGAATCTTGAGGCCCATTCTTAATAGGCTTATCCGATTCCGCATTTGCGCCACCAAGAATAAATAGATCGAGGACAATCATTGAAAAAATAAACAATACGGCCTTCACCACAACGCCCTTTCCCTCCTTAAGAGGATTCATCTTTTTAAATACGCGCCTTATATGCGTCATCACGCGCGCTTTCTGTTTATAAAAACATACGACAAGAAATACATAAGCAAGGCCAATAGAAATAAAAGCCTAATGCCTGTTATCATGGATATGTATTCACACAAGCCACCCGTCACTGCGCCGAGCAAATTACTGGCAAAATCACTATCAGGGTTTTCCGATTTCTTAAATAACAAAGCAAAAATCATACTGGCAAAAAAAATCGGGAGCGATAGAACTAGCGACGACAGCACGGCCCCCACCATCCTATTTTGGAATAAATACAATTCCGCCTTAAATAGCCAATTGATAAGGATCGATAAGGCCAGAAAAAAATACACGTGTTCGATCTTTATGGACCTGATCTTTTCTATGGATCTATTGGCTAAAAAAATCATAAGCAAAATTGCGCTGACCACTACGGAATTAACAACCCACGTAGAACCGTACAATAAGGCAAATCTTGTGATGCTAACTGTTTCCAGCATCATAAAGCCGGCCCCAAGAAAAAAGAGGCTCGGGTTCATCTTATACAGAAATTGTTGATTGATAAAAAACACGGACAAAAAGCTCAAAATAAGCATGAAAGAAAGCATGATCACATAATGAAAAGGCAGAATCCTGCTATTCAGATACAAATACGGCCAATCGTCTGTTACGGATTGCCCCTTTCTATCAAAGAAAGAATAGCTCTTAGCGTTATCCATAGCGACATCAGACATATTGTTTACGCCCGGCCCGGCTAAGAAAACCAGCGTCGGAAATGCAACCCCCTCGAAAGGATCTATCTCAAAAACCTTTAATTTTTTTCCGAAGACTTCCTTTAATGTCGCATCCATATTACTTCCTATCCAATCCT
>Ga0114951_10003856_pt1 | contig 15151 bp, 12 predicted proteins | sample AM7aDNAmetaG_FD_88677 | JGI IMG/M metagenome (GOLD analysis project Ga0114951, IMG submission 88677) | Freshwater microbial communities from Finland to study Microbial Dark Matter (Phase II) - AM7a DNA metaG | ecosystem: Environmental > Aquatic > Freshwater > Lake | place: Finland: Lake Alinen...
CGATCCGGCGGAGACGCTCTTCATTGTTTCATCAAAAACATTCACGACGCTGGAGACCATGACCAACGCCGGGAGCGCCCGCGCCTGGCTGCTGAAAGGACTGGGCGGAAACCAGGCGGCCGTGGCCAAACACTTCGTCGCGGTCTCGACCAACGCTGAGAAAGTCTCCGCGTTCGGGATTGATACGGCGAACATGTTCGGCTTCTGGGACTGGGTCGGCGGTCGCTATTCGATGGATTCCGCCATCGGCCTGTCGACGATGCTGGCGGTCGGGCCGAAGCATTTCCGCGCCCTGCTCGCCGGCTTCCACTCGATGGACGAACATTTCCGCACCGCGCCGTTTGAGAAAAACCTGCCCGTGCTGATGGGCTTGCTCTCGGTCTGGAACACGGATTTCCTTGGCGCGGAAACCGTGGCGGTGCTGCCTTACGAAAATTATTTGAAGCGCTTCCCCGCCTATCTGCAGCAGTTGACGATGGAGAGCAACGGCAAGCACGTGACCCTGGATGGCCGGCCCGTCAATTATCACACCAGCCCGATTTACTGGGGCGAACCCGGCACGAACGGCCAGCACTCGTTCTACCAGCTCATTCACCAGGGCACGCGGCTCATTCCGTGCGACTTCATCGCGTTCGGCAAGGCGCTCACGCCACTGGGCCGGCACCACGACATGCTGCTAGCCAATGTCCTCGCCCAAAGCGAGGCGCTGGCGTTCGGCAAAACGGCGGCGGAAGTCAAAGCCGAGCAAGTGCCCGGCTGGCTCGTGCCGCACAAGGTTTTCGAGGGCAACCGGCCGTCGAACACCCTTCTGGCCGACCGGCTCACGCCGGAAGTCCTGGGCCAGCTTGTCGCGCTCTACGAACACATCGTGTTTACCCAGGGAGCCGTCTGGAATATCAATTCCTTTGATCAGTGGGGCGTGGAGTTGGGCAAGGCGCTCGCGCAACGCATCATTCCCGAACTCGAAAGCAAAACCGCGCCCAAACTGGCGCACGACAGTTCCACCAACAATCTTATCCGCCGTTATCGCGGAATGAAGGGGGCCAAATGAAAATCATGAACGTGCGAGAGCAGCAACAACGGAAAATCAAGACGCAGTCGGGTTTCCTGGCCGCGCTGGACCAGAGCGGGGGCAGCACGCCCAAGGCGCTGCTGGCCTACGGGCTCAAGGAAGACGCCTGGACGGGCGAGGCGGAGATGTTCGCGCTGGTCCACCAGATGCGCGCGCGCATCATCACGAGTCCCGCTTTCAACGGCGACCGCATCCTCGGCTCCATCCTGTTTGAGGGCACCATGGATCGCGAGATTGCGGGGCAGCCCACCGCGGATTACCTCTGGCAGGTAAAGCGTGTGGTGCCGTTTCTGAAAGTGGACAAGGGACTCGCCGCCGAAAAGGACGGGGCGCAGTTGATGAAGCCGATGCCCGATTTGCCGGCCCTCCTCAAAAAAGCGGTCGCCAAGAACATCTTCGGCACCAAGATGCGTTCCGTCATCAACCAGGCGAACGCGGCGGGTGTCAAGGCCGTCGTGACCCAGCAGTTTGAAATGGCCGCCCAGATCTTGTCGACGGGCCTGGTTCCCATCGTCGAGCCGGAAATAGATATCCATTGCCCGGAAAAGGCTCGGGCCGAAGCTTTGCTCAAGGCCGCGCTCCTTGAAGAGCTCGGACGGTTGCCGGCAAACCAGGTGGTCATACTCAAGCTCACGCTGCCGGAGCAGGATGATTTTTATGCCGGGTTGCTCAAACATCCCGGGTTGCTCAAGGTGGTGGCCCTGTCCGGCGGCTACTCGCGGGAGGAAGGCAATGACCGGCTCCGTCGCAACCACGGGGTCATCGCCAGTTTTTCGCGGGCATTGGTCGAGGGGCTTTCGGCCGGGCAATCGGATGCGGAATTCAACGACGCGCTCGACGCCGCCATCCAGAGTATTTACGAAGCCTCGGTCACCTGAACTTTAAGTTTTACGCCGCCAACAATTCAACCAAACCTGAAAGGACTCAAGAAATGCAACTCGGAATGATCGGACTCGGCCGGATGGGCGCCAACATGGTGCGCCGCTTGATCAAGGGCGGACATAAATGCGTGGTCTACGACCGCTCCGCCGCCGCGGTCAAACAGCTGGCGAAGGAGAAAGCCCTCGGGGCCGCATCCCTTCAGGATTTCGTCAAGAAGCTCGCCACTCCGCGCGCCATCTGGCTCATGGTGCCCGCGGCGGTCGTGGACCAATCCATCGCCGATCTCCTGCCGCTGCTCGACGGGGGCGACATCCTGATTGACGGCGGCAATTCGTATTACGTGGATGACATCCGCCGGGCGAAGGAACTGGCGGCCAAAGGAATTCATTACGTGGATGTCGGCACCAGCGGCGGCGTCTGGGGCCTGGAACGCGGCTATTGCATGATGATCGGCGGCGAGAAAAGCGTGGTGAAACATCTCGACCCGGTTTTCGCGACGCTGGGGCCGGGCATCGGCGACATTCCCCGCACGCCGGGCCGCAACAAAAAGAAGGGCACCGCCGAGCAGGGCTATCTGCATTGCGGCGAGAACGGCGCGGGCCACTTCGTCAAGATGGTCCACAACGGCATCGAATATGGCATCATGGCGGCGTATGCCGAGGGCTTGGGCGTGTTGCGTGACGCGAACATCGGCAAGAAGCAGGGCGACGTGGACGCCGAGACCACGCCGCTGCGCAATCCCGAGCATTACCAATACGACCTCGACCTCGCCGATATCACCGAAGTCTGGCGGCGCGGCAGCGTGATCGCTTCGTGGCTGCTCGATCTGACGGCGAGTTCGCTCGTCAAGGATTCGAATCTAACCAAGTTCGCCGGCCGCGTGTCGGATTCGGGCGAGGGCCGTTGGACGATCAAGGCGGCGATTGATGAGGGCGTGCCCGTGCCGGTGCTCACCACGGCGCTTTATGAACGCTTCGCTTCGCGTGGCGAGGCGGATTACCAGGACAAACTGCTTTCCGCGATGCGCTTCCAGTTCGGCGGCCATCTGGAAAAACCCTCCCACAAATAACATGAAAGCCCTCCATTCCGACGCGCTGGTGTTTTTCGGCGCCACCGGCGATCTCGCTTACAAGAAGATCTTCCCGTCGCTGCAGGCGATGTTGAAGCGCGGCAACTTGAACGTGCCCGTCATCGGCGTGGCCAAGGCCGGCTGGAATCTGGACCAGCTCAAGGCCCGCGCCAGGGACAGCCTCGAGCAGCACGGCGGGCTGGACCCGGCGGCCTTTGAAAAGTTATCCGGCCTGCTGCGTTATGTGGACGGCGACTATAACGACGCGGCGACGTTCCAGGCCCTGCGTCGGGAACTTGGTTCCGCGCAGTGTCCGGCGCATTATCTGGCGATTCCGCCTTCGGCCTTCGCCATCGTCGTGGAACAGCTCGCCAAGGCCGGCTGCACCAAAAACGCGCGCGTCATCATTGAAAAACCCTTCGGTCGCGACCAGGCCTCGGCGCAGGAGCTGAACCAGATCCTGCTTCAGACCTTCGACGAGAAACGGATTTTCCGCATCGACCATTACCTCGGGAAAAAGCCCGTGCACAACATGCTCTTCTTCCGCTTCGCCAACGCGATGCTGGAGCCGTTCTGGAACCGGTCCAACGTCGAGAGCTTCCAGATCACGATGGCGGAGGATTTCGGCATCCAGGGCCGCGGCAGTTTCTACGATCAGGTGGGCACCATTCGCGACGTGATGCAGAACCATCTGTTCCAGGTCATGGCCCATCTCTCGATGGAGCCGCCGGTCCGCACGGACAGCGAATCCATCCGCGATGAGAAAGTGAAAGTCTTGAAGGCCATCAAACCGCTGGCGGCGGCGGATCTCGTGCGCGGACAATTTCGCGGCTACCGGCAGGAGCCGGGCGTGGCGGCGGATTCCAAAATGGAAACGTTCGCGGCGCTCAGACTCGAGATCGATTCCTGGCGCTGGCGCGGCGTGCCGTTCTACATCCGCGCGGGGAAAAACCTGCCGGTCACCTGCACGGAAGTGGTCGTCCGTCTGCGCCAGCCGCCGACGATGTATCAGGGCTACGACCTGCAGCCCAATTATTGCCGGCTGCGGATTAGCCCGGACATCGCGTTCGGGATTTGCATGAACACCATCTCGGCGGCCGATGAGAAGGTGAGCGTGCCGATGGAGATCGAGGGCGGTCACCATCCGCGCGCCGGCGAAATGGACGCCTACGAGCGGGTGCTGGGCGATGCGATGGCGGGCGATTCCACGTTGTTCGCGCGCGAAGATTATGTGGAGGAAGCCTGGCGGATCGTGGATCCGGTGCTGAAGGCCGGCACGCCGGTTTACGAATACGACCCGAACACCTGGGGCCCCGCCGAGGTCGCGCGCGTGACGCCGCCCGGCGGCTGGGCCAACCCCGTGATCGCCAAATGACATGAACGTCGAAACCCTGTCGCGCATCCAGTTCGCGGTCACCGCGTCGTTTCACTTCGTGTTTCCGCCAATGACGATCGGGCTGGGGCTGATTCTCGTGATCATCCAGTCGATCCGCGTCTGGACGGGCCAGCCGTTCTATCTGGAGCTGGCCCGGTTTTGGACCAAGGTGTTCGGGCTGATCTTCGCCATCGGTGTGGCCACGGGCATCCCGATGGAATTTCAGTTTGGCACGAACTGGGCGCATTACGCCCGGTTTGTCGGCGACATCTTTGGCAGCCCGCTGGCCATCGAGGGCATCTACGCCTTCTTCATGGAATCCGGTTTCCTCGCGCTGCTGTTGTTTGGCTGGAACAAGATCGGCCCGAAGATGCACCTGTTCGCCACCTGCATGGTGGCGCTCGGCGCGCACTTCAGCGCCATCTGGATTCTCGTGGCGAACTCCTGGATGCAGACCCCGGCGGGATTTCATCTCGCGCGGCAGATGAAAGTCACCGCCGGCGGCGAACAATTTCCGATGAGCGCCGATCTGGGCAATATCGCTTACACCCTCAAGGAAATCGCCCTGCCGAAAGGTTATATCGTGCAGCCGGAGGACTTGGGCCACGTCCGCGCGGTCATTGATAATTTCAAGGAAGCCATCCTGAATCCCTCCACCATCGACCGGCTGTTCCACACCGTGCTGGCGTGCTGGATCACGGGGGCCTTTGTGGTTGTCGCCATCAGCGCGTGGTGGCTGTTGCGCGGCCGGCATGTGGATTACGCCCGCGCTTCGCTGAAGATCGCGATCGCCGTTGCCGCCATCGCCTGCGTGTTGCAGATGGTTGAAGGCGATTCCACGGCGCGCGGGGTTGCCCTTAACCAGCCGACCAAGCTAGCCGCGCTGGAAGGCCTGGATCAAACCCGGAAGGAAGCGCCGCTGGGCATCGTTGGCTGGGTGAGTTGGAAGCGCGACGCGGACGGACAGATCATCGGCGTGGCGGAAAAATCCCTCCACGTGCCGGGAATGTTGAGCATTCTTGTTTCCGGCGATTTTCTCCATCCCGGAAAAGCGAGCGAGACGAAAGTGAAGGGGCTGGCGGAATTGCCGCCCGATGAATTGTTGCGGGCGCGTCATCCGGGGGTCAGCGACGCGGACCTCGCGAAGCTTCGGCCGAAGTATTGGCCCAACGCGCCGGTTTTGTTTCAGACCTATCATCTCATGATCGGGTTGGGTGTGCTGCTGACCTTGTCGGCCCTGCTGGGCTGCTGGCTGTGGAAGACCGGCAAGCTCTGGGACACGCAATCGAAGTTCATCCGGACGTTTCTCGGACTGCTCGTGCTGTGTCCGTTCATGGCCCAGGTCGCCACGCAGGCGGGTTGGTTCACCGCCGAGATGGGCCGGCAGCCGTGGATCGTTTACCAGGTGCTCAAGACCGGCGACGCCGTTTCCGCCGTCGTTCGCGCGCCGCAGGTGCTGGCCTCGATCATCCTGTTCTTCATCATTTATCTGCTGCTCACCGCGCTGTTCGTTTCACTGCTGGCGCGCAAGGTGCATCACGGGCCGAATCCCGCGGACGGCGTCTCGCCCCTGCCGGAAACCTGGAAACCGCTTTCGCTGCGCGCGGAACGCCAGACGGAGGACTAATCTATGGATTTGAACATCATCTGGTTCGTGCTCGTGGGCGTCCTGCTCACGGGCTACGCCGTGCTCGACGGCTTCGATCTCGGCACGGGTCCGCTGCTGCTCTGCACGAAGGAGGATCGCGACCGCCGCATCTTTCTGAACGCCATCGGCCCCATCTGGAACGGCAACGAAGTCTGGCTCGTGACCGGCGGCGGCGCTCTGTTCGCCGCGTTCCCGAATGTGTATGCGACGGTGTTCTCCGGTTTCTACGATGCCTTCATGCTGCTGCTGTTCGCGCTGATCTTCCGCGCGGCGGCGATTGAATTCCGCAGCAAACGGCCGGAACCACGCTGGCGCACGACCTGGGACGTGGCTTTCGCCGTCAGCAGCACGGCGTCGGCGCTGTTGATCGGCGTCGCCATCGGCAACATCGTCTGGGGCATCCCGCTCGATGACCAACACGATTTCCAGGGCAACCTGCTGACGCTGCTGAATCCTTACGCGCTGGTGGTCGGCCTGACGTCGGTGGCGCTGATGGTCATGCACGGCAACCTTTACCTGATCCTGAAAACCGAAGGCCCGCTGCAGCAACAGCTGCTGCGCTGGACCAAAAGAACCGTCCCGATTTACCTCGCCAGCTTTGTGTTGTTGAACGCCGTCACCTTGCTTTACTGTCCGCACCTGAAAAGCGTCATCCACCAGCGGGGAGTGCTTTTGGGCATCATCGCCGTCACGGCGGTGCTGATCACGTTCAACATCCCGCGCGAGCTTCGCCGCAAAAACTTTGGCTGGGCCTTCATCAGCTCCAGCCTCTCCATCGTGACGATGATGGTGCTGTTCGCCGCGACCGTTTTCCCGCATCTGGTCATCTCGCGTCCGCAGTTCGCCAACAGCCTGGACATATACAATGGCGCCTCGACGGAAAAATCCCTCAACTTCATGTTCTGGGTCGCGCTCATCGGCGTGCCCATCGTGCTGGCCTACACCGTTTCGATCTACTACGTCTTCCGCGGCAAGGTGACGCTGACGGAGGAATCCTACTGACCGGTATTTCCAGAGTTATGAAGATTCAAATTGCTGCCGATGCGGACGCTGTGGCTAATGAGGCCGCCCGGATCATCGCCGCCGAGGCGCGGGCTGCGGTGGCGGCGCGCGGACGTTTCATCATGGCGGTGAGCGGGGGCAAGACGCCGTGGCAAATGCTGCGCGCGCTGGCGAACGAGGAAGTCCCCTGGAAAAATGTCCACGTCGTGCAGGTGGACGAGCGCATCGCGCCCGCCGGCGATCCCGACCGCAACCTCACTCATTTGCGCGACAGCTTGTTGTCGCACGCGCCCTTGCCGCCGGAGCAGATCCACGCGATGCCGGACGAGGCCGACGACTTGGAAGCCGCTGCCGCGCACTACGCCCGGACGCTGCAACAAATCGCCGGTTCGCCGGCGGTGCTTGACCTGGCGCACCTCGGGTTGGGACCGGACGGGCATACGGCTTCGCTGATTCCGAACGATCCCGTGCTGGAGGTCACCGACCGCGATGTTGCTTTGACCGGCATTTACCAGCAGCGCCGCCGGATGACGCTGACGTATCCCATGCTCAATCGCTCGCGGAAAATCCTGTGGGTGGCGACCGGTGCGGAGAAGGTGGACATGATTGTCCGTCTGCGGAACGGCGATGTGACGATTCCCGCGGGACGCATCCGCCAGGACAACGCCTTGTTGCTCGCCGACGTGGCGGCGGCGGCAAAGCTTGGAGCCGGGTGAAGCGAACGAAATCATGTGCGTGTTGTCAGGCCGCGGCTTCGGTCTGATACAAGCATGGGCGGCCCGACTCAAAGCCGCCGGGCTTCGGCTTTCTTTCGGAGTGCGGGTTAGAATCCGCGCAGATCCGTGCTGCTGCGCTTCGGCAGGCCGGGCGCGGGCGTGCGCTTCAGGACGATATATTCGATGCCAAGCTGCTGGCAATATTCGCGCTTGCCGCCCTTGTCGCCGTCTTCGTTCACCGCGTAGGCATCAGGCTTGAGCTTCTTTATTTCGGGATCGGCATCCAGCCAGCCGTCGCCGCTGGAGATTAACGCCTGCTTCACATACTTGATGGAGCCGAGCACATAGCGGCGTTCCTCCTGCGACAACAGCGGATGACCTTCGCCCTTGAGCAACCGGATGTTGGCGTCGTGGCCCACGATGACATACGCATCCCCGAGCGCGTTGAGTTCCTCCGTGAAACGGACGTGGCCGGAGTGAAACCAGTCGTAGCAGCCGGTCGCGACGATTTTTTTCCGGCCCGGCGTGGACGGCATCGGCGGCGGCTCGGGAAAACCTTTCAGTTCGTCCGCCGTGAAAATCCGGTAGGTGAGATGGTGCTCGCGGGCGAATTGTTCGCGCGCTGAACTGGCGTTCGCCTCCGCCTCCGCCCAGATGTCCGCCGGCAAATCTTTCGGCAGCGAGTCTAGATCAGCCGCGTCGGCGCGGGCAATGACCTGGCTGACATAGCGGACGGCGTTCAAGAAATACTGTCGTTCGGCCAGCGGAAACTTTGGCGTTTTGCCGGTGAATTGCTGGATGGCGCTGTCCGGCCACAGCAGCACGGTCAGGTTGCCCAGTTTTGAAGCCTCCTCCAGCAAACGCAGGTCGCGCGACTTGATGTCGTCGAACCCGCCGCTGACCACCACCTGTGATTTTTTTGGCATCTTATCAAGATTGGATTTTGAGCGCGAAGGCGATCTGGCTCGGCAGTTTTCCGGGCAGCGTGACGTGCAGGCCGTTTTCGTCGCGGGTGAATTTCAGTTTGCCGCCGCCGACCAGCCGCACGCTGCCAACTTTTCCCGCCCATTGCGGCGAGTTGCTGGCGAGCGACTTGACGGTGACTTGGCCATTGGTCGGCGGGGCGAGGACAATTGCGTAAAGCGTCTTGCCGTCCTTGGACTGCGTGAAACGGATGTCCTCCGCCGTGAACGGTTTTTTCTGCACATCGGTCTGGCCGCCGAATCGTCCTTTCTCGGCCACCACGGTCGACGGACCTTCGCCGAAAATGGACCACGGACGCGTGGCGTAGATCGCCTCGCCGTTGATCTTCAGCCAGGCGCCGATGTCGCTGACGATTTTGAATTCATCCGCGTCGGGCTGGCCGTCGCGCTGCAGCGGCACGCTCAACATGAGGTTGCCGTTCTTGCTCACAATGTCCGCGAGCATCCGCACGACGGAGGCGGCGGATTTGTATTGGTGCTTCGTGAAGATGTCCTGGTTGTAATGCCACGATCCGATGCAGGTGTCGGTCTGCCACGGCTGCGGCAGAATCCCTTCCGCCTTGCCGCGCTCGATGTCATACACCATCGCCTCGCGCTGCATATCATTCAGTTTCTTGTTATTCATGACCGCCTCGTTCCGGCCGTGCAATGCAATGCTGGAGTTGTAAAAATGCGCGGCGAGGTTCAAGCCAACTTCATCCGTGACGCCGTTGAGTGGCAGCACGCTGTCGTCGAAATAAATCTGGTCAGGATGATAATCGTCCCAGAGCTGCTGGGTGCGCTTGAAGAATTTTTCCATGTAGGCCGCGTCCGGCGTGCTGCTGCCTTTGGCCGGGTCCCAGCTCCATTCCAGCTTGGCGCCCGGCTGGTGGTTCTGCGCATAGAGAGCCTGCGGATCGAGGCCGTCCCACCAAAGTCCCTTGCCGTCGGCCTTGGTCAGCTTGCCGTCGTAAGGCACGCCGACCAGCGGGCCATTGGTGTCCGCGCCCTGCGCCGGTTCATACCACGACCAGGCGCGCGAGGCGTGCACGCTCACCCCGAAGCGCAGTCCGTTCTTTCGTGCCGCCTTGGCCCAGCCGCCGATGAGGTCTTTTTGCGGCCCCAGCGCGACGGAGTTCCACGGCTGATATTTGGAATCAAACAGGTCGAAGTTGTCGTGATGGTTGGCGAGCGCCATGAAATACTTCGCGCCATTCGCCTTGTAAAATTTCAGCAGCTTGTCCGGGTCGAAATTTGCCGCCTTCCAGACATGAATCACGTCCTTGAAACCGTTCGTCGAGGGATGGCCGTATTCGACCAGGTGCGATTTGTAGTCGGGTTGGCCCTGGAGATACATGTTGCGCGCATACCAGTCGCCGTGCTCGGGTTCGCACTGCGGTCCCCAATGCGCCCAGATGCCGAACTTCGCGTCGCGGAACCAGTCGGGCGTCTGGTAGTTCGTGAGCGAATTCCAGTCCGCCTTGAACGGCCCGGCGGCGATGGGCGGCAGCTTGAGCGAATTGGTTTGGGCAACCGCCGCCGTGAGCGACAGGATCAGCAGCAGCGCGGCGAAATATTTGCGGGATGTTTTCATAATTATTTTGGAGCGACACGAACATTGACTTTGAACGCGCCGGGCACCGGCTCGTTGGAGACGACAATGAGATAACCACCGCCACACCCGGAATACATCGCGCCCAGATATTGCTTTTGATAGGCCTGTAAAATCGGCATCAAATCCACGCGCAGCACCGGATGGCGGACGACGTGCGGCAGCAGCGTCTCCCAGCAGCGCATTGTGAGATTCAACGATGCACCGAGTTTTTGGGCGTCCATGTTGACGATCGCATCGTAGCAGTCCTGGCCGGATTGTCCGAGCTTGGCGACCCACTTCGGCGCAAGATTTTTGATGCCGAGCGGGCTGTAACCGTCCGGCCGCGGCTCGACCGGAATCAGATGCAGCACCTTGCTCAGCCAGCGCGCGACTTTCGGACTGTTGCAAGATTCTATGTGCGAGGTGAAAACACCGCCTTGAATTGTGAAATCATAATCGAGCCGGTTCACGCCCGGATAAATCAGGCCGATCATGTCCTGCGATCCACTCGGCTCGGCTTTGCCTTTGTTTTCCGCATCGTAAAGTTCGCGCACGAGTTCTTCCGGCGGACGATTCGGCAGCTTGCCCTTCCACAGCTTCATCGCGATGGCGCGCGTGCCGCTGGCGATGCCGGAGCGGTCCATCGGCCGGAAATCCGGCTCGATCTGCACCACGACCATCGAGCCGGGCGGCTTCGGGTTGTGCCGCGAGATAAACGGCTGGTCAATCCAGCCGCCCGCAAGCTGCAGCCGGTTGGGAATGGCTCCCAGCAGTTTGGCGACCGGGGAATTTTTCATCGGCGGCTCCAACGGTTCAAGGCAGCGGCGCGGGTTTAAGATTGTCGCCCGTGATGCGCAGCGAGCAGGTCAGGTCGGGCTTCGCATCGGCGGGAATCTCCACGACCAGACCCGCCTTCGTCGTCGTGAACTTCAATTCGCCCTGGTGGCCGAGCAGCTCGACTTTTCCGATTTTGTTCTGCGAGGCATCCTCCGTCGGCGCGAGCGAGCGGATCACAATTTTGTGATCCGCCGGCCAGCCCAGCGCGATGGCGTAAAGGGTTTTGCCTTGCGTGGTGAAGCGGATGTCCTTGGCGGAGAAATCAAATTTTTCATTGAACGCGCCGCCCTTTGGTTTCACGGCGCCCTCGCCGTAGATCAGCCACGGACGCGAACCGTAGATCGCCTCGCCGGTCACCGCCGTCCAGTCGGCGATCCGGTGCAGGATGGCTTCGGCGTCCGCGTCAAGCGAGCCGTCGGGGCGCAGAACGACATTCAGCAGGAGGTTGCCGTTTTTGCTGACGATGTCCACGAGTGTGCGCGCCACCCATTCCGGCGAGCAATACATTTTGCCGGTCTGCTTGTCTTTGTAATTTTTGTTGCAAAACCAGTCGCCGATGGAGGTGTCGGTCTGCCATGGATTCGGGTCAATGCCGCCGCCGACGCCGCGTTCGTAGTCTTGCACCCAGCGGCCGCCGGAAACCTGCTTGCAATTATAGACGGCCTGCGATTTGCCGCCGTGCGCCGCCGCACTGACGTTGTAGAGGTTCGCCACCTGGCTCAAGCCGACCACGTTGCTTGTGCCGAAGGCCACGCCGCCGTCGCTGTAGAGCAGGTCGGGCTGGTAATTGTCCACGAGCTCCTTGATCTCGTCATACCACTGCTGATGCCAGCGCGGATTTTTGGAATACCAACCGGTGTCGCCGGGTTCCGCCGGGAAATGATATAAATCCCAGTTGTTTGAGCTGGCCCCGTCATACGGCACACCGGCCAGCGGGCCAACCTTGTCGGATTTGTGCGCGTCTTGAAACCAGGTGAAGCTCGCGCCCAGATGCTCGGAAACGCCAAAGGGCAAACCATTTTTCTTTGCTGCCGCCTGCCATTCGCCGACCACGTCGCGGTGCGGCCCCATCTGCACCGAGTTCCAGCGGTGCAGTTTCGAGTTCCACAAAAAGAAATTGTCGTGATGCGAACCCATGCTGACGAAATATTTTGCGCCGGCTTTTTTGTAGAGTTCCATCAACTTCTCCGGCTCCCACTTCTCCGCCTTCCACAGCGGGATGATGTCCTTCCAGCCGTTCGTGGACGGATGGCCATAGGTTGCCAGATGATGTTTGTAATCCGCGCTGGGCCCCTTGTGCTCGCCGGTTTTGCGATCTACCTCGTCGGAGATATACATCTTGCGCGCATACCAGTCGCCCTCCTCCGGCACGGCCTGCGGCCCCCAGTGCGCCCAGATGCCGAACTTCGCGTCGCGGAACCAGTCCGGACACGAATAGTTTGTCAGCGATTCCATCGAGCCGGTAAAAGGACCGGCGGCCACGGGCAGTTTCAAATCAGCATCCGTCTCCGCTTGCAGCGGACTGGAAATCGTGACGGCAAAAAGACACGCGGCGAGAAAAGTTTTGGAAAACATAATTATTGGGAGTTGCGGAAGCCTGGTTGCCGGTGGCAGAAACCACCGGCAACCGTTGGAAATAAACCGGGAATCAATCAGCCGATGCCGATGCGCTTGCCGGCTTTGCGATGATGATACTGTTCCGTGATCCACGCGTAGGTTTCCGCGAGGCCTTTGTTCAGGGTCGTGCCCGGTTCCCACTTGAGAACTTTCTTGATGAACGTGTTGTCGGAGTTGCGGCCCGCCACGCCCTGCGGCGCGTTGAGATCGTATTTGCGGTTCATTTTCACGCCCGCGATTTTTTCAATCTTGGTCAGCAGTTCGTTGATGGAGACCAGTTCGCTGGAACCGAGGTTGATGGGCGTGGCGATCAAATCATCGCAGTGCATGATCTTGTCGATGCCCTGCACGCAGTCGTCGATATACATGAAGCTGCGGGTCTGGTGGCCGTCGCCCCAGATCATGATCTCTTTTTTGCCGGTGGCAATCGCCTCGATGACCTTGCGGCAGAGCGCGGCGGGCGCCTTTTCGCGGCCGCCATCCCAGGTGCCGTGCGGGCCGTAAACATTGTGGAAGCGGGCAATCGCCGTCTTCATGCCCCGTTCGTGCCAGTATTCCTCGCAGAACATTTCGGAGATCAGTTTTTCCCAGCCATAGCCGCGTTCGGCCATCGCGGGATACGCGTCGGTTTCCTTCAGCGCGCGGACGTTCGGGTCCTGCTGCAGCAGCGTGTTGTAGGCGCAAGCCGAGCTGGAGAAAAAGTAACGGCGCGCGCCGGCCTTGTAGGCGGCCTCGACCATGTTGGTGTTGATGAGAATGGAGCGCAGGCACTCCACGCGGAAGCGCTCGATGAACCCCATGCCGCCCATGTCGGCCGCCAGGTTGTAGACTTCCACTGCGCCTTCGCATACGCGATGGCAGTTGGCTTCGACGCTCACGTCCAGGCACAGGTTTTGGACGCCGGGGACGTGCAGATACCATTCGTAAAGCGGCTTCTTGTCCACCGCGCGGATGTTGGTGAAACCCTTTTTCTTGAAGTAAAGGGCGAGGTTGCCGGCGATGAAGCCGCCTGCGCCGGTGATGACGATCAGGTCGTCTTTTTTCAAGGCCGGATCCTTTTCCACGACTCGTTTCTTTTCTTGCATAAATGATAGCTTGGTTGAATGGTGCGGCCAAAAATTACACTGGACACCTCCGCAAGGGAATGACGATAGTTTGCCAACGCATGACGATAATTGACTTTTCCGCATGAAGCCCGTTACCTCCGCCAAAGCGTTCGCCGCCGGCACGCCGGAATTTTTCTCGCCGCAGGTTTCGGCCGCGCGCCGGTTTTACCTGAACTTGAACCCGCCGCCGCGTGCGCCCCTGGCGGTCGTCAGTGGCGGGTGCGAACATTGCGCGCCCGATTACGAGATCCATCGGCCGACGTTTCCGTTTTACTCGGTTGAATACGTCGTCCGCGGTCGCGGCTCGTTGACGCTGAAAAACCGCCGGCATGATTTGCAGCCGGGCTGCGTTTTTTCCTACGGCCCGGGCGTGCGGCAGGACATTGCCGCCGAACGCGCCGATCCACCGGTCAAATACTTCGTGGACTTTGCGGGCCGGCAGGCAAAGGAGATTCTCCGGCAATGCCAGCTTCCGCCGGGAAGTGTCGCCCGGATTTTTCCGCCGAACGAACTCCAGAACCTGTTCGACGAACTCATCCGCTCCGGCCAGCGCGGTGCGCGTCCGGGCGCGGACCTGTGTGCGAAATTGCTGGAGTGTCTGGTCTTGAAGATCGCCGGCGCGCGCGCGCCGCTGGCGGGGGCCGACGGGCTGGCTTTCGTAACCTACCAGCAATGCCGGTCGCACATCGAAACCCATTTTGACCGGCTGAAAACGCTGCGGCAGATCGCCGAGGAATGTCACGTGGACGCCGCCTATCTCTGCCGCCTGTTCCAGCGCCACGACCATCAAAGCCCATACCAATTTTTGCTGCGCCTCAAAATGAACCTGGCCGCGGAATGGCTGCAATCCCCCGGCGCGCTGGTCAAGCAGGTCGCCGAACGGGCGGGGTTCAATGACCCGTTCCATTTTTCGCGGGCGTTCAAAAGCGTGTTCGGCGTGGCGCCTGATGTGTTCCGGCGGCTGCGTTGAGGAAGCTCAACGGCCATCCCATTGCAACGAACCGCCTTTTTTAATTGTGATTTCACGGATTGAATTTTCGTATCGAATCTTACCCGGATTGCCGGCCTGTGAATGGATCGTGGCCGACACGAGCTTTCCCTGCTTCCATTCGAGGTCCACGGTGAAATTGCCGCGCGCGCGCAGGCCGGTCACGCGGCCGTCCGGCCAGGCGGCGGGCAGGGCGGGGAGCAGGTTGATTTCGTCTTCGTGCGATTGCACCAGCATTTCGCACATGCCGGCGGTGATGCCGAAGTTGCCGTCCAGCTGCATC
>Ga0114951_10003858_pt1 | contig 15149 bp, 12 predicted proteins | sample AM7aDNAmetaG_FD_88677 | JGI IMG/M metagenome (GOLD analysis project Ga0114951, IMG submission 88677) | Freshwater microbial communities from Finland to study Microbial Dark Matter (Phase II) - AM7a DNA metaG | ecosystem: Environmental > Aquatic > Freshwater > Lake | place: Finland: Lake Alinen...
AAGCTTCCGATTCCTCTGCCCGACCCGCCGCCGCTGTCGTTCTTGGAGCTCAACAGCCTTTATGCGGCCAAGGAACCAGGGAAGACGGGTGCGAAGGCCGCCGCGGCAGCGAGCGCAGTACCATCGCACCGGTACGGATTTGCTGAACTGCATCAGGCTCTGAACACCAAGGCGGCCGATCCCGCGGCGATCGAGATGAAGATTGCCAACTGGAAGAAAGTTGGCCTGGACTGGCCGGCGGCGGTCGCGAGCCTGAAGGAGATTGACGCCAACGTCAGCTACGAGCAACTGGAGTGCCTTGGTTTGGAGGGTGGCTTCGGACTGGAACGGCTGGTGGCAACCTTCGTCATCAAGCAGCCGGTGGGCTATGGCGGCGGACTGTGCACGGCGGGCAGCACGGAATATGTCGCATTCTGGGCGGACTGGGACAACACCTGCGACTACACCTATCTGGGCACAGTGGGCGTGAAGGTGCATGACATTGCCAGCATTCCCAAGGATGGACTGGTGTATTCCGCGGTGCTGCCGGTGGACTTGAGCAAGCATCGCAACCCTTGCAACACGCCGAAGATCGGACGCGTGCGGGCGGTGCTTTCGTGGGCCACTCCACCTTCGACGAGCGACCCCTACGCGCTGACTTACTGGGGGAACCTGCTGGATGCGCATGTGCAGATTCAGCCGGGCAAAGAGCCGAATTATCTGACCCCCACGATCAGCATACTGGGCGGAATTCCAACCAGCATGATCGACAGCACGACCGGACAGACAACGTCGAACGCGGTGTTTGCGCTGACCAACACGGCGGCGGACAGCCTGGGACGCGCGTGCCCGTTTGGCGGGCGAGTGTCGGTGCAGGGAGAACTGTTTCCTGGGTACAAGTACAAGCTGACGGTTCAGGACAAGAGCGGCGGACTACCACAGGATCTGATCACGCCATTGACGCTGACCCGCTGGGACGGGACTACTTACCTGAGTTTCCCGGATGCGCAGCACTACTACACCTACCAGGATCCGACTCAGAACATCGATTCTCTGCTGGGTGAGTGGGACACGGGCGGTGACGATTTGTGGCAGATCTCGCTGCAAATCGCAGATCTGGCGGACAACCCGATCTTTGGATCGCTGCCGGATACGCACGTGATTCAGCTGGACAACACAGCGCCGCAGGCGGTTGTGCACCTGGATAACAACCTGGATTGCAGCCGGTTCGTTGTGGGCGCGAAGTTGCAGGGGCACTATGTGGCGTATGACCTCAACTTCGGATCCTTCAGCCTGGGTTCGGAACCGTATGCCGGGCCAGTGTCTCCATCGGGTGGCAACTCGGCCACCGCGCCGCTTCCGTCCTCAGGTAATGGATGGAGCCTGAACACAGCCGGGATGACGCCATGCGGGTATGTGGTTCAGCTGACCGTGGCCGACCGCAGCATCGTAAACAGCTCGCCTGGAAACCATAACTGGGGTTATGCATCGGTAGGCTTCTGCCTGCTGGCTTCGTAACACTCTTCGCTAACGATCGCCTTCCTTGCCTGACAACCATCAGGCAAGGAAGGCAGGAGGCTTTATGGATCTCTTGCGTATCGCCATCGCGGTTCTGGCGGTGTGGAGGGTAACTCATCTGCTGCAGGCCGAAGATGGTCCGTTTGATGTTATCGCGCACTGGCGGAACGGGCTAAGGCGGCTTTCACTTGCAGGGCTGGCAGACTGCTTCTATTGCCTGAGCATTTGGCTTGCTGCGCCGGCTGCGTACCTGCTTGGTTCGCTCTGGATGGACAGGCTGCTGCTTTGGCCTGCGCTCTCGGGAGCGGCGATCTTTCTCAATCATTTCGCGGAATCATCACAGCAAGTCCCCTCGTACTATGAGGAACCAAATCGAGAGGAGAAGGCACAATGCTTTGTTGCGGAAATGCCAGAAGGCAGCCGGTGGGAGGCACTGAAGCCCACCCCGGCACCGTCCGAGTTCACAATTCTGTCCTGCGCGCCTCGCTATTCCGGTACACAGGCACAACAAGGTTGACCGCGGTTGGAAATGCAACGCGGTCAGTTTATCGATTCGACGGGCCAGGCGCGACTGCCATTGTGGATGGCAGGGACGTTGCATCGATCGCGCGCATTCCAATGCTGGTGAGGGCTTGAGAGAACTGCGCACCCTGTGAAAACTCCGGGGCCGAGGCGTGGTCCAATGCCAAGGCCTAATTCCATGAACGCATTCCCCGAGCGGAGATATTTGAGGAGAAGAATCATGCATTTTGGTCAAAAAGCACGCACGTCGAGAGATGAAGTAGCCCCACGGAACTCCACGCTCATGCTCCATTACTCCGGTCACCAGGCTGTGAACGTTCGTGGCGCGGCGACCGGCAATTTTTATAGATTCACGCAACATCAACCGGTGCAGGCAGTCGATGCGAAGGATGCTGTGTTTCTGCTTGGCACCCAATTGTTCAGGCTTGCGCGATGAACTCTGGATCTGGGTATGCGGCACCTCGACGCGGCTCCGTGGCGCGGCGACTGGTAGCGCCAGTTGCCGCGGATCGAGGATTTCAACCGGTAGCCACATCGACGATGCTATACTGCTTTCCACTCTGGTCTGCGGAGCCGGTTTTGCAGTTTCAATCGTTCGATGCAGGTTACATCGAGAGTTTGTGTGCAGGAGACCACCGGACACAAGATCATTTCGTTGGTTACTTTACCGCACTGCTCCAACTGAAGCTTCGCTCGCGGCTGCAATCTCCGCACGCGATCGAAGACGTGCGTCAGGAGACCTTTGCGCGGGTGTTCGCGGTTCTACGCAAGGACGGCGGCCTGCGCCAGCCGGAGCGCCTGGGCGCTTTTGTCAACGCGGTCTGCAACCATGTGCTTTTTGAGCATTACCGCTCTTCCAAGGGGAGCGAATCGCTGGATGCGGAAGGACGGCCTGAACTGCCCGCCAAAGGCGCCGATGTTCTGGACATAGTGGCCGCAAGGCAAATGAAGCACAAGGTCAGGGAGATTCTGCTTGAATTGCCGGAGCGCGACCGATTGCTGCTGAAGGCTGTTTTTCTGGATGAGCGGGACCGCGACGAAGTGTGCGAGGAGTTCGGCGTGGAGCGCGATTATCTGCGCGTGCTGCTTCACCGTGCCAAGCAGGAATTCAAGACCGAATATGTCAAACGCATCGGAACCGAGGCGTCCAGCGGCGCATCGTCCAGAAGAGCATGAAACGAATTGCCGTCCGCGCTCACTATGAATCATGCGGACTGGACGGGAGATTGAGCGATGGATCACAAGGAAGCAATAGAAAAGATGACCGCGGAGCGATACCTCCTGGATGAGCTCGCGGCCGAGGAGCGCGAGGCATTTGAGGAGCACCTGTTCGATTGTCCGGAGTGCGCTCTGGACCTTCGCGCGGGGGCAGCGTTTGTGGATGAGGCTAAAGTCCAATTGCCAGAGCTGACGGCAACCCAGCCGGCATCGGCTCCGGCGCGAGATGCGAAGCCCAGGCCGAAGCCAAGTCATTGGCTGTCATGGTGGCGTCCAGTGTTTGCCGTTCCCGTTTTTGCGACGATGTTGCTTGTGATTGGCTATCAGAACCTGGTTACATACCCTGGGTTGCGCGCTGAGGCAAACCAACCGCGCCTACTGCCCATGGTTTCGCTGCATGGAGCGACGCGGGGTGGCAATCATATCGCCGTAACTGCCGATCACAAGCATGGAGTAGCGCTTCCGTTGAGCCTGTCGCAACTGTCTGGAACGGTCCCTTACGCATCCTATTCGCTTGACCTTGTCGATCCACAAGGGAAGATTGTATGGACAGGCACCGTTGCCGCTCCCCCCGTTGGAGATGGCATGGTCCAACCTTTTTCTCTGGCAATTCCGGGCGCGATGCTTCAGAATGGCGCTTATTCATTGACGGTGACCGGGGTCGGGCAAGATGGGGCACGCTCAGCGGTTGACAAGTATGACTTCGACATACGCGTGACCGAATAAGGGATGCGGAAATTTGCCCGAAGGATGACCAGGGCATGCAAGCAGTTCATGACAGACGGACCTTTCCAAGTAATATTCAAGACAATGCAAAACTCCTGATTATGCAGTAGAATTCCTGCAACCACGAGAAGGAAGGTGAGTGCGCAAATGTCCGAAGTGAACGGTAGAAAGCATGTTTACCACGCGGAAGCGACTGTGCTGAAAGGCCATCTGCGGCTTCCGGTTGCCCAGGAGATTAAACCCCAGGCCTTTGCCCAACTGCCGGAGCGGGGAGGGTATATCACACAGCGCCTTGCGGATTACCGGCTTGAATCGGTTATCTCATTTCGCTCCGCATACAGCCAGGTCTCAGGGAATCGCAGCACCAAGCAGGGCCAGGGTTGGAGTACCTTGACGACCTGTGTGATCGAGGGTCTGAATGTGCTGGACGTGGTGACGGCTGATCGCGTGGTGGGGCAAACTATCACCGAGCATCCGGTTGAGGGATATGTGCCATCGATTTCATTTCTAGGCACCCGCTTTGAGAATCTTCGGATTGGCGGCCATCCTGTGAAGCTGGATCTGGATCTCGATCTTTTTGGCTCCAAGCCAGCCGGCGATGCGCCTTATACGAAGGACGCTGGCTTCGTCTCCCGTGTTTCAAGTCAATACGAGCGCATTCACCAGCACAAGGACCTTCCGGACGAGATACATGAGCGGTACAATCGACTTCCTGCGAGTTTTGAGAAAAGCGGCTCGAATCAGGAGAAGGTCGAATGTTCCCTGGTCAACAATGCGGAGGGCACTTATCCTGGCCGGACCTTTGGACACGTGATCAAGGTCCCCGACTTCGGCACAATCACGCTGGCCAGGCTGACTCTGGAGCACGAGGACTTCAAAGAAGAAACGGGCGCCCCGAAGCGGACGACCGTTCATCTGACGATGCTGGATTTCAAACTTGGCTGCGTGATCGACGGTATCGCTCCGGTAGGGACGGGTTCAACCAATGGCGGTACCCAGCCGTAGCGCGCTACGTTTTCCCTGTTGTCCGGTGGACAACCAGAATCGAAGAATATTTTTCTAACCTCGGTTACGGGCCTGGCGGTTACAGGGGTCCGCTCAAAACCGGCGTATTCGCGTGCGCTTCGGTGTTGCTGTTGCTGCTCATTCCGTTAAAGGACACGCGGCCTGGCGGCGCCCAAGCTGCATACAGCCATGCTCTGAAACTCTTTCAGCATGGCAGATTGGCCGACAGCCAAAGGGACGCTGAGCGTGGATACAAACAATTCAAGTTTTCAGATCCTGAATGGGCAGGAAAACTCCAACTGCTGGAAGCGGAGGCCATGGTCTGGCGCGGCATGTATGACGATGCCCTGCGCGTTCTGGCTGCTTTCCGCGGCTCCGGCAATCCGGAAGACGAAGTCCGGCAGTTGGCGATTGAGAGCGTAATCGACACTCACCAGCAGGAATATGGTGCAGCGGAAAAGAATATAGCGCAGGCCGAAAAAATCTGCCTGGGCGGAGACTATGCAGTCTGCGGTGACGTATTCAGGGCGCGCGGAATTCTGGCAGGAAAAAGGGGGAAATTCAGCGAGGCGCGGCAGTCGCTTTTGAAGAGTTATGCCTTTGCTAAGGCTCATCATGATCAGTTGCTGGAGGCCAGCGCATCTTTGAATCTTGGCTGGGCGGCGCTTCAGACCGACCATTTTGACGAGGCTTTGGATTGGTCGATGACCGCCTACCGCGCGGGGATCGAGCTAGGCGCGGAGGATACGGTCCAGATAGCATCCGGCAACCTGGGATGGGCCTACTATCGGTTGGGAGATACGGAGAGAGCTCTCACCTTGTTTCTTGAAGCGGAGAAGATCTCGACACGGATCGGGAATGTCCGCATGGAACTCAAGTGGATTGCAACGGCCGGCTATGTGTATCGGGATACTGGTGACTTGACTCGCGCGGCGCAGGCCTATCGCAGGACTCTTGCACTGGCAAGGCAGATTGACAGCAAGGAAGACATCGTAAATGCGCTGGAAGATCTGGCACAGATATCCGTTGAAGCAGGGAAGTTGGACGAGGCAGGCGCTTATGTCCAAGAGGTCGCGTCGACGCAGAGTTCAGGCGGCAATCCCTTGAGTACGTATTTGACGTTAACGCAGGGAATGCTGGCCAGCGCGCGGCGCGAGGACCAAAAGGCAGAAACCATCTTTCGCACCATCGATGAAGACAAGGCCAGCCAAATATCGATGCGCCTGGGAGCCGAGCATGAACTGGCAAGGCTCTTTGAGCTTGAGGGCAAGACACAAGCCGCGGATCTCATGTACCAGAGGGCCTTGACCAGTTTTGAGTCTGCGCGTGCACAGCTTAAGAGCGAGGGCTCGCGTCTGCCATTCCTTGCCAACGCCGCACGCATCTACGACGACTACATTCAATTTCTAGTAGCACAAGGCAAACCAGAAGAAGCGCTGTTAGCGGCGGATCAGAGTCGCGCGCGCACACTGGCGCAAGGTTTGGGCCTGGCGGGAAATACGCACCCCTTCCGCCCCACAGCGCTCGAGCCACGGTCAGTGGCGCGCAAGGCCGGCGCTACGTTGCTCTTCTATTGGCTGGGTGAGCGGCAATCCTATCTGTGGGCGATCACGCCGGACCGACTTGCCTTGTTTAACTTGCCTGCTGAAAGGGAACTAGCTCCAATTATCGAGCGGTATCGGGCGGCTTTACAGGAGTCACAAGGTGCAATGGAAGTTACCAGCGAAGACGGGCGGGCGCTCTATAAGTCGCTTGTGACTCCGGCAGTGAAGCTGATTCGCCCCAATACTCCGGTGATGATTCTTGCCGATGGAGTACTTAGCCAGTTGAACTTTGAAACGCTGCTGGCGCCCGGTCCGAGCCCTTTTATAGAGCCCGCCCCGAGATCTGTACCTGGATCGGCGAGCAACTCATCGGCGCACTATTGGATTGAAGATGCAACCGTTGTGTCGGCACCTTCGTTGGCCATGCTTGCGGGCGAGGAACCGGTCCGAGGAAATGAGAGAGGCCTTCTGGTGCTCGGCAACCCGGTGCCGGCGAGTCAGGAGTTTCCCAGCTTACCGTACTTCGGGTTGGAAATGACTCAGATTGAGAGGCACTTCGCCGCGAACAATCAAACCGTCTTTACTGGGCAGCTGGCCAGTCCTGCGGTGTATCTATCAAGCGATCCGGCACGTTACGCCTATATCCATTTTGTAGCTCACGCGGTTGCCAGCCGCGCCGACCCTCTGGATTCAGCCATTATTTTATCGGGCGCCGGGGCGGGTGGAGACTCCTTCAAACTTTACGCCCGCGATATCATGCAACATCCCATCCACGCGCGGCTCGTGACTATCTCCGCGTGTTATGGCAGCGGCACGCGCGCTTATGCCGGAGAGGGCATGGTGGGGCTAGCGTGGGCCTTTCTACGCGCCGGCGCCCACAACACTATCGGTGCGCTGTGGGAGGTAAGTGACGACTCGACGCCGCGCTTGATGGATACGCTTTACAAGGGTCTTGCAGAGGGGCAAACACCGGCGACCGCGTTGCGGCGCGGGAAGCTGGACTTGTTACATTCGCAAGGCAGATTCAGCAGCCCATTTTATTGGGCACCGTTCCAGATCTATACGCGGTAGTCAATCCCGCGGATCGAACTCTCTGGCCATCGAGCGCTACGTCGAGCGCCCTCGGTCATGCAACGTCGATAGCCTGGTATGGTACATTTGCGCCATGATCTGGAAAGGGTTGTTGATATTCGCGGCGCTGCTTGCCGTTCCGCAGGCGCCAGTTACGGGCGGCGGGCAAACGACCGATCACTCCGTAGTAAGCCACCCGGCTCTGCCGGTGCCGGCTGCTTCAACTGCCGCCACGCCGGCCGCAGGAAGTAGTGCGGCCAGATCAGATTGCGAAGGTGGCAATTGCGATGCGCAGCGGCCGTACATAACCATTGCCACTGCGGCGCCTGCGCCTGCGCCGTGGCCCTTGCAGAACCGTATCGCATGGGGCGCTAACCTGGTGCTGGTGATTCTGGGCTACGCCGGAATCCTGCTGGCCGTATCACTACTGAGAAAGATCGAACGGCAAACGAAGTACGGCGAGGCCGCTGCCACGGCTGCGGCAGAGAGCGCGCAGGCCGCGTTGCTCCACGCACAAGCCATCCTCAACGCTGAGCGGCCATGGATCTTGGTAACCGTGGAGCCGTCCAAAAGCGTTGATAGCGGATTTACGATTTCGGCCACGAACCGCGGACGGAGTCCTGCGCGGATTATCGCGATCCTGGACGAAACGAGAATTGCGGAGGATGAGGCGCATCTTCCCGAGATTCCCGAGTACAAAGATGCAGAACCAAATCCATCTGCTGCGCCCATGATCCTGCTTCCAGGCGAATCGGCGGGCATCAAGCTTTTCTGCCGGCAGGATGTGAGTGGCATCTGCGAATCGACGGAGAGGATACAGCGTGTGAAGACCTGGGAAGAGAAGATTTATTTGTACGGGAAAGTGCTTTACAGGGATCTTGCAGCGCCCTCCAACCAGCAGCCGCATGAGACCGACTGGTGCTGCTGGTATATCCACGGACGGCAGAATAGCGGAATGGTGATGGCCGGCCCACCCGAATACAACCTGCACACTTGAGGTTTATCTACATTGCATGGGCGTTGACTGGCTCGCGGAGGTCCGTTTCGAAGTACGGGCCTGGTTCTTCAAGCCTGATTAAGCGATGCAAGTAGGCACGGGAGATGCACAGGCTTCGTGCAGCCAGTGTCTTATTACCATTATTTTCGCGGACGGCTGCAGCGGCGAGTTTGACCTTGTAGTCGCGCAACTGCCGTTCGAAGGAACCGGCGGGATGGTAGTCGCCGATGTCGACGATGTCTTCGAATCCAGGCGCATCGTCTTCATGGATGTTGAGATTCAACTCTTCGGCGCGAATCGTTTTACTGGGGGCGAGGATAATCGCACGCTGGATGATGTTTTCCAGTTCACGCACGTTCCCGGGCCACGCGTAGCTCTGGAGTATTTCGAGCGCCTCGGGTTCGATGCTGTCCATCGGCTTTTGAAACGCCTGAGAATATTGGCAGAGGAAATGCCGGGCAATTGCGGGAATGTCCTCAGGATGCTCCTGCAGGGGTGGCGCTTCAATCCGCATGACGTTGATGCGGTAATAGAGATCCTGGCGGAACTTCCCTTCGGCAACCAACTGGGAAAGATCACGGTGGGTAGCGAAGATAACGCGCGCCCGGAGGGGGATGAGGCGAGTGCTGCCCAGGCGATTGAATTCCATCTGCTGCAGAACTCGCAGGAGTTTCACTTGGGTGAAGAGACTGAGATCACCGATTTCATCGAGGAAGAGGGTGCCGTCGGCGGCCTGCTCGAAGTAGCCTTCGCGCGCCCCTACCGTACCGGTGAAGGCGCCTTTCTCATGGCCGAACAGTTCTGCTTCAATCAGAGTTTCCGGGATGGCGCCGCAGGACACAGCTACAAAAGGCCGGCTTGCGCGGGAACCCAGATTATGGATGGCGCGTGCGATAAGCTCTTTACCGGTTCCACTTTCGCCAGTGACCAATACCGCGGCATTGAGACTCGTTACGCTGCGCACGAGCTGATAAACCCGCTTCATCTGCGGACTGGAACCTATGAGTTTGTCGCAACCTGCGGGCTCCTCAGCTAGTTGCTGTACGGTGTGCAATTGCCTTTTCAGCAGGGAGTTTTCAAAGGCCCTGTTGAGCATGGTCTTGAGGTCGCGGATGGAGGGCGGACGCCTGCAATAGCCGAAAGCTCCGTTGCGAACCAGCTCGAACGCGGTGGTACGGAGACCGTCGTCGGCCATGATTATGGAGGGGATATTGGAAGCGATCAGGGATCGAGAGAACTGAATGCGGTCTTGCAGGGAATCAAAACTGGAGTTCAGATCAACGATGAGGACATCGCATTTCTCGGCCAATACAAGACCGGTCATTCCTTCCTCATCCGGTTCCAAATGCACCAGAAAATCTTTACCCAAGGCAGAAGAAAGAAGAGGGCGCAACGTGCGGTCTTCCGAATAGAGTCCAATCTTGATCATAGGTGGCGAACCTCTTCTTGCTTCGTACAGCCAAACCGTTTCAGAGAGAGACGGCGATGTAAATCGATGATCCTGAATAGGGTTGTACTGTGCCAATGGCAGTTTTGTGCTAGGCAAGTGCGACCTTGGTAATCTCTCCAAACCAACAACTGTAACACGCAAATTGCTGAGGCGGGCGCGAACTTTGGGCACATCTCAACAAGAAGCCTGTTTCAAAATCCTGATTAAGCAGGCACCCGGAGAAAGAAAGACAGCCGAATAGGGCCGGGAGGTAGCCACAGTTGCCCGGTTCGGCTTGCTCGAAGATAAATTCTTTCTTATCAACGCATTGCCGGTCATTCCCAGGGTAAAGATTCCTATCGGCGAAAGCCGAAGAAACGTAAGTGTAGTCAAACCCGGGGAACATGTTCCGGGCCAAATAGCACTTTAGTACCCCGACATGATTCTTAAGGTAATCATAACTCTGTTACTAATGATCTACAAGACACCAAAGTACTCACTCCGCGGGGGCGAAATAGGCACTTAGATTGCAGTGAATTTCAATACGTCCCTGCAGCGATGCCAGTATTTCCTCATGAGAATTGGCGTGACTGACCTCTGAACGATGGAACTTGATGCCGGGCGGCGTGGGGCCCCAGGGTCTAAAAGGCTCATCGATTCTGGTGTTTATATAGATTGGGTGTTTTTCCGGTTAGTGATTCCTGCACCTGCGACGCTAATTGAGAGCTGAGTCGACCTGGAGTGGACGGGACTTTTGTCGCCCTGCGCAGGATGCCAAGTGTATACGGTCCGCTTCACTGGACGGAGCCGCGCGTAAACAGCCGTGTACACGGAAGAGAAAGCGCGCCGGTAACTACATGAATACACATAGCTTCCGTCCCCTGCAATTTGGTTGGACAATTGCTCTAAGCACTGTGTCCCCTGAATGCCTGGGGAAAAGGAGCATGGGGCATGCACTCATTCGCATGGTGGCCAACACTTATCGTTTTGGGCGTGGCTACCTTTACGGATCTGCGCAGCCGGCGCATCCCAAACTGGTTGGTACTTCCGTTCCTGGTGGCGGGGATAGCGGTTTCCGGCTGGTTTCATGGCTGGCATGGCGTGGGCCAGAGTCTGGCCGGAGTAGCGCTCGGCACCTTGATTTACGGGTTTCTTTTCTGGATGGGCGGCATGGGTGCAGGAGACGTGAAACTCTGCGCCGCGATCGGGGCTTGGATCGGCCCGGATCAGTTGTTCATAGCATTGGTTGTAACCGGCATGGCAGGAGGAATCATGGTGCTTTGCTGGGCGGCCTTCGGTGGGTTTCTCAAAGACCTGTTCAAGGGCACGGGCAATCTGGTCTTTGGATGGAGAGAGCGCGGACAGTTAACCGATCCGGAACTGGTTTTGAGCAATCCGCTGAGGCGCAAGATGCCCTATGCCCCGGCCATAGCAATAGGAACTCTGATTTCATTTTTCGCTCGTTGAGGAACGGGGTTCATACCATGCACAGCATTATGACGAACTATGAAGATTTGGATCATTCGCAGGGAAAGTCGGACGCAAAAGGGAGTGTTAAAGCAGTGACCGGAAATCCTTCCCCGTATCTTGTTACAGAATCTGCTGGCACGCAGGGCGCTGATGCCCTGTCGATTGTGCTGATCGGTCCAGATGAGCAGCGGCGCGCGGCGGCATCTATTGCTTTGGCCGGATGCGAGGGGGGGGAAGTGCGTGAGTTTTCATCTTACCCACCTAGCCTTGGCGATGTTCCCCGGCTTCTGGAGCAGCACTCCGATGTTGTAATCATCGATCTGGATAGCAATCCGGAATACGCCTTGGAGCTAGTGGAGTGCATAGGCGCCAACGGCGCGTCGACGGTGATGGTTTACTCGGCGAAGGCTGACCCGGACCAGTTGGTGCGCTGCATGCGCGCCGGGGCCCGCGAGTTTCTGACCCTTCCCATCGATCACAACATTATGGAGGAGGCCTTGGTGCGGGCAGCGGCTCGCCGTCCCGCATCGCGCATTGCCAAGAGGCCGTCTGGCAAATTGCTGGCATTCATGGGCGCCAAAGGCGGCGCCGGCGTGACTACGCTGGCATGCAATTTCGCCGTGGCGCTGGCGCAGAAAGCGGGCCAGAACACGCTGTTGATCGATCTCGATCTTCCCCTGGGAGATGCGGCCCTGAACCTTGGGATCGTGGCCGAGTACTCTACCATCAATGCGCTTCAGGCCTCAGACCGGCTGGATTCCAGTTTTCTTTCGAAGCTTTTGGTGAAGCATAGCTCGGGAGTCTCCGTGCTTGCGGCGCCGGGAAAGTTTCTGGCGTATCAAGTTACCAATGAGGCTATCGACAAACTGATTGCGGTGGCTCGGCAGGATTTCGAAAACGTGGTTGTGGATGTGGGGTCGAGGCAAGATCTAACAGGGACGGCCCTGTTCAAGGATGCGTACACGATCTACCTGGTTACGCAGGCAGGCATTCCGGAACTGCGCAATTCGAATCGCCTGATCGGTCAGTTCTTTTCTTCCGGCGGGCCGAAGTTGGAGATCGTGATCAACCGGTATGAGCCACGCTCTCTGGGCGTTTCAGAGGAGCAGATTACCAAGGCACTCACGCGTCCTGCGCAGTGGAAGGTTCCCAACGATTATGCCTCTGTGCGAAAGATGCAGGTGAACGCCACTCCCCTGGCGCTGACTGATTCGCCCATTTCCCGGGTGATTCAGCAGATGGCCAAGTCAGTGACCGGCGAGCCGGCGACGCAGGTAAAGAAGAAGGGCTTCAGTTTATTCGGATGATATGTCTCAGGATGGCGGGCTCAGGCCTGATGGAAGGAACGAAGTGGAACTGCTGAATCTGGAAAAGTACAAAGCGGAGATACACCGGACCCTGATCTCAAAACTGGATCTGGAGAAGCTCTCGCGCGTGAATTCCAGCCAGGCCCGCCAGGCGGTCACGACAATAGTCAAGGAGATCATGGCGGACCAGCGGGTGCCGCTTAACTTCGACGAGCAGGAGCGGATACAGTCCGACCTGCTGGACGAGGTGTTCGGACTGGGCCCGCTTGAGCCACTGCTGAGGGATCTGAGTATCTCGGACATTCTGGTGAACGGCAAGGATCACGTATTCATTGAAAAAGGCGGCATCTTGCAGAGGGTGAACACGGCCTTTCGCGACGATCGCCATTTGCTGCAGATTATTGACCGGATTGTGTCTCGTGTGGGACGCCGGGTGGACGAGTCTTCGCCTATGGTGGATGCGCGCCTTCCCGACGGTTCGCGCGTGAACGCCATCATTCCTCCGCTGGCGCTGGACGGACCTTCGCTGTCGATTCGCCGTTTTGGGACCGGCCCGCTGGCGGCCAACCAACTGGTGCTGTTGAAGAGCATCTCTGCAGAGATGATGGAAGTGCTGTCGGCGGCGGTAAAGGCCAAGATCAGCATCTTGATCGCCGGTGGAACAGGCGCCGGCAAGACCACGTTTCTGAACATTCTGTCCCAGTACATTCCCAACAACGAACGTCTGGTGACGATCGAGGATGCGGCTGAACTGCGGCTGGCGCAAGAGAACATAGTCAGACTCGAAACGCGTCCGCCCAATATTGAAGGACAGGGAGCGATCCGCCAGCGACAACTGCTTATTAACTGCCTGCGTATGCGCCCCGACCGCATTATTATCGGCGAGGTTCGCGGGGAGGAAGCATTTGACATGCTGCAGGCGATGAATACGGGTCACGAAGGCTCGATGACGACCATTCACGCCAACACCCCGCGGGATGCGATAGCCAGATTGGAATCCATGGTGGCGATGGGCAATATGAACCTACCCGAAAAGTCGGTTCGCCAGCAGATAGCTTCAGCGATCAGCATCGTGGTGCAGGCAACCCGCATGAGTGACGGCACCCGTAAGGTCACCAGCATCTCCGAGATCACGGGGATGGAAGAGAGTGTGATCAGCATGCAGGAGATCTTCAGTTTCGAAAAGCAGGGAATCGGACCGGATGGCAAGGTAATTGGTATATTCAAGCCGAGCCACATTCGTCCCCGGTTCTTGGAGCGGCTGCGCGTTTCAGGTATTATTTTGCCGCCCAGCATCTTCGAACGCGAGACAAAGGTGAACTAGACGGAAAGGAGAGGACAAGGATGGGACTGATCTTGGTTTTGGTGTTTCTGGGCGTATTCGTAGCGATTGCGTTGCCGTTGATTGCCAGCAGTCTTGGTCCCTCCCGCCAAGCACGGCAGGTGATGGCTTCTCTGGACTCAGCGCTGGCGACCGAGAGTGCAGAGATACGCGAGCAGATCGTAAATCTTCGCAAGGACTCAAAGCTGAGCAGTATTCCCTGGCTGAATCGCAGGCTTCTGGAGTTCGAGCTGGCGCCGTACCTGCACCGGTTTCTGGCGCAAGCCGATCTGAGCTGGAGCGCAGGCAGGCTGATGGCCATGAGCGCGGTCTGCGGCCTGATTCCCGCGTACCTGGTCTACCTGCGGTTCGGTTCTGTCCTGATTTCAATTCCGGTGGGACTGCTGCTTGGCATGGCTCCGTATGGCTGGGTGAACTACAAGCGAAACAAGCGTTTCGACCGTTTTCAGCAAGGGCTGCCGGAAGCGCTCGATTTGATGGTCAGCGGACTTCGCGCGGGTCACAGCTTGATTGCAGCCATGGGCCTGGTGGCACGGGAATGTCCCGAACCGGTTGGCGTAGAGTTCAAGACGTGCTTTGAGGAGCAGAACTACGGTCTTGAACTAAAGACCGCGATTGACAACATGCTGGTCCGGGTTCCGCTTCAGGACCTTAGAATTGTGGCGACCGCAATCATGATCCAAAAGGAGAGTGGGGGTAATCTGGCCGAGGTTCTCGACAAGACTTCACATGTAATCCGGGAGCGTTTCCGGTTGAAGCGGCAAGTGATGGTGCATACGGCGCAGGGCCGGCTTACGGGGTGGATTTTAACCCTGCTTCCGGTGGTGCTGGGAATTGCCCTCTATACCGTGAACCCGGAGATGATGAGCATTCTGTGGACTCGTGCAATAGGCGTCAAGCTATTGTGGGCATCCGCGGGCATGACGGTGATTGGCGGGTTTATTATTCGCCACATCGTGAACATGGACGTATAGGGACAACTTATGGGATATGCGATTATTGCGTTTTGCGTCGTATTTCT
>Ga0114951_10003859_pt1 | contig 15145 bp, 12 predicted proteins | sample AM7aDNAmetaG_FD_88677 | JGI IMG/M metagenome (GOLD analysis project Ga0114951, IMG submission 88677) | Freshwater microbial communities from Finland to study Microbial Dark Matter (Phase II) - AM7a DNA metaG | ecosystem: Environmental > Aquatic > Freshwater > Lake | place: Finland: Lake Alinen...
CACACCTTTAGAGGTAATTGAAAAATCCAGACAACAAAAAAAGCGCATAAGCGCTAAGAAAATTTAAAAAGTAAGTGTTCGGATTGGGCCCGTCGGGCGGGAACTCTCTACGGTTTAATTATAGCACAAGCAAGACTCCTTGTCAAGAGTTTACGCGACTTTGGGATTTTGGTAGAATGAATGAAGAAATTATTTTTTTTATTTGTCATTGCGAGCGTGGCAATCCAGGATATGTGCAAAAAACTCTGGATTGCCACGTCGCTTCGCTCCTCGCAATGACAGACTGAACTATGCTCGATTTAAATTTTATTAGAGAAAATCCACAAAAGGTCAAAGATGCTTGCAGGAATAAAAATGTTGATGTAAATGTTGACTTGGTTTTGAGTTTGGATAGGAAAAAGAGGGAATTGATGACCGAAATGGAGATGCTTAAAGCTGAGCAAAACAAAATTTCCAGGGGCGGAGCTGAAAACAAGGAAATTTTTGCGCAAGCAAAAGAAATAAAACAAAAAATCAAAGAAATGGAGCCGGAAATGGAAAAAGTTGACAGGGAATTGAAAACCTTGCTTTTACAGTTGCCAAATATTCCGTTTGATGATGTGCCGGTTGGAAAAAGCGAAGATGAAAATGTTGTTATAAAAACAATCGGCAAAAAAACTCATTTTTCTTTTCCTGCAAAAAGCCATTGGCAGTTGGCCGAACAGCTTGATTTGATAGATAAAGAGCGCGCCGCAAAGGTGGCGGGAAGCCGGTTTGCTTACATAAAAGGACCCCTTGTTCAACTTCAGTGGGCCATGTTTCAGTTTGGGTTGTCGGTTTTAACGAATGAGGAAATTTTGAAAAAAATTGCAAAAAAAGCAAAATTAGATGTGAACACAAAACCTTTTATTCCTGTTTTACCTCCGCTTATGATAAAAACCGAGCCATATTCAGCAATGGATAGGCTTGAACCACGGGAAGAACGCTATAAAATTGAAGGCGAAGATTTGTGGCTTCAGGGAAGCGCCGAGCACGTTTTGGGAACAATGCATATGAATGAAACAATTGCCGAAGATATGTTTCCAATTCGATATGCAGGATACGCAACAAGTTTCAGAAAAGAAGCGGGAACTTACGGCAAAGACATGGAAGGAATTATTAGAATGCATCAATTTGACAAGCTTGAAATGGAAAGTTTAACAACTGCCGAAAATTCGTTGGCAGAACATCATTTTATGGTTGCAATACAGGAATATTTGATGTTGCAGTTGGAATTGCCTTATGAAGTAATGTTAAAATGCACAGCCGACATTGGAAAGCCAAACGCGCGAGGGATAGATATAAATGTTTGGTTGCCGGGGCAAGATAAATACCGTGAAACTCACACCGCTGATTATATGACCGACTATCAGGCAAGGCGCTTGCAAACCAAAGTGCGCAGAAAATCAGGAAAAGTTGAATTGGTGCATACAAACGACGCAACGGCCTTTTCGCAGCGCCCCTTAATTGCAATAATGGAAAATTATCAGCAAAAAGACGGAAGCATAAAGGTGCCGAAGATTTTGCAAAAGTATTGCGGATTTAAAATGATTAAATAAATGCCAGAAATAAATATAAACGGGCTTAAAACAAATTATCAGGTTTTTGGAGAGGGGGCCCCTTTTTTGATTTTGCATGGGTGGGGTTCGGCTTCGGAAAGATGGGAAAAATTTGCGGAGCTAATTGCTGCAAAAGGGTTTAAGGTGATTGTTCCGGACCTGCCAGGGTTTGGTAAATCTGATCAACTCTCGCACGTTTGGACAACTAACGATTATACAAATTGGGTTGAAGAGTTTATTGAAAAGATAGGTCTTCAAGAATTTTATTTAATGGGGCATTCCTTTGGTGGAGCGTTGGCTTGCAAATTTGCGATAAAATACCCGCAAAAATTAAAGAAATTATTTTTGGTTTCATCGGCTGCAGTCAGAAAACACACAAGTAAAAAAAATGCTTATAAGTTTTTGTCTAAAATAGTAAAAGGTTTTGCTTTTTTGCCCGGTTATGATTTTTTCAGAAAAGCATTTTATAAATTTATAATCGTTAAAAGCGATTATCCTTATGTGGAGGGTAATTTAAAAGGAACTTTTTTAAATGTTGTTGCCGAGGATTTATCGCAATTTACCGGTTTCATACGCGTGCCCACAATAATAATTTGGGGGGACAAAGACACCTACACGCCAATATCTGATGCATATTTTTTGAATGAAAAAATAAAAAATTCAAAATTGATTGTACTTAAAGGTTTTGGGCATATTGTGAACAGAGATTGCCCGGAAATTTTATCGGAAAAAGTTTTAGAAAATATTTAGTTTGTAACCATTCGTCATTGCGAGGAACCAACAGGCGACGTGGCAATCCATCAGAATTAGAGATTGCTTCGTCACTCCGTTCCTCGCAATGACGGATTACTTCTTCGATGTATATTCTTTTAGATATATTTTGGTTTGGTTGGGTGCTAAAATACGTTCTTTTTTGGCTGTATTTGTGGCAATTAAAAGAATATCACACCGGCAGATTTGTTGATCACTTCAGAACAAGCAAAGGGAAAAAACTTTTGTTTAATTTTGAACAAATTTTTAAATTATTTTTGCTCATTGTTTTGTTTCTAAATTTAAATGCCTCGCCATATTTGATTTCAATTATTACACTTGTTTATTTGGCTGAATTGGTAATTTTTGGCAAAAATATTTATTTAAAAAATTTCAAAAAACCGGTAAAAACATTTAAAACAATATTTTTGACCTGTGCGTCTTTTGCGGTTGTTGTTTTATTTTTGTTTTGGACATTCCGTATTAAAATATTCTTGCAACCAATTTTGATTTTGGGTTTTGATATTGTAACGCCAATAATTATTTCTGCAATTGTTTTATTTTTCCAGCCATTTTTTGTTTTTGCGAGAAACTTAAAACTGAAAAAAGCTGAAAATAAACTGGAAAAAATCAGGAATTTAAACAATTTAAAAATAATAGCAATTACTGGTTCTTATGGAAAAACTTCAACAAAAGAATTTTTAACAACAATACTTTCCAAAAAATTCAAGGTTTTGTCTACATCTGCGCATCAAAATTCAGAAATTGGAATTGCTAACTGCATATTGAACGATTTAAAGCCATCTCATCAAGTTTTTGTTGCCGAGATTGGCGCATACAACAAAGGAAAGGTAAGAGAAGTTTGCAATATTTTAAAACCCAAATTTGGAATTATAACAGGCGTAAACGAACAGCACCTGTCGTTGTTTGGTTCGATGAAAAATTTGCTTTTGGCCGAAGGCGGGCAAGAAATGTCTAAAACTCTGCCTGAATGCGGAACTTTATTTTTAAACGGTGATAATAAATATTGTCTGGATTTGTATAAAAAAGACGGGAAATATAATAAAAAAATTTACAGCATAGATAATAAAATTATTAATTCTGATGTTTGGTCAGATTCGGTTGAAGTTTTCAGAGATTACATTTCTTTTTTAGCTGTTGATAAAACTGGAAGCTTGGCGCATTTTGATGTGAAAGTTTTGGGAAAACAAAATGTTCAAAATTTATTGGGTGCAATTTTGGTGGCAAAAGAGTTGGGTATGCCAATGGGTGAAATTTCAGAAGCGTGCAAAAATATAATACAAGAACAGGGAGGAATGGTTTTAAAACAAGGGAAACACGGAATTGATATTATTGACTCATCATATTCCGCAAACCCCGACGGAGTTTTTGCTGATTTAAAATATTTGTCGATTTTTCCAAACAAAAAAATAATTGTGATGCCGTGTTTGATCGAGCTTGGAAAAAAATCATCAGAAATCCACGAAAAAATTGGAAAGGGAATTGCCACGGTTTGCGATTTAGCAATAATAACCAGCAAAGATAAGTTTAAGGAAATTGAGAAAGGATTTAATGAGGCCAAACTCGCACTCCGTGTCATTCCCGCGGAGGCGGGAATCCAGTCCCGTAGTCCGAACCACGGGACTGTTATATTTTGCGACAAGCCGGAAGAAATTTATTCAGCCATAACTCTTTTCGCCAAATCCGGCGACACAGTTTTGCTTGAAGGCAGGGTTCCAAACAAATTACATGAATTATTTTAAACCAATTTCAATTTCTTTGTCGCCGAATGTGGAAAAGGATGATGTGCATCTGGCGTTGAATTTGATTATACGGCCTTGGCTTTGGACGCGCGGGAAAGCGGTGAAAGAACTTGAGGAGAATTTTAAAAAATATCTTGGCGTAAAATATGCTTTTAGTTTTAATTCCGGAAGAAGTTCGCTTTACGCAATTTTAAAATCTTTAGAGTTAGAGAAGGGCAGCGGAGTTGCGTTGCAGGCTTTTACTTGCAATGCGGTGCCAAACCCTGTTTTGTGGGCAGATTTGGAACCAATTTATGTTGATTGTAATACTGACGACTTTAATATTTCAGTTGAAGATTTAAAAAATAAACTTTCGTGTGAGATCGGGTCTCACACTAAAATTGTGATTGTTCAGCATACTTTTGGATTGCCCGCTGATATGGATGCAATCAAAGCTGTGTGTGTCGAGCGTAATTTAATTTTAATAGAAGACTGCGCACATTCGCTTGGAGCGGAATATAACGGAATAAAAGTTGGTTCCCTGCCTGCCGGCGAGGCAGGGCACAGCAAGGCGGCATTTTTTAGTTTTTCGCGCGACAAGATTATTTCTTCTGTTTATGGAGGGATGGCGGTTACAAACGATGATAAGTTGGGCGAGGCCCTTCGACAAGCTCAGGGCAAATTTGGCATGCCGAGCCAAATTTGGACCCCGCAACAAATTCTGCACCCAATTTTATTAAATTATTTTATTTTACCGATTTATAATTTTTTAGATTTAGGAAAAATATTTTTGGTTTTTTCTCAGGTTACGCATATTTTATCAAAAGCCGTTTCTTGGAAGGAAAAGAGGGGGCGGATGCCGGATTATTTCCCAAAAGCTTTACCTAACGCCATGGCAATGATGGCACTTAATCAATTTAAAAAAATAGACGTATTTAATTTTCAAAGGCAAAAAGTTGCAAATTATTATTATGAAAATTTAAAAGATACGGACTTTTCACTGCCAAAACAGTTTGAGAACAGAAGAAATGTTTTTTTGCGTTTTACCGTAAATCACAAAAATGCGCACGAAATAATTTATGAGGCGTGGCACAAGCAAAATATTTTACTGGGAGATTGGTACACAACACCAATTGCCCCTTTTGATACAAATGTTAAAGATATAAAATATAAGCCCGAAAGTTGTCCAAACGCCGAATATTTGGCAAAAAGAACACTTAATTTGCCAACACACATAAATATCAAAAAAGAAGATGCAGAACGAATAGTAAATTTTCTGAAAAAATATAAATAATTTTATGCCAAATAAAACAATTTCTGTGTGGCTAAAAATCGAGACTGGGAAAATTGCTTTGCAAAAAAGAAGTGCAAGCAATAAAAGGTTTTCTGATGTTTGCCAAGCAACATGGGCGGGAAAAGTTGAAGACACAGAAACAGTCGAAAATGCTGTAAAGAGAGAGTGCAAAGAGGAATTGGGCGCGGATTTTGCGGATAAATTTGATTTTTCAAAATTAAAGCCACTGGATAAAAGTGAATTTTTGATAGACGGAAAAAAGTGGGAATGTTTTAATTTCTTTGGAGAAATAAGCGAAGAAAACTTAGCAAAAGTAAAATTACACAAAGAAGCAAAATCGGAATTTGTTTTTGCAGATAAAAAAAATTTTGATAAAATAATTTTATTTGATGACCAGAAGAAAGTTTTAGAGAAAATAATTAATCTGGATTCCCGCCTTCGCGGGAATGACGCGGGCGCATGAAATTAAAAGAAATAAAAAATCAAGACGAGTGGGAAGGGTTTCTTTTGCAATGCAAAGAGAAAACTTTTTTGCAGTCTTGGAATTGGGGGGAATTTAATGAAGGAATGGGAAATAAAATATGGAGAGTGGGATTATACCAAAAAGAAAATATAATTTTGGCTTGCTTGGTTGTAAAAATTTATGCTAAAAGAGGGAGATTTTTGTTTGTACCGCATGGGCCAATTATTGCAGAAGGTTTTAATAAAAAAGAAATATTAGAAACATTGCTTGATTGGCTAAAAAATTTAGCTAAAAATGAAGGTGCAAGCTTTATTAGAGTTTCAACTCTTTTTGACAGAAATGCCAATAACGAGAAAATCTTTTCAGATTTGAAATTTATAACAGCCCCAATGCATTCCTCGGCTTATGAAGCAACATGGAAACTGGATTTGGACCTATCAGAAGAAAATCTTTTCAAAAATATGCGTAAAACCACGCGATATTTAATTAAGAAAGCCCGGGAAAACAAAGATATTTCAATTGAGAAAAGTGTTGACCAAAAAAACATAGAAGTTTACCAAAAGCTAAACAAAGAAGTTTCAAGGCATCAAAAGTTTGTTGGGTTTTCAGATAAATTTATAAAAAATGAATTTAATGTTTTTAAAAAGGATAACGAAATAATATTTTTATTTGGAAAATATAAAAACGAAATTGTGGCGGGTGCCATGATTATTTTTTGGCAAGGAATTGCTTTTTATCATCAGGCCGCCTCGGTAAAAAAGTTTGCAAAATTTTCAATTCCATATTTATTGCAATGGGAGGCAATCAAAGAAGCTGAAAATAGAAAATGCAAAGTTTATGACTTTTGGGGTTTTACCGACCCGCAAAAATATTCAAAGCATCCATGGGCCGGTCCAACATTATTTAAAATGGGATTTGGAGGATACAAAGAAGAATACGTAAAAACCCAAGATTTTATTATTTCGCAAAAATATTGGATAAATTATATAATAGAGAAAATAAGGAAATTTAACCGGGGCTTGTAAATGTCATATAGAAAAAGTCACGTCAAAAACAAAATTCACCGCATAAAACCTAAAAAATCAATTTTAAAAAAGTTGTGGTTTTGGGTTTTGATTTTAATTTTTATAATTATTGGCGCTATTGTTTATTTTTTGCTTTTCTGGCGGGGCATTCAGGTTGAAAATATTTCAATTTCCGGAAACAATAAAATTACAACTCAAGAATTGCAGAGTATAATTTTGTCAGATTTCAGCGCCAGCTTGTTAAAATTGTGGAATATAGAAATAACATCTAAAAGTATTTTATTGGTAAACACCGAAAATATAAAGAAAGAAATTTTGCAAAAATTTCCAGTAATAGAGAAAATTTCAGTAAACAAAAATTATCCAAAAACCTTAACACTTGGAGTTACCGAAAGAATCCCTGTTGGAGTTTATTGCTCGTCCGATTGTTTCTTAATTGATGACAACGGCATTATCTTTGAACCAATCAGCACACCAAACCCCGATTTTTTTATTGTGCGACAAACAATAGAAGACAGCAATTTATATGCAGGCGAAAGCGTTATAGGGTCGGATATTATAAACGACGTTTTAAAAATAAAAAAAGATTTGCAGGACAATTTTCAAATAAATACCGGCGAGGCATTAATAACAACCCCAACACGGCTTAATATCACAACGGGCGAGGGGTGGCAAATATATTTCAATTTGCAAGGCGACCCAGATATAAATTCTCAAATTACAAAATTAAACCTGTTGTTAAATGGAGATATTACTACGACAGTCAGAAAAACTCTGCAATACATAGATTTAAGATTCCAAGACCGAGCATTTTATAAATAATATTTTCTATGAACAATAATTTAAAAAAGATTGCAATTGTAAGTTCGCTGGTTTTGGTTGTTGTTTTGGTTGTTTATTTTTTTATATTGTTAATTTCCAAATCCCCCAATTTTTTTAAAGCCGCCGACCTCGGAGCAATAACAACAACTTCAACAGCATCGTCCCCATCGTCCACGCCCGAACCTTCTGTGTGTCCAACACCAACTTGTCCTTCGGGAACGAACGCAATGACCGGCACCGACGGAAAACCATACGCATGTTGCAGGGGTAAAGTGTGTTCCTTGCATTATCTACCACCGACTTGTTGCAATACATATGACGACTGTTATATCAACACATTATTTGGTCTTAATAATGCTATTCTTTTTCAAACCAACGCATGTTGCGCTCCCAACGGTACTCAATCGCAGGTGATAAATAAATCTGACGGGACGCAGGATTGTTGCAAATCTCCCGCAATGGCCTGTAAATTTGCTGTTGGTAAGGTTCAAAAATGTTGCGCATCAAATGAGACTTGTTACAAATTATCTGGAGGTGACGGAGCGTGTTGCCCTGAAGTCAAAGATGGTGTTGGTGACTACAGATCTGCCGTTTGCACTAATCCCGGAACAGGAGCAAAAACGTGCTGCAATGATAAGCAGACGTGTAATCAAACAACAGGAAAATGCGTGGCGATAAGCTGCCCAATTCCAACTAATATTACAAGATGTTGCATTTGCCAATATGGCACTGAAGTAATAACACCCTTACCATTTGAGGGTCCAATGGAATCTTCCTGTAATAATTATTACAAAACATTAATGGCACCGTCGTGTGATTCGTATAAGGTAATTTCTTCCTTTACATCTCTTTCGAACAGCATACCATCTAATTGTGGAAGCATAAATTATATTTGGTCGGGACATGGATTACCAATAGATTCTCCAATATTAGATTCCTTAAATCAAAAAATATCTGATTGTTCAGCTAAAGTCAATGGGCAAATTATTGTAAATGCTTTAGGGTGTTCAACGGGAGAGGATCAAAATGATGTTAACTCTTTGGCGCAAATTTACAAAAATAAATTACAAAATACGAATGACCATACAACAGTCTATACAATAACTTTTAACCAAGCAAAATCTGTAGGAAATGTAGTAACCGGCGAACAAACTTTATTAACGCCCGAAACCATTACGATAAGTTGGCCGTTAGGAGTGCCGAACCCCATTATTAAAATTACTTTTGGCAGTTGTTCAACAATGGGGGGATATAATAATTCATGTGCTAGTTTTATTGGCAGTAGTCTTGTAGCATTGGGACAAATCGCTCGATGCACAGATCCCAGCACAAATAATGTTTTAATAAAAAAATGCTGTCCTTCAACAACGTCGGACTCAAAATATTATTGGCGAGGTATCAGCAGTGATACTTCACCATGTCCGAGCCAGTATTCTGATCAAAAAAAATATACCATAACCTGCACCGGCTCCAGTAATATGTGCGATAGCAATGGTGAAAAAATAGACTACGTCAAAGATAGTTTAAGCAATATGTATTCCAATTGTACCGACAAAAATGGTAAAATTTTAAAATGGGATGATTTAGCAAATCAGTGCATGGGAACGGATGATTTTTGGATGCCGGGTAATTTATCCGATTCTTCCAGTAATGGAGTATATACGGTAACGCAAACAGCCACGTGTTCTACTTACCATTCTTAACTACTCACCCACGCGAAGTTACTCTATATAGTGTCATTCCCGCCTTCGCGGGAATGACAGAGAGGGGGATGGTGGCATAAAACTTGACAAGATTGTTTTGTAATGATATAATAAGGGTGTAGGAAATTATGGATTATTTATCAAATGAGGACTGGGTGGAATATTTTTTTGAGAAGATAAAATATTTTACTTTGCCCTTGGAACAAAACAATTACAGGTCTCAATTTTTGGAGGGCAACGCGCTTTTGTGTTGCGTTGTTTTGCTTTTGGTTTTAAAAATTGGCACAATTTTTGTTGGCATTAACATTCCGAAAAATATTTTCTTTGCAGACATTACCAGATCGTCGCTTGAAAGTTTTGTTAATCAAACAAGAGAATCAATTGGACTGCAACCATTGGTGCAAAATGCAAAATTAGATGACGCCGCCCAATTGAAAGCGCAAAATATGGTTGCCAATAATTATTTTGCTCACACAAGCCCAAGCGGACTTACGCCGTGGCATTGGTTTTCGCAGGTTGGATATAAATATAAATATGCAGGAGAAAATTTGGCAATTGGATTTTTTGATTCAACAGAAGTTTACAATGCTTGGTTGAATTCGCCCGAACACAAGGCCAATATTGTAAACCCGCATTACACAGAAGTTGGCACGGCCGTTTTGAGTGGGTTTGGAAACAATAATACAATTGTTGTTGTGCAAGAATTTGGTAGCCAAAAGCCGACAACCGTGGCAACCGCGCCACTTAAAACAAATTCATCAAATGTTAATGAAGCCAAAGCTAATATTGAGCAATTACCTGCCACAGGAAAAGTTTTGGCGCAATCAACAGAAACCCAAAGTCCAAACACATATTCCACTGTTTTAACCTCTATATATAACTACAGCGGATTGGTGCAAAATGTAATTTATGGAGTTTCTTTGGTGGTGATTGGAATATTATTATTTATGATATTGCTTAACACAGACCTTAATTTCAGAAAAAAATTAGTTTTTAGATCGGTTTTAATTATGATAATATTATCTTTAGCTATGGTGCTAAACAAAGAATCATTAATTTCAGTTATTCCGCATCAGGTAATAATTTAATGACAAAAGAAAACGTAAAAAAAATATTTAAAGTTGCTGTGCTGATATATCTTGCAAGTTTTTTTATAATAAACTGGAATGATGTTTCATGGATTTTTAATTATCAGGAGGTGGGGGGATTGATACAAGATTTTTTTAATCCATATCCGTCAATTGATGCCACAACAATGGATGCATATTTTTATCCAAATCATAGTCAAAATATTGCACCAGTCACCGTTCAGGCAAAAATAAATTATACTGACAAACAAAATACTTTAGAAATTCCAAAAATAAATATTTCTGTTCCAATAATTTTTGCAACATCAACAGACAAAGGCACTATAATGAAAGATCTTGATTTGGGAACAGTTTTTTACCCCAATTCGGTTTACCCGGGCCAAACAGGGCAAATGATAATTTTAGGACACTCGGCCCCTCCGGGATGGCCAACAATAAAGCATGATTGGGTTTTTACAGATTTGCAAAAATTAAGCGCGGGGGATATTGTAATGATAGATTTAAACAACAAACAATATACTTATATCGTTAAAAGTAAAGATATAATTAAAAGAGGAGCAGATGTCCCAACAGACACACTTGCGTCAAGTAATAATGTCCTAACACTTATAAGTTGTTGGCCCCCGGGAAAAGATTATCAAAGAATTGCTGTTACAGCCGAACTTCAGGTTGACTAAAATATTTGACTTTTTTCCCCGAAATGGTAAAGTGAGCAATCATTAAGATTATTAACAATTATTAACCGTATAAAATTATGAATATTTTTATAAAAATATCCGCAGGCAGTTGCATGGTTTTATTACTGGCTGTTTTTTGCGCGCCATTAATTGCTTCGGCTTGTGATTTTTCGCAAGTAACAGCTGTTTGGAGTAATCAGGCGTTACAGGCAACTGCACATATAACCAACCCAACATCATGTCCGTTTCAAATAAGTCTTGGGTCTTACAAAATGTTTATGCAACCCCACACAAATGGCGACGCATGGGTAAGCACACAACAATTTATTGGAACATCAGGCGTTGTAACGATAGATCCAAACTCAAGTATGGATTTATCGGTTCCAATTGCAAGTTGTAAAACTCAAGTTGATTTGTGGGAAGGAGCCGCAGCTCAAGCAATTTGGTTTGGAATGCCGGGAAGTATTTATCAATATGAATATACAAATGCAGATGTATGCACAACAACTACGCCAACACCAACTCCTACACCAAATTCAACCTGCACATCTTGGACATACTCCGATTGGTCTACGTGTGTTTCGGGAAACCAAACAAGAACAGTTATCACATCTTCACCTTCCGGTTGTACCGGAGGAAGTCCAATAGTTTCACAATCGTGTTCGGTAACTTGCTATAACGATTCAGACTGTTCTTCTCATAATATTTATGTGGGCTCAACTTTCTGTCAAACAGGAAGCAGTAATTCTATTTATCAAAATTTCAGAACTTTCGTTTGCCAAAACCCGGGAACAACTACCTCCTCTTGTGTTGCGCAAACTCCGGATGTTGCGCAAGTAAAAACAACCTGTCCAACAGGACAAATATGTTCAAACGGAGTATGCTCGGCAAATGGTTTTGCAATACAAACTCTGGCAGCCACAAACATTTTGACAAATTCAGCAACATTAAACGGCAGACTGGTTGGACTTGGAACAGATCCATCGGTTTCTGTTTGGTTTCAATGGGGCCCATCCACGGCTTACGGTTTTGAAACAAACCATCAAACAATGACTTTGGCAGGACCGGTTAATCAATCAATCACAAGTTTAACTCCAAATGCTGTTTATCACTTTAGAGCAGTAGCTCAAAACGGCACGGGTGTTGTTTACGGACAAGATATGAGTTTTACATCGGGAAACACAATATTTTCAGCACAAGTCCAATCACTTCCGGCAACAAACATTCAACCAAATTCAGCAACTCTTAACGGCCAGTTATTAAGTCTTGGAGGAGACACCGGAGCAACAGTTTGGTTTCAATGGGGACCTACAGTTTCCTATGGAAGCCAAACTTCAACCCAAACAATGAACATCACAGGAATGTTCAGCCAAACAATTACGGGCTTATCTCCAAACACAACTTATAACTTTAGAGTAGCAGCCCAAACAACCTCGGGAATTATTTATGGTTCTAATCTTAGTTTGACCACAAATTCAAACGGAAACGTTAACACAACGGGCCTTAACATTTCGTGCTATGCAACTCCAAATCCGGCAAACATTGGCCAGGCGGTTACTTTTTACTGCAATGTATCGGGCGGAAGCGGATCTTACACATACAACTGGACAGGCGCCTATTCATCAACCCAACCAACATTTACCACATCTTTTAGCAATTCAGGAACACAAACCGAAAATGTTACTGTAACTTCAGGAACACAATCGGCCCCCGCAACAATTTCGCTATATATAAATTCAAATAATAATACCTGCAATCAGACTCCATACCAAACCTGCAGCGGGACCTATTTGACCTACTTCAACTCCTGCGGAAATCAAACATCAATGACCTATTGTCCAAACGGATGCAACGGAAATGCATGTATAAATTATGTTAATACCTGCACACAATATTCTTATCAAAGATGTTCGGGAAATTATCTTTACTGGTATGATTCATGCGGTAACGTGCAATCAAATTCAACATATTGCCCAAACGGATGTAGCGGAAACTCCTGCACAAACTACAACAACAATATAACAGCTCAAACAATGCCTGCAACGAACGTAACCGGAAATCAGGCAACATTAAACGGATATGTTTACACGGGAAACAATAATAATTACAACAGTTGCAATATTAGTACTTGGTTTCAATATGGAACAAGCACTTCTTATGGCAGTCAAACAACCCAGCAGTCCCAAGGATATACAGGGGCCTTTAGTCAAACAGTTTATAACCTGTATTCGGGAAATACATATCACTTCAGAGCTGTAGCCCAAGATTGTTCGGGAAATGTGGTTTACGGACAAGATGTAACTGCTTACAATAACAACAATACTACTACAGGAACCTTATACGTCAGCAAAACTGTCAGAAATCTTTCCAACGGGTCGGGTTTCTCAACTTCAACATCGGCAAATCCGGGAGACGTTTTAATGTTTATGATTACCTTGCAAAACAATAGCGGACAGGACATACAAAATGTTGTTGTGAGAGATTTATTGCCGGCAAATCTTATTTACAACAACCAGCTTGTTGTTGCAAGAACAAATAACGCCAGCACCAACTATTCGGGAGACATTATTTCCAGCCTAAACCTAAATACAATTTCTGCCAATCAAACGGTAACCGTAACTTATCAAGCACAAGTTGCTTCGGCAGGAAACTTCGCATTTGGAACAACCACGTTAAACAACAGCGTCACAACAACCAGTTCAAGCAGTAATTATATTCCAATAGCCAGTGCATCTGTAATTGTAAACCGAACAGGAGTTTTGGGAGCCAGCTCAATTTCAACCGGCTTAACAAATAATTTTTGGCTTGATTCATTCTTTTTGCCATTAATGATAACTTTGTTTGGACTTTGGATGTGGAAATCAGGAATGTTTTTTGGACTTGAAAAATGGTTAAGCGACAAGAAAAAAACCAGACGAGGGTTTAAATCCGAAAAAGAACTGCAAAACAGAATCGCAAAAATTCGAGAAGCAAATAATTTCTAAGCCGAAAAACAAAAACCGCGTCATAATATTAACGCGGTTTTTGTTTTGCACCATTTTTATTTTCTTCCCTCTAAGGCGTTTTCCAAAGTTTCTTCGTCGGCGTATTCCAGTTCGCCGCCTACGGGGATTCCTTTTGCTAAATGAGTAATTTTAAAAGTTGTGGAGGGGATTACTCCCTTTATTGTCTGTTCAACCAAAACCGACGTGGCTCGGCCCTCTGGAGTTGAGTTTAGAGCCACTATAACTTCCAAAAGCGGAACCGTATTATTTTTAATGCGATTTTTTAATTCCTCAATCCGCAATTTACTGACATCTTCTTTTCTCATTGTCCCAATTGTCCCGCCCAGAATAAAATAAAGCCCGTTATATTTTTTCGTATTTTCAAGCGAAATCAAATCCGCCTCTTTTTCAACAATACAAAGCAAACTTTTATCGCGCCGTGAATCCAAGCAAATCGAACACAAGTTGTAGGACATCGGGAGTCCTACATTTTTTTCAAATGGGTTAAAGCATTGCTCACACAATTTTATTTTGTTTCGCAATTCTGTAATTGCATTTTGAAGTTCGTCAATTCTTTCTTTTGGCAGTTTCATCAAATAATAAACAAATCGCCCCGCAGTTCGCGGGCCAACCGTCGGAAAATTTCTAAAAATATTTTTCAGTTTTTCTATACTATCCATAAATCTATCTATTTATTCGTCATCCCCGACTTGATCGGGGATCCACGTGGATTCCCGCCTTCGCGGGAATGACACGGAGAGATTGCTTCGTCACTGTGCTCCTCGCAATGACGTGAGGTTAGTTTAACGCCCCCGTCTCTGAAGTGTATTCGTTTTTGTCTAAGTTTCTAAAACTTACACGGTGTTCGTCAAAGTATAAATCTAAACCGCCGGTGGGGCCGTTTCTGTGTTTTTCTATTAAGACTTTGGCGATGTTTTTTTGCAAACTGTTTTCGTTGTATTTGTCTTCTCGATAAATCATCATAACAACGTCGGCGTCCTGTTCAATTGCTCCAGATTC
>Ga0114951_10003861_pt1 | contig 15136 bp, 11 predicted proteins | sample AM7aDNAmetaG_FD_88677 | JGI IMG/M metagenome (GOLD analysis project Ga0114951, IMG submission 88677) | Freshwater microbial communities from Finland to study Microbial Dark Matter (Phase II) - AM7a DNA metaG | ecosystem: Environmental > Aquatic > Freshwater > Lake | place: Finland: Lake Alinen...
CAGAGTTCGGTGCGCAGATCGCAGCCGAGAACGGACATGTTCGCCACATCGCTGGAAGTGGGGTACCCCTCGGGCAGCGTCAGCAGCGTGCCGGAACGCCCCTCCCGCGCAATGCGGTCCATGGCCGGCTTGCGCGCCGCCTGCAGCGGTGTGCGGTTGCCCAGTTCCGGCACCGGTTCGTCTGCCATGCCGTCACCGAGGAAAACGATCGCTTTGCGTTTTTCTTGCTTCATAGTCTTCTCACGACAGAGGCTACATCAGCCAATGGCAGAGTGCTCGTCTTTTCGCCCAACGGCAGAGCGCGTTCACCGTTGAACACCACCCAGAGGTGCTCCAGCCGCAAGTCCTCAATGGCCACATGCATGGATCGGGTCATGCGTGGCGCGTCCTCGAACTTGAATTCAAACCCGTACCGTTTCCCAGACCGCAACAGCAGCAGATCCAGCTCCGCACCTGCGTGCGTCCGGTAGTAGTAGGCGTCCTGTTCCGTTTCTGCCGCCTGAATGACCTGCTCCAAGGCGAACCCTTCCCACGAAAACCCGAACCGCGGATGGGCCAACACCTGCTCCGGACTCCGCAGCCCCAGCAGACTATGCAGTAAACCGGTATCCCGGAAATATACTTTCGGCGCCTTGAGCACGCGCTTGCCCGTGTTCTCGAACCACGGCGGCAACTGACGCAACATGAAAGCCCCGCACAGGATATCCAGATAATGCCGGGCCGTATCCTCCTTGACGCTCATGGAGCGCGCCAGGTCTGCGGCGTTCCATGGCTGGGCATGATAATGCGCCAGCATGGTCCAGAATCTGCGCAACGCGACCGCGGGAATCCGGATTCCCAGTTGCGGAATATCCCGCTCCAGGAAAGATTGAATGAGCTGCAGCCGCCAGACATGGCTCTGTTCCGAGCTGCCCGCCAGGTATGCAGCCGGAAATCCCCCGCGCGTCCACAACCGGCGCCAGTTCGGCGCGCCGGTCTCGGCCAGCGAGAATCCGGCCATGTCCACGTGCGCCACCCGGCCGGCGAGCGATTCCGATGTGCCTTTGATGATTTCCGGCGACGCGCTGCCCAGCAGCAGAAAGTGCGCCGACAGCGGCCGGCGGTCCGCAAGCACCCGCAGCAGCGGAAACAATTCTGGCTGGCGCTGCACTTCGTCGATCACCACCAGGCCGCGCAAGTCCTTGAGCACAGCCTTGGCTGCTTCCGGGCGCAGCGTGGTCTCGGGGTCTTCCAGATCGAAATAGGCGGCCCCGCGGTCGGCCGCGATCCGCCGCGCCAGGCTGGTCTTGCCGCATTGTCGCGGCCCCAGCAGGAGCGTAACCGGAAATTGCCGTCGTGCCGCCGCAATCCGTCGCTCAAGAACCTCTCTTTTCACCCAATGCATACCTTGAAAATTACCAGATAGTCTGGCAATTTGCAAGTATAGCAATCGTTTCGCTGCTTTCCCTCACCACCGAGAAAACCGAGCCGCGCGCACCACAGAAGCACTCTGTGCCCTCCTCTTTCCTCTGCGCCCTCTGTGTCCGCATTCCGCCTGACTCACCCGAACAGCAGCTTCGCCGCCGCGGCAGCAGCGAGCACCTGAGCCACGATGGCGAACGTCTTCTCCGGCATACGCTTTGCAAAGCGCACGCCCATCCAGGCGCCCAGCAGGATTCCCGGCAACAGGATGGCGTTGAGCGCCAGCGACGGCCACGTGATCAGACCGAGCCCCGCGCTGAACGGCACCTTGAAGAGATTGAGGAGAAAAAAGTACCACGCGCTCGTCCCGAGAAAGTTGTTTTTCGGCAACCCCATGGCCAGCAGGTAGATGACCATGATCGGCCCAGCCGCGTTGGAGACCATGGTCGTGAACCCGGCCAGGATGCCGACGCCGACCGCCAGCGCGTACGATTGCGTGAGGCGCCCGCGCACGCCGGGAAGATACGTCAGCCAGAAGTTTCCGATGACGATCGCCAGCACGATCCCGCCGATCAACGGACGGATTTGCACGTCGTTGAGACGTCCCAACGCAACCGTCCCGATCGACACGCCCACCACCGCCCACGGCGCCAGTCGCAGGATGTACTTCCACGACGCGTGGAGTCGGTAATACCCCACGGCGCAGACGTCCCCCGCGATCAGCATCGGCAGGATCATCCCCGTGGACTGCCTGGCCGGCAGCACCAGAGCCACGAGCGTCACGGCAAGTATGCCCAGCCCCGGAATCCCGGTCTTCGACACGCCAATCACAACCGCCGCCACGGCGAGAATCGACCATTGCAAAAGTTCGAGGTGCAACCAAGGCTCCTGTACGGCAGGCAAATACCCGCAAACCCAAGGATAACGAATATCGAACCGCAGAACCACGCAGTTCATTCCGTATTCCGCGGAGGGCGGAGCTCTGCGACGCCACACGGGTAAGGGGAAAACAGGCGTTCGCAGATGGACAGGTCGTCTGTAGCCGCAGATTTGGGCCGCGGCGCATGGCATTGACTTTGCCTGCCGGACAATTTATAGGAATGGGCAACGGAAAGGCGAAGCGGGCAAGCTTCCAATCTACCCCATGAACCCACAGAGCAAACCACAGGAACAGCTGCTGGAGGATCGAATCTGGCATCGCACGCCGGCGGCGTGCTTTGAGGAAGCCTGCCCCATCGGCAACGGGCGTTTGGGCGCCATGGTATATGGCGGGCCTGTTGCCGAACGCATTTCCCTCAATGAGGACACTCTCTGGTCCGGGCGGCCGCGTTCCTATGCCCTGCCAGGCGCCGCATCGGCCCTTGCCGACATCCGCCAGTCTCTCGTTGCCGACGATTTTCCCGGCGCGGCCTTACTTTGCCGCAGGCTGATGGGACCGTACACGCAAAGTTACCTGCCGGCCGGCAACATGCGCATTCTCTTCAACCACGATGCCGAACCCATGGACTATCTCCGCGAACTGAATCTCGATACCGCAACCTGCCGGGTGTCGTATCGCGCAGGAGCGGCAACGATCACGCAGGACGTCTTCGCCTCCTTCCCGGATCAGTTGATCGTGCTGCGCATGCAGGGCTCGCTGCCGGGGAAGATCTCCTTCTCGGCGCAGCTTGACAGCCTCCTCCGCGGCGCGATGCGCCGCATCGATGACCGCACCCTGGCCTTTATCGGCAGGGCTCCCGCGCAAGTCCATCCCTCGTATGTCGAAACCAAAGAAGGCGTTCGGGAGGAAGACGCCGACGGAACAGGCATGCGCTTTCAGCTGCGAATGGAGATCCGCGTCTTCGGCGGAACCTGCCGGTGCACGGACAAGGGGTGTACGGTCAGCCAGGCAGACGCGGCGGAACTGCGGCTGAGCCTCGCGACGAGCTTTGCCGACTTCGACCGGGATCCCGTCGCGGAGGGAGCCGACGAAGGGGCGGCGGCGGCCGCGCCCTTGCTGGCGGCGCGGGACACACCCTACGCGGAACTCCGCGACCGGCATCTCCGCGACTATCAGGTGCGATACAGGCGTTGCCGTCTCTGGCTTGGAAACGCCGCCGACCGCGTGCACGACACGGTGTCGCGCTTGCGGAAAAGCGAAGAGGTCGCCCCTTCCCTGGCAGCGCTCTATTTCAATTTCGGGCGGTACCTCCTGCTCGCCTCTTCCCGCGAAGGATCCCGCGCCGCCAACCTGCAAGGGATCTGGAATGAGCATTTGCGGCCGCCGTGGAGCAGCAATTACACAACCAACATCAATACGGAGATGAATTACTGGCCGGCGGAAACGACCAATCTGTCCGAGTGTCACGAACCCCTGTTCGAGTTGATCCGGGTTCAGTCCCGCACCGGCCAGCAGGCGGCCGCCAACTACCGCTGTCGCGGGTGGTGCACCCATCACAATGCGGACCTCTGGGGTCTGGCCTGTGCGGTTGGCGACTTCGGAAAAGGAAATCCGGTATGGGCTTGCTGGCCCATGGGCGGCGCATGGCTCTGCCGGCATTTGTGGGAACATTATCGCTTTACGCTGGACGAAGGGTTCCTGCGTACGACGGCCCTTCCGCTCATGAAAGGCGCGGCGCGGTTCTGTCTCGACTGGCTGGTGGAGCAGACGATCGCCGGACAGACCTGGCTGGTGACGGCGCCGGCCACATCGCCGGAGAATGCCCCGGCGTTGCCGGACGGCACATCCGCGCCGGTCAGCATCGCCACCACGATGGACATGTCGATCATCCGGGAGTTGTTCGAATACACGCGTGCTGCTTTGGCCGCGGCCAACGATCCGGATGCGATCGGCCGCGAGATCTCGGCGGCATTGCCCCGCCTCTTTCCTTTGCAGGTGGGGGCTGCAGGTCAACTGCTGGAATGGTTCCGCGACTGGCCGGAGCCGGAGCCGCACCACCGGCATGTTTCCCACCTGTATGGACTGTATCCGTCCGATCTGATTCAGCCGGGGCGGGACGCTGCATGGGTCAATGCCATTCGGCGCAGCATGGAATTGCGGGGCGATGACGCCACCGGATGGTCGTTGGGTTGGAAAGTGTGCCTGTGGGCCAGGCTCCTCGATGGCGACCGCGCCTGGCGTTTGATTCGAATGGCGCTGCGCCTCGTCGAGAGTTCCGGCACTAATTATGGCGCTGGCGGAGGCGTCTATCCCAACCTGCTCGATGCGCATCCGCCGTTCCAGATCGACGGCAACTTCGGCGTCACGGCCGGAATAGCCGAGATGCTCCTGCAAAGCCACAGAACGGAACGCCACGGCGGCGAGGAGTTGGTCGTGCTGGATATTCTTCCCGCGTTGCCGGCGGCATGGACCGATGGCGAGGTCTCCGGGTTGCGGGCCCGATGCGGGTTTACCGTGGACCTGGCATGGCAGCTGGGACGGCTGACATCAATGCGCCTGCATGCGTCGCGAAACGCCGGCTGCCTGGTTCGCACGAAAGGCGAAACCTTGCGTCTTGCCCTCGTGGCTGGCGAAACCCGCGAACGGCTCCCTCCGCCGTAATTGCAATCCTGTCGAAATCCCCTGCGCCCCCTTCTTTCCTCTGCATCCCCTGTGCCCGCATTCCAAATCTACGGCTAAGGACGACCAGACAGTCTGCGAACGAACCTTTCACCCCTTGCCCGCTTGACACCCGCCACCGGACGCTTGACACTGTTCGCATGACCGATGCGCTGCGCGAAAAGCTGCAGAACCTGCCGGACAAGCCGGGGTGCTACCTCTTCCGGGGGCGATCCGGCCGCATCATCTACGTCGGCAAGGCGGTTTCGCTCCGCAAGCGCGTGCAGTCCTACTTCCGCGCCAACACACTGCGCCACGCCCCGCCGAAGTTGCGCAGCCTGGTCAACAGCGTTGTGGATCTCGAAGTCCTCGTGGTCCGCAACGAGGACGAGGCGCTGCTCACGGAAAGCAGCCTCATCAAGCAGCACCGGCCGCGCTACAACATCCTGATGCGCGACGACAAGCGCTACCTTGCCATCCGCGGCGATCCGCGCGAACCGGTGCCGCGTTTCATTGCCTGCCGCATCGTGCGCGACGACGGCGCCCGCTACTTCGGCCCATTCCCGTCCGATACGGTGGTGCGCATCACCCTCGATTTCGTCGAGAAGCGCTATGGCATCCGCAAGTGCCGGCCGCTCGTGCCCGACAGCGAAACCCACGCCCATTGCATCAATGACATCGTGCGCGTCTGCACCGCGCCGTGCATCGGCCGTATTTCGCAGGAGGAATATCACGCGCGCTTCGCGGAGGCGAGCGCGTTTCTGGCCGGCGAGCGCGTGCAGGTGCTGGCGGAGGTCGAGGGACAGATGAAGGCCGCGTCCGCCGCCCGCAACTTCGAGAAGGCCGCAAAACTGCGCGACACGCTCCTCGCGCTGCGCGAGATGGTGCGCCGCCGCGCCCGCGTCGTGGCCACGCCGGAACTGCACGCCGCCGACGCCAGCCGCGGCATCGGGCAACTCCGCGAACTTCTCGGCCTGGCCGCGGCGCCGCGCCTCATCGAGGCGTTCGACATCTCCAACATCCTCGATTCGCTCGCCGTGGCCAGCATGGTCTGCGCCGTGGACGGCCTTCCCAACCGCCGACGCTACCGCCGCTTCCGCATCCGCACCGTGACCGGCGCCGACGATCCCGCCATGATGGCCGAGGTGGTCACCCGCCGGTACCGGCGGGTGGAGGTGATAAACAGGGCTCGCGGAGCTCGCCCCTCCATGTCAATTACTGGAGGGGCGAGTTCCGCGAGCCCTGCCGTCGACAAAAATTATGCGGAAGACCAAGCCCTCGGCCCGGGGCGGGCCGGGGCTACTGCCGTAGCGCGGGCTCGCCCCGAGCCCAGCGCAGAAAGTCCTGTTTTCAGTCCCCTTCCCGACCTGATCCTTGTCGACGGCGGCATCACGCAAGTACGCGCCGCGCGCCGCGCACTGGATGCGCTGGGACTACACGACCTGCCTGTCGCCGGGCTGGCCAAAGAGCAGGAGGCCATTGTGCGCGACGACGGCCAGCCGCCCGCGCTGCTGCCACGCAACGCCCCGGCGCTGCAGGTGCTGCAGCGGTTGCGCGACGAGGCGCATCGTTTCGCCATCGACTACCACCGCCGCCTGCGCAACCGCCGCATCCGCGAATCCGCGCTCGACGAGATCCCCGGCATCGGCCCGCAGCGCAAGCAGATGCTGCTGAAAACCTTCGGATCCGTCTACCGCCTGGCGCGCGCCCCGGTTGAAAAAATCGCCGCGGTTCCCGGCATCGGACCTGAACTGGCCGCCGCCATTCTGCGTGCCGTGGGAAATGCGGCTACCATCGCAAAGGGCGTGAAAGCTCGCGAAGGGGCGTCTTCTTTTACCACAGAGGGTACGTAAATCCGCAAAGAAGTTCTGCAGCCGCGGCTACAGTATTCCTTCGTGGTGAAAATTCTCTCCGCGATCCTCTGCGTCCTTCGTGGCAAGTAAACGCTGCACCCTCTGCGTCCTTTCCTCCCTGCATTGTTCCCGCTATCCTGTGTGCACCCACCAACCATGGTCTCCTTCAGGAACACCCTCCGCTTTCTCTGTCCCACCCTGCGCCCCGGCGACGGCTGGCGCACCGGTCTGACATTGGCGCTGTTTGCGGCGGCGGTGCAGGTGGTGTTCCTGCTGGAAACCTTCCACTCGATCTATTTCCGCTATCCGCTGGTCGATGCCGCCACCTACTACTACCAGGCTCTCGGCATCCTGCAGGGGCAGGGAACCGCCGGCGCCTTCTGGCAATCGCCCGGCTATCCGTATCTCCTGGCGTTGTTCTGCAGCATCGGTGGCGGCAGCGCCGCGATCGCCCGGTCCGCACAGGCATTGTTCCTTGCGCCGCTTGCAGCGTTGTTGCTCTGGCGCATCAGCCGGCGCGTACTGTCGCCACGCTGGTCGTGCGCTGCCGCGATCGCCGCGAGCCTGACCGGCCCCCTGCTCTTTTATTATTCGCAGCTGCTTCCGGCCGCGCCAGCAGCCGTGCTGGTGCCGGCTGCCCTCCTGCTGGCCCTGCGCGCCCTGGAACGCCCTTCCACTGGCCGTTGGCTTGCGGCAGGTGTTGTCAACGGACTCGCCATGCTCTTCGTGGCCACCACGGCAGCGATCATGCCTGCGCTGGCTGTTTTTGCCTGGTGGTGCGGGCGTCCCGCCTGCAGTAGCGCTAGATGCAGCGACCCTGGCAGGCGGGACGCCTGCACCACCAAGACCCGCTCGCAACGTGCGCTGCAAGTAGCTGCCATACTCCTGGGCGTGTTCCTTGCCATCACGCCGGTTGCGCTGCGTAATTATGCCGCTTGCGGCCAATGGGTCTGGCTCTCAACCAATGGCGGCGCGAACCTGTACATCGGCAACAACCGCAGCTGGGACGTCACGCTGACCGCGCAGCCCGGGCTCGACTGGGACAAGTTGATGCGGCTGCCCTATCAGCAGTACGGCGTGCAGAATTCCGTGGATGCCGATCGCCAGTTCCGTCGCATGGCCTGGCAGGAAGCACAGCGCGCGCCGCTTGCCTGTGCGCAGCTGCTGGCACGCAAGGCCGCCGTCTTCTGGCACGGCCGCGAGATTCCGCGCAACATCGACATTTACGGCTGGCGCGAAACGTCGCTGACGCTCCGCGCCACAGTCTGGCAAGCGGGCCTGAACTTCCCCTGCGGACTGCTCGTGCCGCTGGCCCTCGTCGGCGCCTGCGCGCTGCGCCGTCGCCGTGAAGTCGCGCTGCTAGCAGGCGCGGCCGCGATGTTCGGCTTGCTCGTGGCGCTGTATTTCCCCTGCTCTCGCTACCGCGTGCCCATACTGCCAATCGTCGTGCTGCTCGCCTGCATTGGCGCGCAGGCACTGGCCGATGCGGTGCGGCCACGCACCTGGCGGACGGCGTTTGTGCTCGGTTTCGTAGTGTTTGCGGCAGCCGCGGCCGCCAACCTGCCGCTGCACTGGCCCACGGACCGGATCCGGTACGACGCGCATCTCTGGAACGCCATTGGCACTGCCGCCGATGTCCGGCACGACCTGACCACGGCGAAACGCTGCTACGAGGAAGCCGTGGGGCGCGATCCAAAATTTGCCGATGCGCTGTTCAACCTCGGTACTACCTTTGCGCGCCAGAAAGACAGCCTGCGCGCCGAAACCTGCTACGAGGCTGCCATTTCCGCACGCGCCGACCATGACCAGGCGCGCATCAACCTGGCCATCCACCTGTCGGACCGGGGTCAGGTGACAGCCGCGCTGCAACAGCTCACTCTGGCGGAAACGATCAACCCGCTCAACGCCGAGGCCTTTGCCAACCACGCCGCCGTGCTCCAGCGCGCCGGCAGAAACGAGGAGGCGCTTGAGAAGCTGGCGCGCGCCGCAGAGTTGAATCCCCCCAAGTACCGACCGCTCTGCCGCGCCATGCTGCGATCGTTGCAGCCCAAGGTGCGCTAACACCTGCCACATACCACCACATCCCTCATGACCTCCTGGAACGAACCCTCACCCATTGTCGTTTCCTGCGCGCGCGGCCTGGCGCCGTATGCGGCGCAGGAGCTGACGCAGCTTGGCTACGCCATCGGCGACGCAAGCGAGACCATGGTCTCGGTGCGCGGGTCGCTGGCCGATGCCATGCGCCTGAACCTCTGGCTGCGCAGCGCGCACCGCGTGCTCTGGCCGCTGGCCACGGCGGGCGCCCGCAACCTGGATGATCTCTACGCCGCCGTCAAACGCATCGCCTGGGAGGATTGGCTCGATCCGTCCGGCTATTTCACGGTCAACACCGCGGTCTGGAACGATTCGATCCGCGACACACGCATGCCGTCGCTCCGCGCCAAGGACGCGATTGCGGACCGCATGCGCGAGGCCTGCGGCCGCCGGCCGGACGCGGGCCCGGAGTTCACCGGCGCCGCGGTGTTCGTCTACTGGCGCGCCCAGGACCTGCGCATCTACCTCGACACCACGGGCGAACCGCTCTCCAAGCGCGGCTACCGCAAGCTGCCCGGCAAGGCGCCGATGCAGGAAACGCTGGCCGCCGCATGCGTGCTCGCCACCGGGTGGGATGGCGCCACGCCGTTCGTTGTGCCCATGTGCGGCAGCGGCACGCCCGCTATCGAGGCCGCGCTGATCGCGCGCCGCCGCGCGCCGGGAATCCTGCGCGAGCGCTTCACTTTCATGGGCTTGAAGGGGTTTCAGGACACAGAGAGCACAGAGGATGCACAGAAAGCACAGAGGAATCTATTATCTGGCGCGCCGCCACGCGGCGCGGCAACAGCATCCTCTGTACCCTCGTCCTCCTCTCTGCGACCTCTGTGTCCGCATTCCGCCTGGCTCGCTTTACGTGCCGCGGCGCGGAAGGGCGAGCGGTCGGATGGGCTGCCGCCGATCATCGCCACGGACATCGATCCGCAGGCCGTAGAGATCGCCAAGCAGAATGCCGAGGCTGCGGGCGTGCTGGAGGATCTTTCGTTCGATGTCTGCGATTTTGCCTACACGCGGATACCGGCCAAGCCTGGCGTTGTGTTCCTGAATCCGGAGTACGGCGCGCGCATGGGCGACACCGCCACGCTCGAGCCGCTCTATGCGCGCATCGGCGATTTCTTCAAGCAGCGCTGCTCGGGCTGGCGCGGCTTCGTGTTCACCGGAAACATGGAACTCTCGCGCAAGATCGGCCTGCGCAGCGCGAGCCGCAAAATCTTCTTCAACGGCCCCATCGAATGCCGCCTCGTCGGCTTTGAAATGTACGCGGGGAGCCGAAGGAAGGAGAAGGAAAAGGACACGGTGGCTTTATGACCCGGTGACGCCGCAAATGGCGGCATCAAGGAAAAGATGTTCCAGGCGCGTGTCGAGGCACGTAACACGCCGGACACGCCAAAATGTCCGCAGTGCGATAAACCGATGAAGAAACGGTCTTCTGCAAAAGGTGAATTCTGGGGGTGCAGCGGCTATCCCGAGTGCAAGGGGTTGCGCCGGATCGAGGAGTACCACGTCGATGATGCGGTGACTTCGTGACCCGGTGACGCTTGGCGTCACCGGGTCACGAAGTCATCGCATCATACCAGCGACGCCACATCCGGGGGCAGCGGCGTGGTAAAGGTCATGGACTCGCCGGTGTGCGGATGCCGGAACGTCAGTGCCGCGCCATGCAGCGCCATGCGGCGGATCGGGCTGTGCTGGTTGCCGTAGGCAGGATCGCCAACGATCGGAAACCCCTCGTCCGCCAGATGCACGCGAATCTGGTGCTTGCGTCCGGTCTCCAGCCGTACTTCGACCAGGGTCCGGTGCGGCGTCCGCTTCAGGACCTTCACGTGCGTGACCGCCCGCTTCCCTTTCGCCGGATCGCGCGTAGAGTAGCAGCGGTACGCCGCATTCTCCGCCAGAAGCGATTCAACGGTGAATTCGTCGCGCGGGATGCGCCCCTCGGTGACAGCCAGGTACGTGCGCCCGGCCGAGTGCTCCTCGAACTGCTTCTGCAGGGCAGCCTTGGCCTCCGGCGTCTTGGCGAACACGATCAGGCCGGAGGCTTCGCGGTCCAGCCGGTGCACGATGAAGATCCGCGCCGCGCGGAACCGCCGCACGTGGTCCACGAGCATGGCATAGGCCGTGCAGCGCCGCTCCTTCTCCGTGGCAATGGTCAGCAGCCCCGCCGGCTTGACAATCACGATGAGGTCGCGGTCCTCGAACAGGAGTTCGATGTCCGAGCCGACAATGAAGTGGCGGCGGGTCTTGGGTAGCTTTGCTGGCAAGTTGAAATCCCCTGTGAGTGATTCTCCACGTCGAAGAAGGTGGCCCGGGCGCTCCGCGCACGGGCATACGCAATTCCTGAACCTGTTACACTAGCCGTGCCCGCGCAGCGGAGCGCGCGGGCCACCGTCAAAGAACAAACTCACACTGAGAATTGCGTCGTCATCCCAGGGAATCGCGGAGCCGGCGAACATATTCCGCCGGGGCCAGCACTTCCACGTTTCCGGTCGCGGCTCGGGGAAAGTATTTCCGGTTGCCGGTGACGAGCGGGACACCCAGCGCAGCCGCGCAGGCGAGGAAGGGCGCGTCGTCTGGATCGGGAAGAGCGGCGAGCCGGAGACTCTCGGAGGCCGACGACGCATGAATGGCTTTTTTGCGGAGGCGCTCCAGAAAAACCGCGGTGTCGGCAGGTGGAAAGCCGAACCCCGGACGGCCGAGCACATCGACATATTCGTCCCAGATCGAATCATCCACCACGGCCTCACAGATCCCCTGTTGCAGCGCATCCACCAGCCGGCCGGGCGCACCGTGCGGCGACAACAGGCCCGAAACAAGCACATTCGTGTCGAAAACAGCTGCGTTCATCGCCGGACGATCCGTTCCCGGCGCACGGCGGCGATTTCGGCGTTGATCGCGACCAGGGTCATTTTGGCGGTCCCCTTGCGCCGGGCCGCTTCTCGGATGCGCGACAGCGCCAACCGCCCCCGCGCCTCATGTACCGCGTCTAGCAAGGCTGTGGGGTCTTCCTCCGTCCCGATGTCGAGCATCAGCGCCATCGGACGGCCATTGTTCATGACCATCACTTCGCCATATTTGCCCAGCGTCTCGCGCACGTACCGCGGCGCCTTGAGGTCTTTGACTGCCAGGTAATTCATGAGGAGATGATAATCTGATGATTATGGGATTGTCAATCCCACTCCTTGCCGGACGCGGCCGACGAACACGATCATCGCCAGCACGAGACCGCCGAAGAAGCCCAGAAGATAGCTGGCGCTGTGCGCCCAGAGGTCGGAGAGAAATGGAACGTGTCTTGTGATCGGAACCTGCGATGCCAGCGGTTCCGTGAGCCAGACCTTGCCCGAGGCGGCAAGCTGGTGGCCGATCGCGCCAGCCAGCAGCGCGCCCAGTGCGCAAACGAGCAGCAGGATCACAACCGGTCTGACCAGCGAAGCCGCGTTGCGTTTCGGCCACCGGCCGGCGCGCGCCGCGAGCGCAAGTGGAATCCCGAGGATCAACCCTACCCACCACGTGGCATTGATTCCCCAGCCTATACCGAGCAGCGTCGGCGAAACGGTGGCGAAGACGGGCGGATGGCCGATGGTGAAATACTCCACGCAGATTCGCGCCGAGACCTGATCATGCACTATCCCGTACGTCATACAGGAAAGGATGCAAAGACCAAAGATGAGAAGAGTCTGCATATGGGAAAACCCGCGGCCTCCGGCCACGACATCGGCATTCTCTGTGCCATCTGCGTCTTCTTCTGCGACCTCGGTGTCCGGCCCTGCAGTTTCTCACCCCTCTGCCGGCAGGTCGAAGCCGAAGTAGCGGACGGTGTTGCGGTAGCAGATGTCCTGCACGATCCCGCCGATCCAGGGGAGGTCGTTCGGGATCTGGCCGGTGACAATGTCGTTGCCGAGCAGGTTGCAGAGGATGCGGCGGAAGTACTCGTGCCGCGGGTAGCTCAGGAACGAACGGCTGTCCGTGAGCATGCCGACGAAACGGCTGAGCAGCCCGAGCTGCGAGAGCGCCTCCAGTTGGCGCTGCATGCCGTCCTTCTGATCATTGAACCACCAGCCGCTTCCGAGCTGGATTTTTCCGGCGACCGGGCCGCGCTGGAAGTTGCCGAGCATGGCGCCGAGCACTTCGTTGTCGCACGGGTTGAGCGAGTAGAGGATTGTGCGCGGCAGGGCATCGATCTGGTCGAGGCGGTCGAAGAGACGCGACATGGCCTGGGCCACGGGCCAGTCGCCGATGGAGTCGAAACCGGTATCGGGGCCGAGTTTCTGGAACATGCGCGAGTTGTTGTTGCGCAGCGCGCCGTAATGGATCTGCCAGGTCCAGTTGGCGGCCGCGTCCATGCGGCCGCACTCGAACAGCAGGGCCGAGCGGAACTGCGCGACTTCCGCAGGCGTGGCCATGCCGCCGCCACGGACCTTGGCGAACACCTGCCGCACCTCCGCGTCGGTATACGGCTCGGCCACCACGGTCTCGATGCCGTAGTCGGAAAGCCGGCACCCCATGGATGCAAAAACGTCGTGTCGTTTCTGAAGCGCGCCGAGAAGGTCATCGGGCGTGCGCACCGGCACACCTGCCACGGCGGCCAGCTTGTCGAGCCAGCCGTTCCAGAATTCCGGGCGGTCTATGGCGAGCGCCTTGTCCGGCCGCCAGGTGGGGAGCATCTGCACGCCAAACGGTTGCGAGCGCACGGCGGCATGGTGCTCCAGCGTGTCGGCTGGATCGTCCGTGGTGCAGACGAGGCGGACGTTGCTGCGCGTCATGAACCCGCGGGCAGAGCAGCCGGGCGCGGCCAGTTGCGCGTTGACACGCGTCCAGATGGTTTCCGCCGTTGCGGGTGTCAGCAGTTCCGTGACGCCGAAGTAGCGCGCGAGTTCGAGGTGCGACCAGTCGTAGAGCGGGTTGCGCAGCAGGTACGGCATGGTTTCCGCGAACTTCCGGAACTTCTCGCGGTCGGGGGCGTCGCCGGTGATGAAGCGCTCGTCAATGCCGTTGGCGCGCATGGCGCGCCACTTGTAGTGGTCGCCGCCGAGCCAGACCTGGGCGAGATTCTGCCAGCGCCGATCCTCCGCGACCTGCTGCGGCGGAAGGTGGCAGTGGTAGTCGACGATCGGCATGCGCGCGGCGTAGTCGTGGTAGAGCTTGCATGCCGGCTTGGATTGCAGCAGGAAGTCGTCATGGATGAAGGGCAGGATGTTGCGCGCTGGCATGACAGGCGTCCTTTCCAATAAATTTCGCGGGACGCAAAATTTATTCCGGCAGTTCGTGGCCCGGGTGCGAGCAGGTCGGCGCCTCGTTCACCGCATTGATGGAATACGTCCCGCCCTGCGGGCAGGCTGGAAAGCGGCCGCCCTTGAAATACTTCTGGAGTTCCGCGGCAGCCGGCTTGTCGGTGGCCGCCTTGTTGTTCTCGACCGCCCACTGCTGCTTGGCATGGTCGATCAGCCGCAGGTTGTTGATGCAGGCGCTATTCCGCGCGCTGCTCCGGGCTTTCACAAAGGAGGGGATGGCGATCGCGGACAACATGGCGACCGGCGCGACGGTCATGGCAAGCATGACCTGCCGTCCGCTCTCGGAGGAAGTACCGCGGACGGAAATACCGTCCTTCTCGTTGACAAAGACGAGTGCAACCTGTCCGGGTTGCTGGCGCTGCATCAATTGCGCCATCGCCCCTGCCATCCCGGCGCCATTCGGCGCCTGGTTCAGGAAATGCGTCTGAATTGTTGCCAGGGTGTCGGAGAATCGGCGATCAACGAAGGCGACCCCATTGCACTGCTTCGGCATGCCCTCAAATGCCTTCTGGAACGAGGCAGGCAGACGCGGCCCGCCCGGTCCATCAGCCGCGGCGAAGGCGTTCCTGACGATCTCCAGGGTTGATCCGAACAGGAACATGTTCCTGTGCACGGCAAAGGTCGGCGTGACCGGGAACGGGAGCGGAAGAGGCATGTTCACCGTGTAGAACGTGGTGGCGCCATTGGTGCTGCAGAGCACGGGAATCGCCATCCGCCGCAGTTCCTGCAGCATCGCCTTCAGCAGCGTGGCATCCCGCACCGCGCAACCGGCCAGCAGCGAGGGCACAGGAATGCTGACTGCCGGCTGGCTGGCATCCGCGTTGGGCGCCGGCAACTGCATCGTCTGCGTGGTCGAGAGTTGCAGCGAGAAGAACTGCTCGGAATCCAGCGAGGCGATCACGCTGTTCAGGTTCGTGCCAAGGTTTTTCCCGGCGTCGTTCACAAACGCGTCAAACGCCCTGGCC
>Ga0114951_10003862_pt1 | contig 15133 bp, 9 predicted proteins | sample AM7aDNAmetaG_FD_88677 | JGI IMG/M metagenome (GOLD analysis project Ga0114951, IMG submission 88677) | Freshwater microbial communities from Finland to study Microbial Dark Matter (Phase II) - AM7a DNA metaG | ecosystem: Environmental > Aquatic > Freshwater > Lake | place: Finland: Lake Alinen...
CCCATCCGTCCGCCACATCAGCCGCCTGCCCCTTATCGGCCATGCTCTTTGTCCACGCGTCGCTGATGATCGCGCGGCCGGCCAACTGTTTCTGAGTCTTAAACAGCGGCGCCCAATTCTCCGCGATCTGCAGACGCGGAGTGGTCCAGGGGATCGCACAGGGGAAGCAGCAGCCGCGGCTGTAGCCCTCCGTCCCAACGAACGGAACGTTCCGGTAGCAGTAGGTGGATTGGACGAAACTCCCGTAACTCGTGGCGCCGCCCGTGTCCTGCGGCGGGGCAAACATGACCTGCGAGTCCGTTCTGCCGCGCATATAGGAGCGAATCGTGTCGGAGTTCCAGGCCCAGGCGACCATGTTCTGGCTGTTCCACCAACTGACCCCCATGTTCGTGCTGCTGGGGCAGTAGAAGGTGCGAATGTCGGCGACGTAGCTGCTGCTGGCAAGGAAACCGAGGCCGGAGGGGCCGAGGACCGTCGCGCCCGCCCCACTGCCGCCGCCGAAACCGACGGCTATCGTGCGCCAGTACTTCTCAGGACCGGAGCTCCAGCTTCCGTTGACATTCCCCGAATACCCAACGGTCTGAACCGGGTGAGTGGTGTCCGTCCCGCGCACCCAGAGGCCCTTATTTTGCTTCACGTCGTTATCATAGAAGTCCGCGGCATAATAGCCGGGCCAGTTGCCCGCATTCGAATAGTCAAAAGTCTTGCACTTCGGGTCCACGCCGTAGGCGGTGGAGCAGGGGAAGTACTGGGCGTAGTCGCTGCTATAGCTTTCCAGAGCCTTGGAGAACTGGCTGAGGTTGTTCAGGCAGGCCGTGCGCCGCGCCTTTTCGCGCGCCGCCGCCAGCGCCGGCAGAAGCATCCCAGCCAGAATGGCGATGATTGCAATGACGACAAGCAGTTCAATGAGCGTGAACGCGCTTAAGAAGCTTCGTATTGTCTTCATACCCATCCCTTTCATTCAAATGCCTTTTCCAACAACCGACTCCGACCTCCCGATTCAGGCCGTCTCTGTCTTTCCGTTTCCCTCCTCAGCAAAGTTCTTGCGGAGTTCACCGAGTGTCGGTTCAAAATGCTCCCACATGACCTCATGCGCTTTCTTCACATCGCCCGATGCAATGGCGCGCGCGATCTCCACGTGCGTGACCGCCGTGATGCGCTTTTGACCGCGAATGACGGGCCGGATGGCCTGAGGAAACAACGTCAGGTAAACGGCCTTGATGTTCGCCAGAACGCGCACCAGTTCCCGGTTTGCACACAGATCGGCGATGGCGCGGTGGAACTTGAGTTCCAATGCCCTTGTCTTGTCGCTGTCGTCGGATTCGTTGATGCTGGCGTCCACCTCCTCGCCAAGCTTCAGCAACTCATCGGCCTGATCAAGGCTCAAGCGCCTGGAGGCGGACTCGGCGGCGGCGGCCTCCAGAGCCCGGCGCAACTCCAGCAATTCGAGCGCCTCTTCCACGTCCAGCCTTCGCACGAACACGCCGATGTGCGGAATCTGCTTGACGAGCCCTTCCGACGCCAGCCGCGTCAGAGCGTCGCGCACCGGCGTCCGGCTGACGCCATACTCCTCAGCAAGCTGCCGTTCGTTGAGCTGCGTCCCGGGCGTGAACTGCCCGTCAAGAATCGCATCCCGTATCTCGGCATATGCGTTGCCGGACCGATGTTGCACGTTATACTTGGTCAGTTCCGATATCGCCATGAATGCCTTCCCCCTCTTTGCCAGAACTAAATAACGACCGCAACTACCTGCGGAATTCCGTGTATACCAGATATAATATAGGCCGGGAAAGATAAAATGTCAAGAAAGATTCTGTCTTTAGGCGCCGAGTTCCAAGGCCACAATCGAGTGAATATCCAGCCGCGGCAGGCGGAAGAATACGGCACCTGTACGCTGGGAGAACTCCAGCATCTCCCCGCCGGGATAGCAAGTCACTTCGCTTACACGATTTAGGCGTAGCGTGATACCGATATTGAATATCGGGGCGACGTATTCCGGCAACTGGCGGAGAGAGTATCCCTTTTCGTTTCCGTAGTTTATGACGTGGCAGAGTATGCGACCCTCCTGGCTGGCCAGCGCAATCTCCACCGTGGGGGGAGCATCCGTTTCCAAAAGGCTATTTGGCGACATCTTGCGAATAATCCAGAGCATGGCGTCGCGCCATTCCAACTGCGTCTTGAGTCCGTACTGGGTGCAGACCGGTCCCGCGATGTACGCTGCGCACCCCTTTCCGGCGTCGCAGATCGTGGCGGCAGCTCCGATGACCTTCTCCCCGGGCGGTGGCAAGCCGACCCCCATCGCCTGATACTCCTGATCCGCGCCGACGCCGTGATACGGTTCTATCAGTTCCGCCAGCACGGTCGCCCCGTTCGCCTCGACGCGCATCCAACTCCCTTCCAGCAGCAGCGGCACGCCGGGAACGGCTCCGTACTCCTCGCGGAATCGGCCATACGCGCAGGCGTGCGGCACGACGCCAAGGGTTCGGATGCCCAGCAGTTCGTCCAGCGCCGCCTCTTTCCGAACGCGTCCGGCCTCATCCTGCGAAGCCGTTTCCCCGACGGCCAGCAGGCGTCCGCCCCCCGCCACGAACTCCGCCACCGCGCGCACGGTCGCATCGGACAACGCCGATTGCTCCGGGAGAATGAGCAGGTCATACGCCCCGACCTTCTGCCCCAGATCCGCCTCGTTGAGGAACTGAAAAGGGACATGCCCCTCCATCAAGATTCGCGCCGCACCGCGAAAAGGGATCATGGCCTTCACAAGGGAGCCGTGCGAATAGCCCACGGCGCTCTGCGCCGTCAGCGTGGCGGCCGAGTGCAGAACGGCGACATTCGCGAGGGGCTTTGCATCGCGACAAAGAGGCTCGCGTTCGCGGAGAAATGCGTTGAGCTGTTTCAACTGCGCCATGACTCGGTTGTCCAGGCGTCCGGTCGGGTGCAGGTTCGATCCCACGCACACCGTCCCGCCGTTGGCCACTATCTCCGCCGCTTGAAGCCGCATCGCCGGCTGCGGGCGCAAGTCCCAGTCCCACCACCAGTGCTGCATGTGCGACAGGAACATTTCGACCGGCAGCCCCACCGCGTTCGCATGGCGCAGGTAGGTCGGCGCGCCCAGCAGCGGATTGGTGTGCTCCTCCACGTCCAGTGAGAGATAGTCCACCCCCTCCGGCGGCTCCGGCTGCCGCGCGGAATGGGCGTAGTTGACCGCCAGCGAAAGCTCGGGGTGAAGCGTTCGCACGGCGTGGAGAATCCCTGTCTGCGCCGCATGGTGCCGCGCCTTGCGCCACAACGCATACTCCATCCACTCCTCCCGCGGAGCGCCGGGCGCGGGCAGTTCGCGCCCGAATTCACGCCGGTAGTCCGACCGGCACGTTTCGCATGCGCACAGCCGCCGGGTATGGGGCTCGGCGCCGATGTCCAGGAAGATGCCGTCGATCGGGTAGCGCTCGGCAATCTCGAGCAACTGAGGAATCAGTATCTTCTCCGCAAAGCCGCCGTGGAGACAAACGAAGGGGGTGGATGCGGTGCTCTCGGCGGCCATCATCTCACCTTGCGCCTGGCTGCGCTCGCGCCATTCCGGGTGCGTCTGGGCGTGGTAAGGGTCCTGTGTGCAGTTGTAATACGCGACTACGACGAGCCCTTCGGCCTTTGCCGCTGCCGTCATCTCCCCAAGGAAATCGCGAGAAAGTCCCGGATGCCGATGCCCGATCTCCGTCGGATAAAGGCTTTGGCCGAGCGAATCCTTCGCGAAGAGCCCCACGCTCCCGAACCCGCCCTCTTTCACCTGCCGCATGAACCGCTGCGGCTCCAGTTTATTGAACAGCTTGACGAAACCGGGGTGGTCGCAGTCCCAGAGGATTCGATAAAAACAGCCGTTCAGCGGTTTCTTTCGCGTCTTCATGGCGGCCCCCTTGCGCCGGACTCCGGCTATTCAAGCCCGAGGTCCGACATCAATTGCCTCACTTTGTCCATGTCCGCATCCGAAACGCTCGCGAGCGGAGAACGCAGGTAGCGCCGGGCGACCCCGTGAAGCTCCAGGATCGCGCGTTGCACCCCCTGATTCCCGCAGGGGAATCCGGCGCACCGGTCGAAGTACGGTTTGTCGACGTTCCGAAGAACGTCCTGCACAACCGGCTCATCGCCGGCCTGCACCGCAGCCCAGTAGCGCGCGCCGATCTCCGGCTTGAAGCAGGTGGGCCAGGAGAAGAACGCCCGGCAGCCATAGGGCCATTGCGTGTAATGCCGCCAGAGCAACCCGCCGGTCATGAGCTTCAAGCGCTTGCCGTAGCGCCAGCTGACATCAATCCCATAGTCCTCGGTGCCATCCTCCTTGAAGCAGCAGATGTTCGGCGTCTCCAGCAGCGCGTCGAGCACTTCACGCGAGGGGACGCCGACCAGCATGATCGGCATGATCTTCGCAACGGCCTTGTAGTGCGAAACCAGCGCCGGGGAGGTCATGGCGTTGATGGCGGGAAGGTTCATGAGGACGTCCACGCCGAGGTCGCGGCAGAACTCGGCGAACTTCACCGCCTGCCCCGTCCACCAGGTGCTGGTAGCGGCCACCGTCAGCGCGCGGCCGCGCGTCTGATCCACCAGCACGCGCGTCAATTCGGCCACCTCCGACTCGCTCATGTACCACAACTGGCTGTCGCCAGCGGTCAGCAGGCTCACCTTGCTGCCGCCGGCAATGCCGACTTCAATCTGATTGCGCACCCCCACCCAGTCAATCGCGCCGTCCGGAAGAAAGCTGGTGAAGATGGAGTTGACCGGACCGTCCAGAAGCGCCTTGACCTCTTCGGAAGACTTGCGAGCCATGGGAAGTATTCCCTTCTGAAATTCTCAGCGAATATCCAGCCGCAGCAGGCGGATATTGGTTGACCAGTTCTCAAAACACCAGAAAGCGACCAGAACCTCTCCTGAGGGCAATTGCAGGAGCGACGGATAGCCGAACTTCAGGTCGCTCAGCCCGTCGGCGACGCTGGAGGTGCCGTCCATCCCGGAGTTGGACAACCCCTTTCCCCACAGCAGGGCGGACTCGTCGATGATCCAGTCATCCCCCTCCAGGTGCGACAAAGTGCCCCAGAGCCCGGGGCTGTCATCGCGGCGGTACACGCACAGGAGGCGGCCATCCGCCAGCGGAAGAAGCTTGCAGGTCTGCCCGAGGAACCCCGTCGGACGCGGCGCGCCGAACGTCTCGCCCTTGTCCGCGCTGAAACAATAAGGGGTGGGAAGCGTGCGACCGGTGAGCGGGTCATACGCCCAGGAAACCGCCAGCAGCCGCCCATCGGGCAACGGAGCCACCGATTGCTCAAAGTGAATGGTTCCCGTCTTGCGCCCGTCAAAACTGACCCCGAAGCGCAGCCAACTCTTGCCTTGGTCATCGCTGATAAGCACGATAGCCATGTCCCCGGAGGGATGCTCGCCGTTCCACCCGCGCCAGGTGCCCGTCGGGGCCAGCCAGCGCCCGCCGGGAAGTTCCACGATGCGATGACATATCTCGAACCCGGGCCCCACAAGGGGCGGGGCAATGACCTTCGGCTTTCCCCAACGACGTCCCCCATCCGCCGACTTCAGGAGGATGAGTTCCATCGGCGCCATGCCCTGTGTCTCGCGGTTCACCTGCCCTTCCTCCGGGTTGTCGCGGCGCCAGCGTCCTCCGAAACCGACAATCGAGCCATCTCTCATCTGGCAAAGGCGAAGGCTGACGGGCAAGGCGCATTGCGCTTCATCCGTGGGAAGCTGCCCCTGAAACTGCCAGTTCCGTCCTTCGTCGGAAGAGCGCGACAGGTGTGTGCGGTAGTCCAGGCTCTCCACCGCATCGCAAAGATCGAAGCTGCACAGCAACTCCCCATCGGGGCGGCGCAGCAGGGTTGGATGATAAGCCTGCCGGCTGCGCAGGTGCGGCTTCGGGTTTCGGTACACAAATTCCGAGGATCGGCAGGCCAGCAAGGGTCATCCCTCCAAACAGAAGATCTCATTCTTCGTCGTCAAGCGGCGGATATCGCAGTACTGCGCGGCGCTGAGCTTCTTTTGATCGGACGTGGCGAGGCTCAGAATAGCCACCTCGGCCCAATCCCAATCATTGAAAACGATGTAAGCCGGGGACAGGCGGGAGACGGTCAGGCCCAGGTTCCCCGGCCGGCTCGGCAGCAGGACGCGCCCGGTATCCACCTGCCACCGCCGCTGGTCATGCGGGATGTTGCAAATGCGTATGGGGTAGTCCATGACCACCTCCGTCCCCTCCTCGTCGCGGAACGCCGTCCTTCCGTTGAGGCAGCGGTTCCCCAGGATCGCGCTGCGGATTTCGTCGTACTCCACCAGCTTGCGCACGCGCGCGGCGAGCGCCATGTCCACCTCCACTTTCAGCATGGTGGAGCTCTGGCCGCAGTGCGTGGACATCTTCTGCCCGACGCGGTGCGCCTCGCACAGGTCCGGGCGCGCGGCGGCGAAGCACTTGATGATCATGTACTCTTCCCCGGGGGAGGCGATCATGACGAATTCCGACGCCGGCTGATGCACTAGGTTCGCCGGCGCATACATGGATTCCGAAATGCATGACGCGGTCAGGTAATACGTTGTGCCCGGCCCGCCGCGGGGCGTGAGCGTGCAACTCGCATCCACCTGCAGCCGCGGCGTGTGGTTGGAGTGGTCCGTGGTGAACTTCAGAAAGCTCCGCGCAAAATCGAAATGGTCCATGCGTCCTCTCATTCCGGCCAAACGGCGCTATTGAAACACCACGTCTCCCATGGCCTCGAAAGAGTGGAACGATCTTTGCTCCATGTTGGGCGACCAGAGGGACAACTCCGGCTGCTCCGAGGCGGTGAGGTTATGAACGAAGCGCTCCCGGCCCAGGTTCATCTTCCACCGCGTGCCTTGCGTCGGAGGCGGGACGCCGAGCGTTTTGAAAGGAATGGCCATCTCCACGGACCAGCGCTTCTCCTCGCGGTCCATCCGCCCCACGTAACTCCAGTCGCCGTTCCACGAGGCATCTTCCTTGCCGGCGAGCGGGTCCGCCGGGCCAGCGCACAACCCAAGCGCTCCGTCAAAAGTGGAATCGGGCAAGGCACTGCAGATGAAGTGATAATACCGGTCCCCATGCCCCATCGGGTCGGCGAAGACCTCCACGCAGTCCTGGGCATACACGTCGCCATCGCGTCCGTGCGGCCTGAGAGAACTCTCCAGCTTCTCGATGAGCGGTTCCACGCACTCGAAGGCGACATAGATATTCTGGTCGTCGTACAGCAACCTGACGAGCGTCGGCGCTTCGAGCCGGCCCATGCCGATCTCAACGAACTCCCCCGTGTCGGCCGCGGCCCAGTCAGCTTCGGCCAGCAGGCCGTCAAGCTGAGCGGCGCCGTGGCGCGGCGCACCCGCATCGTCTTACGTCCCACTGTCGGAAGAACGTTCTTTTCGAGGGACGCATCCGCCCGCCAGTCCCCCGGCGCGGGCAACCGTATCTCGCGGCTCGCAACATAGCGAACCGTCCCGGTCCATCCATCGGGAATGACGTCGTACAGAACGATGAGTCGGCCTGGGGCAATCTCTCGAATGCCGCCATATTCACTCCAGCGGCGGAAACGGGGATCCTGACCTTGCGGAAATTTGATCAGATCTTCCCATGTGTCGCCCTGGTCCTTGCTGACCGCCAGGTACACCGGAGCCCTTGGGTTAAAGCTGTCGCCTCCCGTTCGCCACAGGAAGCCGCAGACAAGCGCGCCATCAGACAGCTCGATCATGTCCGGATCGACCCCGAAGAGGCCGATAGAATGCGGTTCGGACCATGTCGCGCCGTCGTCATCGCTGTGGGTCTGGTACAGGTGGGTATCACGCCCCGTCCGCATCACGCAAATCAGGCGGCCGGCCTTCGGTCCGGCGGACAGGCGAATCATCACCGGCTCGTCGAAACCCTCCTGCCCCACGGCGGGATTCACGGCAATCGTTGAGAGATATCCCCAGGAGCGCCCTCGATCCGCCGAGCGCAGCAGCACGCAACGCATCTTGAGCATCGTGGGTTGGTAGGCGACCGGGGTATTGTCTCCCTTGAACAGGCAGTACACCGGGGTGATCAGGTCGCCCCCCGGAAGTTCCACCAGCGGGCGGTGGAAGCAGATGCTGCTGCCCGGGCGGCCGGAATCGTCGTAGCCGGTCTTCGCCTGGGGAAGATGGACCGTCACCGGGATCGGGCCTTGGAGTGTCCCGCAATCGTCGCGCGATTCCCAGAGGCTCCCGGTCCAATTGCCGTCGGGTAGCGGCCCGTCGGCGATCCACTCCAGAAGCATCACGGTTCCGTCTTTCAATTCCGTCGCCGTGCCCTCGAACCTGGGTCCGGGCGCCACGGGTTCATAAGCGCTGGACGGCACGACTCCCTTGGGCGACCATCGCTGCCAGCTCTTCCCTTGGTTGCGCGAAATGATCCACCCGGGGATGGAGGGGAAGACGTTCCTCTCCGGCAATTGATACCCCGGCGGAAGGCTCAATTGCGCCATGGCAACCAGCGTGCCCTTTGACGTCTGGAACATGTACACTTGCAAGCCGTCCGTCAGGACAATCTGTTCAGGGCCGATCTCAACAACGTGCGCATCTCGACCTTCACGAGTAACCGTTCCCTCTTTTGAGGCGCATCCGGACGCCACACTGAGGGACAGGAAACAGGCCAGGACGAGCAGCCCCGCGCTCCCGGTTTCAATCGTCTTGTGCTTAATATCGCGCGCGGTGACCGGGCAGCCGGCATCCACCTGCAACCGCGGCGTACGATTGCAGCGGCCGGCATTGCGTTTCACAAGCCTGCGCGCAAAGGCCAAATGGCACATACGCTCTCGCTCTACTGAAAGACCACGTCTCCCATGGCCTCGAAGGAGCCGAACCGGCGTTGCTCCAGGTTGGGCGACCAGAGCGACAATTCCTCCGGTGCACCCGGAACGGAGACTTGCACATAACGCTCGCGGCCCAGGTTCATCTTCCACATCGTCCCCTGAGTCGCCGGCGTAACGCCCAGCGTCTTGAATGGCATGGCGATCTCCACCGTCCAGCGCTTCCCTTCAACATCCATCCGCCCGGCGTAACTCCATTCCCCGTTCCATGAAGCATCTTCCTGGCCAAAGAGCGGGTCCACCGGGTCGGTTCGAAGCCCGAGGGCCCCGTCAAAGGTGGAATTGGGAAGGGCGCTGCAGATGAAATGGTAGTAGCGGTCCGCATTCCCGAGCGGGTCGATGAAGACCTCCACGCAGTCCTGGCTGTACACGCCCGAATCCCGTCCGTGGGACTTCAGCGTGGCCTTCAGTTTCTCAATGAGCGGCTCCTCGCATTCAAAGGAGGCGTACAAATTCTTGTCGTCATACAGCAGCTTCACGCGCGTTGGCGCGTCGAGCCGCCCCATGCCGATCTCGACGAACTCTCCCGTATCGGCGGCGGCCCAGTCGGCTTCGTCCAGAAGGCCGTCAAGCTTGACCGGCGCCGTGGCGCGGCGCACCACGATCTTTTTGCGGCCCACGCCCGGCAACACTTTCTTCTCCCGCAACGCATCCACATCCCAGTTCACCGGCGCGGACAATGCCGCACTCAAGGTCCCCCCCGCGAGCGCGCTGGTCTGGCTGCCGTAGGCGAACATCGGCGGGAAGCCGTCGAACAGCGCGCGCGGCCCGCCCTTGACGAACAACTCCTTCACCCGCGCATCGCGCTGCTTGATCGCCCGAGCCAGCGGCTCGAAGGTCTGCCAGTTCGGTTCGATCTGGTACGCATGATAGAGATGGAAGATGTTCGCGATATCCTGCACATAAAGGAAGGAGCGCTCCACCAGGTGAAGGCGGGCGTTCACCGCGCCGCTGGGCTCCAGTTCTTTCGCGCGCGCCAGCTTGGCCTCCATCTTCTTGAGCAAGTCGGGCGGGAAGAAATAGGAATACTGCGTCTCCGGAGATCCCGGCATGGTGGGCAGACCATAGGGCGGCAGCACGGGCGTCCAGGAAGAGTCCGCCCCGTTCAGCTCCAGCCGCGCATACAACGAATCGAAGAACTGCTTCATCGGCACATACGCTTTGCCGAACGCCGCGCGGTAGTAGTTGTCCAGTTCGGCCTGCCAATCGCAGTCCGGATTATCGAGGCAGGCGTTGTAGACATAGTAGACCGGGCCTTCCAGCCCCCAGCTTTCGCCGAGTCCGCAGCAGTACACGCCGCGCACATGCTGGTCGCGGAAGAACTTGGTCTGCTGAGCGATCATCCGCGGCGTGGACTTCGGCGCGAAGCCCAGCGCGTGATATTCCCCCCAGTTATAGAGGTAGACGAAGAACTGGTCGGCTTTCCCCTGCCACGCCGCGAAAGCGCCGTAATCGTAATGGCAAAGCTCGATGACGACGTTCGGCCCGAAATGGGAGATAGTCTTCGGCGGATCATAGGTCGGACCATAGGCAAGGATGACCACCTTCTTCCCCGGGCGGTCCTTCGCCAGGCGCTGCGCCAGCATATTGTGGACGATCCAGACGCGTTCGTTGGGGTCGGCATGAATAGCCACGCACTTGTCGCATTCGCAGGGCCTGTAGCCGTCGGTCTGGGCCAGTTGCACCATGTTGAACCCGGCGTCCAGCCAGCGGAGCATTTCGGCGTAGATCAGATTCTGCACTTCGGGGTTGCCGATGCACAGATGATTGGACGCGCTGTTGCGGACGCCGCCGAGCATTGCGAAGTACTCCGGATGGTCCTTGGCATACTTCGCGGCCGGCACCGCGTCATAGTAGGAATGTCCGCCGTAGGACTTGTAGGCTGCGCTGCTAAGGAAGATCGAGTTGAACTCGTATCCTTCCGATGGATTGAAGGCCGCCACCCAGTCGAAAGCGGGCGTCCATGAGCGATTCAGGTTGGCGGGCGCGGCAATCGAACTGCGCTTGGGAATCTCCGTTCCGAGCTCTTGCGCGTTGGGCACCAGCCACCGCGCCCCTGCGTAGTCGTGAAGGAAGATGTGAACCGCTTTCCGGCTGGCCGCCGTGACGCACACCGGGTTGTCCTTGATGTTCTTGCTCTGGTCGTTGCCGGCGAGATACAGGTCGCCGCCGGATACGCGGAGGACGCAACTCAGACCCGAAAGCTTATCGACGTCCAGACCGATCTTCTGCGCTGCCTTGGTTGCGCCGATGAACACTTTGGTTCCGGCGGGCGCTTTGGCTTCCTCGACGATGGGGAGGCGAACGCCGGTGGATTTCTCCAGAGTGCTGACCAGGAAGTTCGCCGCGGACTTTGCCAGCGCATTGTTCTCATCCGGCACCACCACCGTGGCGGTCGCCTTTCCGTCACGCACCAGACTGATCCCTTCCTGCGCCCAAGAGGCAGAGACCAAACCGACGGTCATGACCGCAGCGAACAGACATGGAAATAGGTGTCGGCAAATCATCGCGCGCTTCTCCAGAGGGAAGGGAATTGGGCCTCTTTACTTTGCACGGAGACTATGGTATACCACGAATACCAGTTATTCTAGTAAGTGATTATCGGCCTGTCAAGCGCTGCCTGTTTGTCCGGCACCTCGCAGCATCTCTTGACGGCTATCGGCTCCGCTGGAAGGTTGCGATGCAAGCAGAGGTAATCCAACCGTGGGCTGCCGTCTCCGCAGCGGCGTGGGCGAATGCATCGAAGGCCGTAGTCGTGGCCGACATGCGCCGCTGTCTGCCTCCCTCTGCGCTGACATCACGACTCGCCAAGGGCTGTTGGAAGGTTATCCTCTATGAAGCGGAGGAATTGACCGGCAACATGGTCTGGGCCTCGGGTGACGCCGATGTCGCGCCTCTCCGGCTTCCGTTGTGCGTCAGCGGCTGGCATGCGCTGTTCATCGGCCTCTATGCCACTAACGCCACACCGAGTCATGCATGGCTGAAGCTGGACGGCGAAACGGCGCCGACACCGATAGCCAGCTCAAAAGGTCCCGGCTACTGGTGGATGCAGGAGGTCTTTTGGAAAGTGGCCGAGTTGAAACCGGACCAGTGCCTGCACATCCAGCACGTGCCGTTGTCGGACAATGCCGCCGCCGGCTGCGGCGTGGCGTATGTGAAGATGATCCCCCTACATGCCGCAGAGATAGCGGGCTTCTGCGCCGATCGAGATGATGCGAAGCCCAGGCGTCTTGCCACCACGTGCGACCATTTCAGTTTCATGGCGGCCAGGCGTCCGACCACGGTCGAATCATTGTTGTCCGAATTGGAGATCTTCAGGGACACGGATTTCAGTACTCTCCTGCTCCATATTGGCGGCGCGGACCAAGTCTGCTATCCTTCCCGGCACGGCACAATGTGGGGGCAGGCGCAGAACAGTTTCGCCGATAAGGGTCAGTGCTGGCAGGCCGAATCCTGCAGGGAACTGGCGCGCAAGGGTATCAACCCGACGAAAGTGCTGATTGACGGGGCTCACGCCTTGGGTATGAAAGTGCACATAGGGTTCCGTCCCGCCCTCTGGTCGTACCACGAGCCTTTCACAGACTTCTTCGAGTCCCCTTTCTTTGGGCAACACCCGGAATGGCGGACGGTGGATCGGGACGGGACGCAGGTGGCTCGGATGAGTTGGGCCGTGCCGGAGGTCAGGAAGCACTTGCTCGACGTGCTGGGGGAGGCGGTGGCCCTCGGCGCCGACGGCGCACACATCGTGTTCACGCGCGGGTTCCCCGTCACATTATACGAGCCTTCGTTCTGCGCACTTTTCCAGGCGCGGTTCGGCGAGGACCCTCGACGGCTGGAAGAATCAGACCCGCGAATAGCCACGCTGCGTGCCGACATCATCACCACATTCGTCCGCGAATTGCGGACCGTGCTGAATGAGGAGGCGAAGCGGCGGGTGAACGGCCGACGGCTCGAAATCAGCATGACTACGCTGAACTGCGAAGAGGACAACCTTCGCTACGGACTCGACCTGCGGCGGCTCGCCAGGGAGCAGTTGATTGACGAGGTCTATCCCGCCATACATAAATTCACGTTCGGCGGCGTCAAGCGCGTGTGGGACATGGACTTCTTCATGGAGGCGTGCGCCCGCGAGGGAGTGCGGGTAATTCCGATGATCGATTTTGCGCACGTCGGCCACCCCAACGCCAACTATTGGCCCTACCCCACATTCCTGCTCAAAGGAATCGAATGCTATGAGAAGGGGGCCGCCGGAGTGGGCTTCTGGGACCCTGCGGTCGTGAACGCCAATGATGAAGCACCCCATGAGTACTGGAAGATCATCTCGCGCTTCGGACATCTCGATGAACTCAGGGCACGTTTGAGTCTGAAACCTTCCAAACCGGTGTTTCGGAGTATCCGGCGCCTGGGTGAACACCGATTGGACGCGCGCTTTCCGCCCTACTGGGGCGGATGAATGAATCGCTGAATGCCGTCAAACGAGCAATGACAATTTCTTCTCATGCTGAACCTTGAAGGAGAGGACATGCAACGTTCCTGGATCGCCCTTCTGCTCCTCGCCGTCTGGATGGCCTCACCGGCCGCCGCAGAAACGATTCCCGCCGGGCCGACGCCGCAGGATGATCACACGCTCTTCCTGGCTCACCTGAACGGCCCGGGCATGGACGCGGACTTCGCCAAGGGCAATCCGAAGCCAGCCAAGTTCGATGGCTCGAAGCCGGTCTTCACTGACGGCAAGTTCGGCAGCGCGCTGATGATACCGGGGCCGATCGTCTACTACTCCCCCACAGGCAACATCAACCCGCTCAAGGGCACGCTGGATTTCTGGCTCATGGATGCCGACTTTGACCACTCCAGTTGGGGCGGCCGCCGCTATCTGTTCCACTCCGGCGGCTGGGAGGCCGGGAGATCGTGGTGCATCGAGCTGATTCTGGAGAAGGACTTGTTGATTTGGCGTCAGTTGTATACTGATGCGGGAGTCAACGGGGGCGTCTTACTGTGGGGCGGACATGTTCCGGCCGGCAAGTGGCTTCACGTCGTGGCGAGTTGGGATGTGGAGGCCGGAGATGCCCGCCTGCTGTATGACGGGCGCGAGTCCGTTCGCACCACGTACAAGCCGGAGGACATCAAGGCGTTGAAGAGCCTTATCGAGGCATGTCCCCCGCTTCAACTGATGCTGGGCTCGGAGTTCGCCAACAAGTCCACCGTGCTGCTGGACGAGTTCCGCATCTCGGACAATTTCCGCGCCGCAACGTTCACGCCGCCGGCCGCTGAACCGACGATTCTGTCTTCATACGGAGACGGCCCGCGCAGCGATTACGTCCCCACCCGCCAGGTGGTGACGCCGCACATCCCCTGGGCCAACCCGTACTATCGCGGCAAGACGAGGATCCTCGTGCTGGAGGACTGGACCCGCCTGCGGGAGACGGTCGAACTGGCGCAGCGGCTGGACGTGGAATACGACGTCGTGCCGCTCACCACCGGCGGCGACACGCGCGGGAGCTTCGGCAAGATGGCCGATTACGAGAAGGAGATGATCGCCGCCAAGCTGGCGAAGAATCCTGAGGTCGTCATCCTCGGTGCGCTCTCCTCCAAGTGGTTCCCCGACGACACATGGAAGCTCCTCTCCGACAAGGTGGCCGGAGGGATGGGGCTGGTGTGGCCCGGGATGGATCCCAAGGAGGAACGGCTGGTCGAACTGCTCAAACAGCGGGTGGATCCCCCTCCCTTCCTGCGCAACGGCCCACCGCTTACGCCGCTCTCCTCCATGTTGGGCGGCAGCTACAGCAACGTGTACTCGATGGCGACCAACGGACAGGGGCGAGTGATTGGCACCTCCTGCAATGACCACCATCGCCGCTACTCCGCTCTCATTCCCATATATTATGCCGGCGACGAGGAGTTCCATTTTGCGCTCCTGACACGCATGGTCCTCTGGGCCGCGAAGAAGGAGCCGGACGTCAGTGTCGTGGCGCTGGCGGATGGGGATGGTATCCCCGCCATGCATGCGGACAGGCCGGCGGACATCATGATCACCTCGAAACGGGAGGCCCCTTTCAACGCCCGCCTGGACGTGGTCGTGCGGGACACCTCCGCCGCCTGGGATATGTTCGAGAATAAACGTCTCGGCACGGTGGAAATAGGCCGCGCCACCTACCCTGAGTTGACCCGCAGTACTCAGCGCGTCACCCTGGCGCCGGGCGTCAACAAGGTCTCCGTGAAACTCCCGGGGCTGCCGCGTGGATATTATTCTGTGGACGCCCAGC
>Ga0114951_10003863_pt1 | contig 15133 bp, 10 predicted proteins | sample AM7aDNAmetaG_FD_88677 | JGI IMG/M metagenome (GOLD analysis project Ga0114951, IMG submission 88677) | Freshwater microbial communities from Finland to study Microbial Dark Matter (Phase II) - AM7a DNA metaG | ecosystem: Environmental > Aquatic > Freshwater > Lake | place: Finland: Lake Alinen...
ATTAATGCAGGCATGAAAATTATTTACAATGGCAATGGCTTCTATAACCACCCCGGTGATAATCCAAATGTGTACAATGGTAAGGTTGGCATCGAAATACATGGTTCTTATTCTGCAAGCTTGCCTCAGAAACCTTATGGATTTGAAACACGCGACTCTCTTGGCAATAACCTGAATGTGTCACTGCTTGGCATGCCTGCTGAAAATGACTGGATATTACTCGCTTTGTACAATGACAAGGTTTTTATGCGTAACACTCTGGCGTCTGGAATTTCTTTATTACTTGGTCAGTATGCTTCCCGTACATCATTTAGTGAAGTACTTGTAAATAACAGTTATCAGGGTATATATGTATTTATGGAAAAAATTAAAAGGGACAACCACCGCGTACATATTGCCAAATTAGATACAGACGATAATGCAGGCGACAGCCTTACAGGGGGCTATATCATAAAACTAGATTACCATGATGCTTCCAACAGCTGGCTATCTTCGTATCATCCAATTGATCACTCCGGATTTGACGTGTATTATGTATATTATTACCCTGATCCTGCAGTAATAACCACTCAACAGAAATTATACATTCAATCTTATATCGCTTCACTTGAAAGTGCCCTTTATGGCAGTAACTTTACTAATCCGGTTACAGGTTACAGGGCATGGTTGGACGTACCTTCTTTTATTGATTATTTTATTGTAAATGAAGTAGCCCGCAATAATGATGGATTCAAAAAAAGTGTATATTTCTATAAAGACAAAGATAGCAATGGTGGTTTGCTTAAATGTGGTCCTGTGTGGGATTTTGACTGGGCATGGAAAAATATTAATGAGTGTTCTATTTTTGCAGCTACCGACGGATCGGGTTGGGCTTATAAAGTAAACGACTGCTCTCCCGACAACAACTCCAACGGCTGGGCTATAAGGCTGATGCAGGACTCAACATTCACACAGGAGTTGAACTGCCGTTACTTTTATCTTCGACAGAGCATCCTCGACACTACTAATTTGTTTCATTATATTGATTCAGTACATACTCTGGTAGAAGAAGCACAAGTAAGGCATTATAAGAAATGGCCTATCCTTGGGATTAACGTAGGAACACCTGAAATTGGCAGTCAGCCGCTGACTTATGATGAAGAGATTGTCAAATTCAAAGCGTGGATAAAAACACGTCTGGCATGGCTCGATGCCAATATGCCCGGTAGTTGTCCCAATGTGAGCGTTGGAAATTATAAGGACAATGGCATACTAAGTGCATTTCCTAATCCTGTAATAGCAGGACAATGGCTTACAATTAATTCCTCAGCCTTTTCCACAAACAAAACCATCGTTGAATTAATTGATATAAATGGAAAAAATGTTTTGAAAGATGCTTTTGTATTAAATCCTCAACAAAAAAGTGATTTTCAGTTACATATACCACCCACTTTAAAATCTGGGGTGTTTTGTCTGTACATGAATGATGGGCAAAAACTTTATTGGCAGAAGATTGTTGTGAAGTGATTGTAGCTCAATCTAACTTCTTAGAAAGTCTGTAAAAAATATCCATTGTTTTATCAATGGAAGGCGCTTACTGTTGTACTCATTTTCTATTCTGATTCATAAAAGCGCAGTTTGTTTTTGAGAGATATAATCTCATCATGCATATTATTTATTCGCTCTAATAAATAAGTAATAGTTTCTATACCTTCAAAATTAATATCCAACTCAAAATACAGACGTATAAATTTCTCTAGTTGCTGGAGTTGCCCCCGGTCAATAAATCCTGTATCTTTAATCATAGTAATTTCTATCAGTCCGGTTTGTTGTAATGAATTGAGAAATGAAATATCAATGTTATGGTTGATACAGAATTCATTGATGGCTATTAGTTTTTCTGTTTGCATCGCTTTTCTTAAATAAATTACGATTTAGACAATTCAGTAAATAAAACTTTTTGCTTTTCTGTTAGATTAGTAGGGATTTTAATATTATAGGTTACATATAAATCACCATACTGCCCCTCATTTTTATAAACAGGAAATCCTTTTCCTTTTAACTTTATTTTGCTTCCATTCTGAGTTTCCGGCTTTACTTTTAGTTTTACTTTCCCGCTTAAGGTTTCAATAGTGATATCACCTCCCAACACTGCAGTATATAAATCTAAATCTACAGTGGTAAATAAATTATTCCCTAAACGTTTAATACTAGGATGATTGGCTATAGAGAATGTTATGTATAAATCACCATTAGGCCCACCATTAATTCCTTGACCTCCGTACTCAGGAATTTTTAATGTTTGCCCATTCTCAATACCGGCAGGGATAGTAATTCTAATGTTTTTACCATTAACTGTTATTGTTTGTTTGTTGGTTTTATAAGCATCTGTAAGGTTCAGATGTAATTCTGCGTGGTAATCTTCACCCCTGTATCTCACCTGCCTGCTTCTGCCTGTACTTGTTGCGCCTCCGAACATAGATTCAAAAAAGTCAGAAAAATCGCTCTCAGACTGAGTTCCGGAATGCCTTTGTTGGTGTGAATATGATGATTGGCCCTGGTACTGTTTAGCTTTTTCAAATTCATCAGCATGCTGCCAGTCATTACCGTATTGATCGTATTTTTTGCGTTTTTCGGGATCGCTTAATACTTCATTGGCTTCATTAATCTGCTGAAAATTCTTTTTAGCCTCTTTATCATTCGGATTTAAATCGGGGTGATACTTTCTGGCAAGTTTCCTATAGGCGTTTTTAATGTCCTTAGTCGTTGCTGTTTTATCTAATCCTAATATTTTATAATAATCTACGTAATCCATATAATAATATATTCAAAATCAGTTACGTTTTTTAGTTGGGACAATAAATAACGGTATGGAAGTGTGATTTAACACTTTTTCAGTTACACTCCCCATAACTATATTCTCAAACCAACTATGGCTGTGAGAGCCTAATACTATAATATTTGCATGCAGTTTATTAGCAGTTTTTAATATAGTTTCTGCAAAATCACCCTCTTTTATGAGTGTTTGAATGTTTTCATCACCAAGGTGTTTTTTAACATTATCAAGAAAATATTGAGATGCTTTTTTAAGTCCATCAACATTATTTATTTGTGATTTACCCATATCTATATAACCTGTAAAACCTACAATGGGAGAATATTCTGTTGAAGAATAATAAACAGAATCTGATATAACGTGTAGTAATATTATCTCAGCTTCCATCGACTTTGCTAATGAAAATCCAGTTTCTGCTATTTTTTGTGCAGTTGGATCATAATCAAGAGCAATTAATACTTTCTTAATATTATTAGTTTTCATTTTAAATGTTTTTTAAATAAATATTCTATTTTTAAAGATGGTCAAATGTTTACAAAAAGTCCCTTTAATAAAATGAGAGAGTGATGTTTAATATTTACGAAATTAAGGACAGGATAAGATAGGATAGATTATTACAAAAAGAACTTTTAGATTTTTTTTAAGTGACCTTTTGAAAAACTTCTGAATCTTTGAGCGGGAAACGGGACTCGAACCCGCGACCCTCAGCTTGGGAAGCTGATGCTCTACCAACTGAGCTATTCCCGCTTATATAAAATATTAACTGTAATGTGCAAATTTACAGATAATATCAATTGTTTTTACAATTTTTTTCAAAAAATTGATGCAACACTGCCAACGCCCATATTCTGTTGTAAAGATATTCATATTGAGGCTTTTCAAAGAGTTTCAACATCTTTTGTACTTCTTTTGCTTTTACTATGCCATATCTGTTTATGACATCTGCTGATAAATAATCATTGACATAACTCTTCAAATCCTTTTTCATCCATTGTTTAAGGGGAATAGAAAAACCCCATTTAGGTCTGTCGAAATAGCTTGAAGGGATATAGCTGTACAAAACTTTCTTTAATAAATATTTTTGAATGTCATCTTTGATCTTCAGATTCTGGTTTAGATTCAACGATAATTCAACAATGCGGTAATCGAGTATAGGTACGCGTACTTCAAGCGAATGTTGCATGGAAGCCCTGTCAACTTTTACCAATAAGTCGTCTTTTAAGTAATAATTAATGTCAAATATAGCTTGTTTTTCTTTTGCTGAAAGCTTTCTTGAAGTCTTATCAAATGCTTTATCCGGAGAAAAGACATAATAAGGAAAGTTGTCAGTCACAAGGTTTTTGATTTCATATTGAGAAAATAGATACTGTTCCTGAGAGAAGATATGGCTTCTGATATCATCTTTTTCGTTATAGCAAAGCATCTTCCCTATACGTTTATAGCGACTTCCCATTAGTGAAAGCCCAAGGCTTAGAGGTTTATGAAACGCGTTTATAAAGGGGTTGTTCAACCTTTCTGCCCATCTGTAGGCACCGTAACCCATAAAAAGCTCATCACCCCCATCACCCGACAAAACCATTGTAACCTGAGCTTTTGCTAATTTAGAAATGAGCAGGGTAGGTAGTGCAGAGGTGTCGGCATAGGGCTCATCGTAAGTGTCTATGATGCTTGGTAATAAATCAAGAGCATCTTTTTCGGTAACAAAAAACTCATAGTGATTGGTATTAATATAAGCAGCTACTCTTTTGGCATAGATACTTTCATTGTACATGTCTTCTTTAAAACCTATAGAAAATGAATTTATGCGGGTTGGACTCACTTTAGCAGCTATAGCTGCCACTAAACTTGAGTCGATACCTCCGCTCAGAAATACACCAAAAGGCACATCACAGAATAATCGCTTCTCAACAGAATCAGTCAAAAGATTATTAAGCTTTTCAAATGCTTCTTCTTCATTATCAATTGTCTTTTTTGCTATTTTATCTGTGGCTGACCAGTATTTTGTAAAACTTAATCCTTTGCTGTCAATAATGCAATAATGACCAGAAGGAAATTTGTTAATATTATAATATATAGTCCCCGGCTGAGGTATATAGCCAAGATGCAAAAAGTAATCTACACTTTTATTATTGATGGCTGTGTTGTTTTTTATATAAGGAACTTCTAGAAGAGATTTGAGCTCAGAAGCAAAAGCAAACTCATGGTTGTTATAATAATAAAAAACAGGCTTAATGCCCAGTCTGTCGCGAAAAATGTTTAATCTCTTTTCAGCTTTATCATAAATGGCAATGGCAAACATGCCGTTGAGCTTATTTACAAATTCGTATTGCCAGATGGTAAAAGCTTTTAAAATAATTTCTGTGTCTGAATTAGTGTTGTAATGATGATGTCCTAAAGCTTCTAACTCTTTTTTAATTTCTTTGAAATTATAAACTTCACCATTATATACAATAACATATCTGCTATCATCAGAATACATGGGTTGATTGGCACTTTCAGATAAATCTATAATACTCAACCGGCGGTGTCCGAGGCCAACGACATCATCATTAAAGAATCCTTCAGCATCGGGGCCTCTATGACCGATTACAGAAGACATGGAAATTAAATCGTTGCTGTTAAATTTCCTTTCTTTTGAGTAATAGCCAATTATTCCGCACATGTATTTATAAATTAAAGCATTTTAATAATCAAATTTTCCAGAGATTGAGGAGAAAGATAGAAACTGCCGTCAGCTTCTATTTCACAACCTTTTAATGGCACATAATTGATTCCAAACATAGTAGAAAGCCAGAAATAATGACAAGATATGCGATTATTAGGAATTATCTCTAAAAAACGAACTTTATTTTTATTGGTAAACATCAAGTTGGCATTTCCTGCACCATGTATACTTATAATTAAAGAAGCGTTAGAAAATAAATCTGCTTGTTTGACCAAGTCCATGTTATCGGTATCAACTGATTTGATTGAATATTTAGTAAGAATGGCTTCTATTTCATCCATATTTTTAATGTATCTGCCTCTGGCTTTTGACCTTGTGATAAAAATACGATTATGTGGTGCCGGATTTATTGAAAAGTTTAGCAAGTGTAAAATATTTTGCCAATATATTAAATTATATGGCAAAGGTTTGACAAGGTACAGATTATTAGCTTTTATCCATGTTTTATCATCCTGAACTATCCAGTTCCTGTTTTTAAGTTCTGTATGGTTATAAATATATTGAAAATATTTAGTGCAAAATGTTTTATTTGACACAATCAGAGGTAAATTCTGGTCTATATTGAACTTATCCAAAAAATATATTTTACTAAGGATGTCAGAAAAAAAGTGAAAGTAATTGCTTCCTAATTTATTATCGAAAAGGATTGCATTTTCCAGTTTTATTATTTTAGTCTGAAACTTTAAAAGATATTTTAAATAGCCGGTGAGTGAAATTTTGGCATCTTTACTTCCTGTCGATTCCCAAATAATATGATTTAAATTAACAATTACAATCATATTTCCCGGTTCAATATGGCAAATATTTTTTATAAGATAAAGATGTTCATTATGAAACCAGTTTTTATTGTCTTCAATAAAATGTTTATTGATTTCTCCATCTTCAAAATCTACTTTTAAATTCTCAAAAGGTTTTTCTTTTTTTTCATAGATCTTATAAAGCGAAGGATTTTCCCATTTGCATGAAAAAATAGCTTTATATATTATATTATAAATTTTTCTTAACATAATTTTCAGATCATTTGAGTTTTATGTTTATGCACCATCAGCGTCAATTTCTGAGATATACCAGTTCTTTATATCCTTTAAATTAATGCCTTCAAAAATAAAATCTTCATTGTCGCATTTCTGAGAGTTAGGCCTGAAAAGTACAGGCAGATAATTCGGTTGGCGTATAAAGTTAAAATAATCTTTGAAAGGAAGAAATCCCATGCTTTTAAAATTCTTTATAAAACTAAAATCAAGAGTAACATTTAATATGTTTATATATGATGGTTTAATATTCTTTGAAACAGTTTTTAAAAGAAACCTGAAATCTTCAAATTTATCAAAATTATAATCAACAATTGATATTGAATTATGGTTAATAAAAGAAAAGGCAATAAATGAAGTAAGGGTGTCAAGTTCCCATAAATATGCAAAAAAATAATGGGCAACAGGATTATTAAATCGCCAATTATAAAAGGTATTGTCTTTTACGTTTACTAAAACATTCTTTTGTCTGTTTTTGGTTGATAACCGTTCAATGTCTTTTGAATAAACCTTGTCAGTAATTTCATACTTATCTTTTTTATTAATATTTTTCTTTTCAATTTTTAAATTATTTATTGAGTTTCTGCCAGATAATAAATTTAGGAAAAAGTATCCCGGCTTAATTAAGTACAAGTGTTTCTTTAAAGCAATAGGAGCCCATCCCAGTTTAATGTTCCCATTTGCACTTAGATTATTGGATGAGATATTAAGGTGTCCTATAAATGAACAATTTTTTTCGAAATAGTTAAAAGAAGCTTTGCTGGTTTTTTCAAAAAGACCTTTTCTTTGATAGTCGGGATGGGTAATAGCATCGGAAGCACTAGCAACTGAAAAAACTTTATCATTGTAACAAAATTTCTGTATAAACCATCCTCTGAAGCATACCACTCTATTGTTGACTAATGCAATAAAAGCTACAACTGTATCTGTATTAGGATTATTTTCATATTTCCATTCAAAGAGCTTTTCCCTTTGAATGTCATCCAAATCTTTCCAAAGGAACTGTAGAAGCGAAATTACACCTTCTTTATAATCGGATTTGTATTGTATTATGTCAAAATCCATCATATTAAAAAAATCTCTTTATCCAGAAATGAAATTTTTCAATTTTAAATAAATTTTCATCAAGAAAATTGTAACTTATCATTATTCTTGGAATAGTCAATGAACAGCATTCCCTACTATAATTTGGTGTAAAAGTGCTTTCATACATGGTTAGTAAGTATCTGTAATGCTTACTGGTAAAATCAATTACTTTTTTATTATAAGCACCGTTAGGGAAAGCAAAAGTATTTACAGGTTTATTAATCAGTGATTCAATTAGAATTTTTGACTGTGCAATTTCCTCACTTAAGTCAACATTTTTAGATATTAGTATCTTATGTGTCATTGAATGTGATGCAATTTCAATACCAGCATCAGAGATCTGTTTAATATCATCAATGCTTAACATTTCTGTTTTATCATATTCATGTTTTAAATTGTTTTCTAGAATTTTTAAAATATCATTAATTACAAAATCACTTTCATTCATTATTAAACTATAAATATCAAAAGCTGTTTGAGCAACATTCTTTTTACTAATGTTAAAATTAAAATGAATGTTATTTAAGATAAAATTAATAGGGATACTTTCTTTATAATATGCTTCAACAATTTTATTCAGTTTTTGAGTCCAGATATCATTTTTGCCAATTACTGTCTGGGCTACAACACTTAATACGGCATTGAGATTATATTTTTTTAATAGAGGAAGAGCATAAGTTATAAAATCTTTGTACCCATCATCAAAAGTAATGACCAAACGTTTTTTGCTACCGTTATTTTTTTCATTTATTTGACTAAGATTTATTACGTTGTAGTTTTTAATTATATATTTTAAAATATCATCAAAGACTTCTATTTTAATTGGAGGATAAGCTGGTGAATCTTCATTCGAGACACGATGAAAGCATAGAACAGTAACGTCATCTCTATTTTTTAAAGAATGTAATATTTTTAGGAAACCTATATACTTTAATATCCTAAAAAGAAGTGCACGCATTTTAGATGTGTTTCTTAAATAATGACCTCGCAGCAGAGCTACGAGGTATTGAGGAAAAACATTTTTTATCTTCGCAGCAGAGCTGTGGGACATTAACCCTAAAGTGATTATATCAGCAAATTTTTTAGTTTGATTTTCTCGTGAAAACTCTAATGCATTTATAGTATCATTTTCAATACATTTGTTTTTAGTAAATATTTTATAATAATTATCCAAAAGTATTTCTAAATCAGCCGTAGTATCGCAAAAAACGCCAGATTCAGTTTGAGTAATAATGCTTTCGAGAATACTCTTGTCACTTTTGAAGAGAATAATTTTTCTATTAACTGCGATGTAATCAAAAACTTTAGCATTTAACCAGTTAGCTCCTTTTTTAGAAAGAAGTAATAGTAAATTTGATTTTTTAAGATTTATGAGCAGATCTTTATATGGAATTTTAGGTGTAGTAATAATATATTTTTTTAATTCAGGATAATAATTTAATACCTCTTCCTTAATATCGGTGTAAAAATCTAAACCATAAAAGATACATTTGGTTTTGATTCCATTATTTTTCTTAATAAAATTTGCATATCCATCTAAGAATTGTTTTACCGGCTGATGAGGATAAATACAACCTGCATAGGCAATAGTAAAAATCTCTCTGTTCTGTTCTACATCAATAACTTCATCAATTGTTTCTTGAAAAAAACCATTTAATATAACATGTATTTCTTTATTTGGAATTAACTTTTCAATGTTTTGTTTATATGTCTGAGAAGCGGTTGTAATAAACATTGAATTTTTTGTGTATATTTTTTCAAGACGTTTATAAAACGTTTTATATATTATCCAACTCAATTTATCATAGTTATCCTTAACCAGTTTAGTGCTCCAGCAGTCTCTATAATCAGCAATCCATGGTATATTATATTTCTTCGACAGGATATGAGCATACTTAAATAGAATAAATGGTTCGCCTGTTGCAATTATTATGTCGCATTGATTTTCTTTTAAATAGTTATCTGCAGCATCATAAATAGGAGAAATGTTATCGAAAAAAGAAGACAAGTATCTGGCAAAGACATAAAAAAAAGTGAATGTTTTTCTTATAAATTTAAATTTACTCTTATCATTATTTATTAGAAGCTTATCTCTCAAGTTTGGCTTAAAAGGTACTTTTATTATTGTGTTTGAAAAGTTTTCAATAATTTCTATATTATTTTCAAGAGAAGGTTTTATACAATCAGCCTGAACTTCTATTTCATCATCCCAATGCCTTGTAATTACGACAGGATAAATTCCAAATTTAAAAAAATATTTTGCCCAGCTATATGGCCTGAGTGCCCCCACTGATTGATTTGGGGGATAATCATAAGCAAGGATGAGTACTTTTTTCAAAGTGTTTTAATTATTAAAGATTTACAAAATTAATGTTTTTATAATAATAAATGCAGTTATACCTTAAGAAGGTCGTTAACACATTGAAAGAAAGCAATATGTGTGTTGTTTATATTTACCTGTAACTATATTAATTTTCAAAACGTCACATTATAAATTTTAAAAAATTACTACCATGAAAACAAAAGCTGTTATCTTTTTTTTAATGTTATTTTCTTTTGTACAAGCACAAAATAATACATGGCTTGTTTATAACCAGGGTAATTCCTCATTACCAAGTAACTATGTTAAAGTCATTAACTTTGATGGTGCGGTTACATGGATAGGCACTATCCAAGGGTTAGCTGTTATTAAAGATAATCAATGGAACGTTTATAACCCATCAAATTCCGATTTACAAAGCGATTATATCCAATGTGTAAGCGTTGACAATACCGGTACTAAATGGATAGGTACTTTAAATGGTGTTGTTTCTGTTGATAATAGTCCAAGTCAAAGAGGATGGGATGTATATAATACATCAAATTCAGGATTACCTCTGAATAATGTTACAGATATTGCAGTTGACAGTTATAACAGAAAGTGGATTGCCACCTGGGGTGGCGGGTTGGCAATGTTTGACGGAAGTACATGGATAACATACGATATGTATAACTCGGGATTGCCGGTTAATGGTATTTACCGTTTAAAAATTGACGGTAATGACAATGTGTGGATAGCCACTCATGGAGGTGGTTTGATCAAATTCGACGGGGTTAACTGGCAGGTTTATAATTCTTCAAATTCCAATTTGCCTTCAAACCTGGTTTATGATATAGATATAGATCTGCATTCAAATATATGGCTGGGCACAGAACTGGGATTGGTTAAATTCGATGGTAATAATCAATGGCGATTATATAATACAGAAAATACCGGATGGGATTTTACAGCTGTAATGTGTGTTAAAGCTGATAAGCTGAGACAAATATTATACTTTGGTACTTATAATGGCATGGGAATTTATGAGAATGATACATTTACTTTTAAAAAAACCAATAATTCAGGTCTTTCAAATAACTGGGTGTCTGCAATAAATATTGATGATAATGGCAACAAATGGATTGGAACTTTGGGAGGAGGCGTTTCTATTTATAATGAAAATGGTGTTAATGTATCTATTGAAAACCTCTCATTGCAAGCCGATATTTTATCTGTAAGCAGCTATCCCAATCCATTTAGAAATCAAGTGCAGTTAACAGTTAACTTGCCTAAAACTTCTAAAGTTATGTTAAGAATATTTGATATTACAGGTAAAGAGTGTAAAGTATTAACAGCAGAAAACCGTAAAAGCGGTACAAATACTTTTTTTATAAGTATGGATGAAATGCCTTCCGGATTATATTATTGCACTGTTGAAACACTATTTGAAAGAAGAACAAATAAATTAATCAAAATATAAGTTAAAAATCTCAATATAAGTACTCAATCTTATTTTTTTAATTAAATAGAGGGGATTCTTTCTCCTCTTTTTTTTTATCCATATGTTCCCTTGTTGTATTTTGTAAAAAAAAATAATTTAAGTTTGCACAATTAAAAATAAACATTTTAAAAATAAACATATGCAAGGAAAAACATTTGCCGAAAAGGCATTAGGGGCTAATACAGGAAGTATAGTCTTTAAAAAACCCGACATTGTTTTGTCGCACGATAACTCAGCGAGTATCTATTCAACCTTCACTAAAATGAATGGGAGCAAGGTTGCCAATCCCGAACAGATATTAATAATATTAGATCATAATGCACCACCAACCAATGCTAAGCTGGCCAATGATTATCAGAAGATAAGAGAAATTGTTGAAAAACAGAAGATTACTAAGTTCCACGATGAAGGTAAAGGCATATGTCACCAGTTGGTTTCATTGTATGCAAGACCTAAGATGATAATTGTGGGAAGTGATAGTCATACTTGCACTGCAGGGGCATTTAATGCATTTGCTGCCGGTATTGACAGGACAGAGACAGCAGGTTTGTGGAAACAGGGGGAAACATGGTTCAGAGTACCAGAGTCAGTGAAAATTACCTTAAAAGGTAAGCTGAAAGATGGTGTTTATGCCAAAGATCTGGCTTTATGGATTATTGGCATGATTGGCTCAGATGGTGCTGATTATATGTCAATAGAATATCATGGCGAAGGTGTTAAAACGCTTTCTATTGCTGACAGGATGACGATAGCCAACTTAGCTTCAGAGATGGGTGCCAAGAATGCTGCCTTTCCTGCCGATGAAATTTTGAACGACTTCTTAGGAGAAAGAATAGAAGGTATATGGGCTGATGATGATGCAATTTATTCAAAAAAAGTTGAAATTAATTTGAATGATATTTTCCCTGTTGTAGCTGCACCTCACCATGTTGATAATGTGAAAGCTGTTTCTCAGGTTCAGGGTGTTCATCTAAATCAGGCGCTGATAGGTACATGTACCAATGGGCGACTTGAAGATTTGAGAATAGCAGCTAAAATACTTGAAGGCAAAAAAATCCCAAATAACTTTCAACTGCATATTATACCTGCTTCTCGGGTGATATATCTTAAGGCAATGGAGGAGGGATTAATTAAAATATTTATTGAAGCAGGTGCCAATGTGTTAACACCATCGTGCGGTCCGTGTCTGGGAACAGGACAAGGTATTCCGGCAGACGGCTTTAACGTTATTTCTACAGCCAACCGTAATTTTAAAGGGCGCATGGGCAACAAGGAGTCAAATATATACCTTGCTTCTCCTGCAACTGTTGCTTGTTCTGCTCTAAAGGGTGAAATCACAGACCCAAGAGGTAAAGAATATAGTGATGTATTCCCTTATTCAAAAATGCAAAGCAAAACCGTTGAAGTGAGTAAAGATCAGGACAGGTATGCTCATCAGATTTGGAATTATGCTGATGTTGATAACCTCAACACTGACCAAATGTTTGCCGGTAACTTAACTTACAATATAAACAGCTCTGAAGGTGATAAAATAATGCCTTACCTATTTAAAGGTTTTGATGACTCTTTTGCCGAAAGGGTTAAAAAAGATGATATTTTAATGACAGGTTTAAATTTTGGTTGTGGAAGTTCAAGGGAACATCCTGCTGTAGGACTCGCTTTTGCAGGAGTTAAAGCTGTTATTGTAAAATCTGTCAACAGAATATTTTACCGTTCTTCTGTAAATCAGGGATTACCTATAATAGTACTTCCCGAAGCAGTTGAAAGTTATAAACAAGGCGACATGGTTACTATTGATTTTGCTAAGGGTATTGTTACTGTAAATAGTAAAGAATTTCATTTTGCGCCTTTACCAGATAAACTCATGGGCATTTTCCAGTCAAAGGGTTTAGTTAACTGGATTAAGGAAAATGCGTAAGAAAAAAAATATTTTATAATATTTATTTTTTAATTAAAAAAAAGTGTAATTTTGCACTCCCATTAAAGAGAAAAATTATAATATAATATAAAATACTAAATAAGATGAATCGCAGTGAGGCTATAAAATTTGTTCAGGATACATATATTCAAAAGAAAGAGTTACCTTCATTTAAAGCAGGTGATACTATTACTGTAAGTATTAAAATTATTGAAGGAAACAAAGAACGTATTCAGCAATTTCAAGGTGTTGTTTTACAAAGAGCATCTTCTGGTACAGCTCAGACTTTTACCATCAGAAAAATGTCTGGTAACATAGGTGTTGAAAGAATTTTCCCTATATCATCTCCATTTATTGAAGATATCAAAGTTAATAAAAGAGGTGTTGTACGCAGAGCCCGTATTTATTACCTACGCGAACTCAAAGGTAAAAAAGCTAAAATTAAAGAAAAGAGATTTTATTAAAATTAAAAATAAAAAAACCACCTTATTAGGTGGTTTTTTTATTTTGGATACTATCCTTAAAGTTAAACTCTACTCTATTTTTTATCTATTACTACTCTGTTAATATAATTCAGACTCTGACCAACTATATTAATTGAATATATTCCTGATGCAATGTTATTCAAGTCTATAACAGTGTTTTTCCCTAATATCATATTCTTTTCAAAAATAACCTTGCCGCTTAAATCTGAGACTTTTATTAAGTAGCTTTCTTGTAAAGGATTATTCAGACTTAAAAATATAGTTCCATCACTGGGGTTAGGGTAGAGGGTTATACCTGAATGAGATAGATCATTTATACCAACTGTAAACGAAATAATGTTAGAAGGTAAAGATGAACAGCCATTTCCGTCTGTTACAATGACGTGGTAATCATCATTCTGAGTTATAACATATGTTTGCGCAACAGCGCCTTGTATTAAACCCTGTGAGTTGTACCATTGATTACCTGATGTGGCATTGGAAGTTAATGTTGTTCCATTTAAATAACTTATTACAGGAGTTGGAGGTAATGAATGAACTGTAATATTAACAGCGTCAGAATAATTATGTCCGCAACTATTGGTCAGGGAAAGCCTGTAGCATTTAGATTGAGTAAGAAGGTTGGTTAGATATACAGAAGAATCAGCACCTGGTATATCAGCCCATGTACCGTTACAACTTACATCTTCCTGCCACTGATACGTTAAAGTGGAGTCGTAACTGGCTGATAACGCAGCGGAAGTATTGTAGCAAACAGAAGTATTTCCCGATGGATTCATTACAACAGAAGGCAATGGGTTAACAGTAATATATGAGGTAGCCATCAAGCCATCACCACAAGCGTTTTGTGGCGTAACTGAAATAAAGCCAGAAGAGCTTACAGCATTAAAAAAAACAGTAACAGTATTTGTATTAGTGCCGGAAACTATATTACATCCAGCGGGTAATGTCCATGAATAACTTATTGCATTATTTACATTGCTGATAGAATATGTAGCCTGAGTAGCAGCACAAATAGTGTCTGGTCCGGTAATAGCACCGGCATCATCAGGATATACGGGAATTATAGCGAAGGAACCAGCGCCGCCATTTTGAAAGCCTGTTCCTCCTTTAACCTGATAAGACATGTTATATTCATTGGCAGGGTTGCAGGTAGTAATAATTTTTATCCTGCCACCGCTACCGCCACCACCAAATGCAGCACTATCGAAGCAAGTTCCTATTGTTGGATTGGGATACCCAATGTCACCACCTAAACCACCGTTTGCTCGTA
>Ga0114951_10003868_pt1 | contig 15121 bp, 16 predicted proteins | sample AM7aDNAmetaG_FD_88677 | JGI IMG/M metagenome (GOLD analysis project Ga0114951, IMG submission 88677) | Freshwater microbial communities from Finland to study Microbial Dark Matter (Phase II) - AM7a DNA metaG | ecosystem: Environmental > Aquatic > Freshwater > Lake | place: Finland: Lake Alinen...
CCCGATGAACACGCCTGTGCAGCCCGCCAACGCCATCTCGCGCACGATCGACGGATCGTCCGCCACGTCGAGGCTCACCGCCGCACTCCAGATTTTCTCCAGCGGACGCAGCGCCCGGCACAACGCCCGCAGATACTCCGGCTGCGAGCCGAGATTGTTGTCAATGAACACGCCGTACGGGTTGCCGTCCGCCGCGAATTCCGACGCCACCGCCTGCGGGTCGCGCGTCTGCAACGGCATCCGCAACCGCTCCGTCGCCATGTAACAAAACCGGCACCGGTTGTGACACCCCCAATGATGCTAAGAGGTCTAATAAAGCGTGAAAAGGCGTTAGGAGGCGTGAATTGGAGTGACCGGGTTGGTGTTAGCAGATTTGGGCGCGGCGCGACGGAGGTATGATAAGGTTTTGGGGTTAAACCCCCTACTTCATGTAGGTTTGAGAAACTATTGAAGCCCCATTAAGCCCCACTTCAACGATCTTTAAGCCAGGCTAAAATATTCTCGGCGGTCGCCCTAGGCCATGCGGCGCGGACAGCACTCGCCACTACATCGGGATCACGCTTGTAAGCGGCGGCCAGTTGTTTTCCCCAGGCGATCCACGGATCTGAGATGGAGGCGCGATACGCCGTTCCTTTTTCGCGCAAGACTCCCCCACCCGCGCCACCCAACAACTCATCTTCGCTCACATCCAGGCTCTCCGCGATGTGTTTCACAACGGCATCCTGCGGAGGATGAGGTTGATTGCAGAGACGACTAATCCGCGACTGGTAAAAACCGCAGCGCGCGGCAGCCTGAATCTGTGTGATTTTTTTATCACGCAGAAGAGCTTGAAAACATTGGCCAAAATCACTCATCGCTTAAATGTATCTGAAATAGATATTGACGGAATATCTATTCTGGATATACTGCAATCATGTTCACACGAGAACGCGCAAAGGTCGAGTTGAAACGGCGAGGTTGGTCGTATCGCCGCGTGGCTCCCGAACTCGGTGTCACATACCAGCATCTATGCCTGGTGTTGACCGGGAAGCGAGAGAGCCGCCGCCTGCTGAAGGCGATCAAAGAAATTCCACACACTGAAGAACAGAGGGCAGCATGAAGGCGCTCAAGCAGGCTGTTCATGATGGTTGGCTCCGAGCTGTTGCTGGTTCGGCGAAGATGCAGGTCATCCTAATCAAAGAAGTGAAGACGGAGGCAAAGACTGAATTTAAGCGGCTAGGCTGGTCGTATCGAGCAGCCGCTTCCAAGCTCGGAGTGTCGTACTCGTACCTCTGCCATGTGCTCAACCCACGCGTCGCGATCAAGCTCGTCGTCGTCAGGTAGCTCTCCCGGTCCAGAATATCGCGGCGTGGCGTCGGCTCCTCCGCGAACGGACTCGTGTAGTCTGCCCGGTAAACTTTCTCCAGTGTGCCCGCCTCCACGTCGCGCAGAATCCGCGGCCACAACACCACGCCGTTGCCGACAGCAATCGCATCTGCGTGCGACGCACATTCGTCCGGGCAAGCCGTCACGTGCATCCCGCCCAGCACCACCACCGCCCCGCGCCGACGATACCAGTCCGCCAACTCGAACGCCCGCCGCGCAAATGTCAGGTGCACTGTGATTCCGACGACCTGCGGCACCGGTTCCGCCGGCGGCCGCCCTTGCAACAGGTTCTCGTCCCAGTACCGCACCGTCCATTCCGGCGGTGTTGCCGCCGCGACGCTGGTCAGCGCCACGCTCGGCGTCAACACGTGCTTGGCGAAGCTGGTGTGCGGGTCTTTTGGGTAAAACGGATTGATCAACAAAGCCTCTCGGAACCTCATGCCTCACCTCCCCCAGACCCGGCAGAACAGTGTGACGACCTCGACATAAGCGTTGCCCCATGCCTCCGGGCGCAGAAGCTGAAACGGTTTCGTTGGATCGCCCACAAACGGACGCAACACCCACGCCATCTGGATCGCCACGAACCAGTACAAGACCATCCACACCCGCCACAACACACGGTGGCGCGGATTGGCGGCAATCAGCAGACGATAAAGGCGGTGCATCCGCCACTGTCCCAGCAGGCTGGCGACGGCGAACATGACGCCGTTCCAGAGCACGATGAAACCGTAGTTCGCCGTCGAGACGTTCATCAGCCACGAGATCGGCCCGAATGCCGCCAACACCACCGCCGCCAGCGATTGAAACGACAACAACGCGCGCAGCACCTTCGGAAAATCGTCACGCAACCCGGCCAGCACGTTCAGCACGAAGTACGACGGCAGGCAGAGCAGGAACGTCACGAAGAACAACGCCGGCACCTTCGTGGCCGACAGCAACATCTGTTTCCAGCCGTCGCCATCCAGCCCGCGATAGCTTCCCATGATCGCGCCGTACAACGCACCGCAGACCACGATCATCGGCAGTTGCTCCCGAACACCGGCAGCGCCATCAATAGCGCCCCCACGCCGAGCAAGCCCGCCACGGCGAAGAACACCACGTTTAACAGTTTCATGAACGCGTAGTTCTCCGTGCTGACTGAGAAGAACGCCACGATCGGGCCGAACGACGCCAGCACTGTCACCGTGATCGCCACGATCCCCAGCAGCGCCTTCAGCGTCGCCAGAAACGACAGCCGCGATCCGAGCAGCGTGCTGAATACATACAGCGACGGGAAACAGATCAGCAGCGTCAACAGAAACAGCGCCGGCACTTTCCACATGGACGACACCATTGGCCGGTATTCCAGCACCTCACGCGAGGACATCCCGTATACGCCCATGAAGATCCCGTACATCGCTCCCAGCAACAATATGATGATCACCAAGCTCGCCACCCGCATCCGGCCGAGCGCCTCCTCGCTCGAAACCGTCTCGCGATCCCGCAACAACACATCCACCAGCCTCCATAGCTCCTTCATGTTCTTGTCTCCTTTTGTTTGTTTTGTCTTACGCTGCCACTCCGTGGGCGTGTTGTGACGCCAACGCCCACAGCCATTGTTCGACCGCATCGATCACCTTGTCCGGTGTTGACGTTCCCGCCGTGACGCCGACTGTTTCCGATTCCGCGAACCACGTCGCGTCGAGTTCCTCGACGCTCTCGACGCGGAACACGCGCCGGCAGAACTGCGCACAGGTTTCTGCCAGTTCGCGCGTGTTGTTGCTCTGTCGTCCGCCGATCACGACGACGGCGTCGCACTGCTGCGCCAACGCGATGGCGGCGGCTTGACGTTGTTTCGTCGGGCGGCAGACGGTGTCAACGAAACGCACCTCGGATTCGGGGAATCGTTGACGGATCGCTTCCACCAAACGCGCGACGCGCTCGACGGGCTGCGTCGTTTGCGCAACCACACCGTAACGCCAGCGCGGCGCGAGCAGACGAACATCCTCGTCCGCCAGCACCACGTCGAATTCCACGAGGTCTTCGGTCAGGCCGCGCACCTCGACGTGGTCGTGTTTCCCAATCACAACCGGGTGAAACCCATCGGCGACCAGTTGGCGCATTGCGCGGTGGGCGCGTTGCACGAGCGGACAAGTCGCGTCGAGCACGCGCGGCACCCGCTCGCGCACGCGTGCCAGCGCCGTGTCGGACAGGCCGTGTGCGGTCACGACGACGGTGTCAGCGCGAACCTCGTCGAGATCGCGCGTCAACTGGACGCCTTGGGCGCGGAGCGCGTTGTTGACGGTTTCGTTGTGGACCAACTCGCCCAGCACGGCGACGTGACCGTGCCGGTCTTCGTTGGCGACCAGCGCGACGGCGTCGCGGACGCCGAAGCACCAGCCGAGATGTGTAGCGCGCAGAATTCTCATAGCTTTACCTCATAAAGTAAATGACCATGCCGGGGGCTGGGGTGTTCATTCATGGGGGATTAGTTCGGTCGGTTCTGTTTGACGATCTCTTCGAGGATGCCGATGTAGCTGGCAAACGCCTGGCGGCCCTTGGCGGTCAACGCGCAGGTTGAGCGCGGACGGCGATTCTCGAAGGTCTTGGTGACGGCGATGTAGCCGGCTTGCTGGAGGGTGCGGAGCTGGATGCAGAGGTTGCCGTCGGTCAGGTTCAGGTTGTCGCGCAGCTCGGTGAACGAGAGCTCAGGCGACGCGGCGAGCAACGACACGATGGCGAGTCGCACTTTCTCGTGGATGACCTTGTCAATCTTCTGGAACGTGTCGGGTTTCACAACGATGTTTGCCTCGCGCGCGTGGCGTAGAGGTAGATTCCGTAAACCAGATGCAGCCCGCCGAAGCCAAGCCCCATCACCACGTGCGGCGAGCAAGAGTTTTTCCAGCCAAGTGCCACGCCACCAGCCAGCAGGAAGAGCCAGCTCAACCGCCGTACGCCGCTCGGCATAAAGAAACCTGCGCCGTGCAGTCCGACGGCGTAAATCAACAGCCACCAGCCAGCCAGTTGCGTCGGGTCGGTCTCGACACACGCCGCGATGACGCCTGCTGCGCCTGCCGGCAGCAACGCCAGCGCGACGCGTCGGGTTGGCGGCGACCAGAACGCCTCGCGTTCTTGGAGCGCTTCGCGTCGCGCCAGCGCGAAGCCAGCGAGCAAGGCAACAGCCGCGGCGCCCGCCCAGCAGGCGAGGAATTGCAACGACGCGGCGAGCTTGCCGAGCATCCCGAAGACGGACGCGGTTGTGCCGATGACGCCGGTGGTGATCATGATCGGCGCGAGAGCGCGACGGTAGACCGTGGCGCGCTCCATCAGTGTACGGATCAATGAAAGGTTCTCCTCGGCCAAATTCGTATTCATGACACCACCTTTATGGTATAAAGTATGTGGCGTCAACAACTTTTTTCAGTGTGGCGAGCGGCGTCTTTGTTGACGCCGATCTTGTAGGAGCCGAGGTATTCGGGATATTCGGAGTTTTTCGTTTGACCGTGGCGGTGTGTTTGGTAGCATCCGCCCCCACTGCGAATTCACTCAGAAACCCAAGAAGCAAAAGGAGAAATACAACATGGCAATCAAAGTTGGTATCAATGGATTCGGCCGCATCGGCCGATTGGTGTTCCGCGCAATCTGCGATCAGGGCTTGCTCGGCAACGGCGTCGATGTGATCGCTGTCAACGACATCGTCCCCGCCGACAACCTGGCGTACTTGGTCAAGTACGACTCGACGCAAGGCCGGTTCCCCGGCACCGTGACGAGCGAGAAGTCCGCGCCGACCGTCGCCGAGGATGACGTGCTCGTCGTCAACGGCATCAAGATCAAATGCCTCTCCGTCAAGGAAGGCCCCGCGGCCATGCCGTGGAAGGCGCTCGGCGTTGACGTCGTCATCGAGAGCACCGGGTTGTTCACGGACGCCACGAAGGCCAAAGGCCATCTTGACGCCGGCGCGAAGAAAGTCATCATCAGCGCCCCCGCCAAGAACGAAGACATCACCATCGTCATGGGCGTCAACGACCAGAAGTACGATCCCGCCAAGCACAACATCATTTCCAACGCGAGTTGCACGACAAACTGCCTCGCCCCCGTCGTTCATGTGTTGTTGAAGGAAGGCATTGGCATCGACGAAGGTTTGATGACCACGATCCACAGCTACACCGCGACGCAGAAGACCGTGGACGGCCCCTCCAAGAAAGACTGGAAGGGTGGCCGCACCGCCGCGCAAAACATCATCCCCTCCTCCACCGGCGCCGCGAAAGCCGTCGGCCTCGCGATTCCCGAAGTGAAGGGCAAGCTCACCGGCATGGCGTTCCGCGTTCCGACGCCGACCGTCAGCGTTGTTGACCTCACCGTCAAGACCGTGAAGGAAACCAGCTACGCCGAGATCTGCGCGCTCATGAAGAAAGCCAGCGAAACGTATCTCAAGGGCATCCTCGGTTACACCGGCGACGAAGTGGTCTCCAGCGACTTCATCCACTGCCAACTGTCGAGCATCTTCGACGCCGGCAGCGGTATCGAGCTGAACAAGAAATTCTTCAAGCTCGTGAGCTGGTACGACAACGAGTGGGGCTATAGCTGCCGCACCGTCGACCTCCTCAAGAAAATCGGCAAGAGCCTGTAAGCTCCGCCGCTAGACACTCAAAACCGGGCGTTCCGTACGGAACGCCCGGTTTTTTAGTGTAACCTGAGGTTCAACTGCTGGTCTCGCCGAGCGCTTGACGGATCGCCGCCAACAATTCCGCGTTGTCTGCCGGTTTGTGGAAGAAGGCGACAACGCCACGCTTGCGGGCCTCGTGGCGCAGGAACGGCGCCGGTTGAGCCGTCAGGATGATGACCGGGGTTTGCCGCAACGCGTCATACGTGCGGAAACAATCGAGCAACATGATGCCGTTGCCGATCGTCAGGCCGATGTCCAGAAGTATCAGGTCCGGTGGCGGCTGAGTCTCAACCACCTTCAGCGCGACGTTGACGTCCGGCGCTTCAATCACCTCGTAGCCGCTCGCCTCCAGCCGCACGCGCATCGCCAGCAGGAAATCGCGGTCGTCGTCCACCATTAAGATTCTATGTTTGGGCATGATTGGTCTCCGTTGGTTGAATGGGCAACGTGAAATGAACGGTCGTGCCCTGACCGGGGGCGCTTTCCAGCCAGATGCGTCCGCCGTGAAGCGCCACCAGTTCCTTGCAGATGTGCAGGCCGAGTCCGAGGCCTTTGCGACTCGTGGGATTGCTTCCTTCCACTTGGTAAAGCCGCTCAAACACCTTCGATTGTTGTTCCGCGGCAATCCCGATCCCTGTGTCGGCGACGGACACGCGCACGAAACCTGTCTCCGCCAACGCCGCCCGCACCGTGATCCGTCCGCGCGCCGGCGTGAACTTGAGCGCGTTGTCAATCAGGTTGCCGAGAATCTGCCGCACCCGTCGCGAATCGGCCCAGACCGGCGGCACGCCGGGCGCGGTCTCCGTTTGCAGTGTCAGTTGGTGCACCTTGGCCGCGTGCGCAAACGACTTGATGACTTCGGAGACCAACGCCTCCAGCGCGATCCATTCCGGCTCGATGGCCAGCTTGCCGGTCTCCGAGCGGACGGCCTCCAGCAGGTCGTTGATCATGGCCTGCAAATGCGACACATTCGCCAGAATGATTTCCATGTAGTGTTTTTGGTCAGGCGTCGTCGGCCCGGCCAGTCCGTCGGTCAGGATCGTCGCAAATTGGTGGATGACCGCCATCGGCGTGCGCAACTCGTGCGAGACGTGCGACAACAACTCGTCCTTCATCTGGACTTCCAACCGGTGGCTTTCATCGCGCTCGCGGAGCACCTGCTCCATCTGCTGCCGCTCGCGTTCCGCCTCGTACGCCAGCCGATACTTCTGCGCCCGCTGCCAGAACATCGCTCCCAAGGCGAACATCATCGCCACCAGCAACGCCATCAACGCCAGCATCATCACCGACTGCGACCGCAACGTGGCAAACGCCTCCGCCTTGTCCATCTTGGCCACCATGAACCACGGCGAATCCGGAATCCGCCCTAAGTAAGACACGACCGGTACACCACGGTAATCGATTCCCTCAAACAAACCTCCCCGGCCAAGGACGGCCATGACAGAGGGGACATTCGTACGGGTGATGGGCATCTTAAATGAGAGCGCGGTGCCCTTACGATGGCGCAGTTCGTTCAAAAACACCACCTGGTCGCCCTGCCGCTCGACCAACAACGTCTCCGCCGACCGGCTCGCGGTAGGCCACGACTGGATGACCGGAAACAGGAAGTCGTCCGCATCAATCACCAGCACCAGCGTGCCCAGAAGTTTCTCCGCGCCGTTTTCCGCGATCCGGATCGGGGCCACGACCGCCGTGTGCAGAATTGCATCCTCATGGTGGTGGTAAATGCCGGTCAGCACGGGTTTGCCATCCGCCATCGCCACCTTCAATGACTTGGCTTCCTCTTCCACCAACGGATTCAGCTCCCCGCTCAGACTTAATCGTTTCCGACCCTCGACATCCACCAGCACGATATCCTCATAGTGGCAGCTTTGCCGCAGCCCCTTGAACCGCGCGAGCAACTCCGCCGTAACCTCCGGCGACGGCGCTCGCAACCACCGCTCCACCTGCGCCGTAAAAAATGTATCCTCGACAACTCCCTCTGCATCGCCCAGCCGTTCCACGCGCCACGCAGCAATCTGGTTCATCTTCGACTTGGCGACTGCCGCGAGTTCATCCTCCGCCGCTCGTCGCAGATGTAGCATCTGGACCCAGTAGAACCAGCCCCCACTGGCCAACATCGTCAGCGTCAGCAACACCAACACCAATAAATATGTTCGCCCCGCCGGTGACTTGTGTAAGTTGAGTGTCATTGCCAACCTCAGGCACTCCTACAAGACGACTTACCGTCCGTCAACTGCAATATCCCGCCCCGCAACTGCACAGGCAATTCACCTCGAAAGTCGTGGACTACGGCTACGGCGGGCTGGCCAGTGAAGGCGACGCATCGTGGGCATGTTTGGACCTGGGACTTCATCGCCGATGCCACGGCACGAGGTAGTGCCTTAAAGATGCTGACGATTCTGGATGAATACGCTCGTGAATGCCATGTGCTACGGGCGGATCGGGCGTTGCGAGCCGAGGATGTGCTGACATGGTTGCAGAAGGCCATCGAAGAGCACGGCACGCCAGAACACCTTCGCTCCGACAATGGTCCCAAGTTCATTGCCGATGCGGTTCATGATGAAATCCGCCAGTCGTGCTCAAAGTCAACTGCATGTTCCATGCGCCTTCCCGATCAGCTCGCGCACGGTCGTCTTGTTGTCGTCCAGATATTTTTCCAAACCCTTTTTCATCTCGACAAACACATCCGGATACACGAACCACGCGGTACCGACTTGCACGGCGCTCGCACCGGCAAGGAGATACTCCACAACGTCCTCCCATGTCGAGATGCCGCCGATGCCGATGATCGGCACCTTCCGTCTCCGACATTCCGGAATCTTGGCGAAACAATCCCAGACCATGCACAGGCCGATGGGCTTGATGGCCGGGCCGGACAGGCCGGCAGAGACGTTGGCGAAGTAAGGTTCTTGGGTATGGATGTTGATGGCGACGCCACGCACCGTGTTGATCATCGAAAGCGCGTCGGTACCCGCCGCAATTGCCGCTTTTGCCGGCACGGTGATGTCGGTGATGTTCGGCGTGAGCTTGGTAACAATTAACACGTCGCGACCACGCGGCACAGCAGCTTTGACACCTCTGACAACACGTTCAACAACTTTCGGGTCCACGCCGAAGGCGACACCGCCTTCCTTGATGTTCGGGCAGGAAACATTGATTTCGAGTCCGGTAATTTGTCCGCCATCGTTCGCGAGCAAATGCGCCGCGAGTTTCGCGTAATCCTCCACCGAGTTGGCGGAAATATTGACGATCACCGGCAGTTCGTACTGCCACAGCTTTGGCAAATCCTCGCGCAAGAAGCGATCGGCGCCCTTGTTCTGGAGGCCTATTGAGTTGAGCAGCCCGGCGCGCGTCTCGATCACGCGCGGCTCCGGATTGCCCCGGCGCGGTTCGAGCGTGACGCCTTTGGTGACAAATGCGCCGAGTGCCTGCGCCGTCGCTTTGCTCTCCCGCAACCCCGCAAGTTCGTCTGCGCTACCGGAGGTGCCGGAGGCGGTCAGGAGCGGGGTGCGCAGGTGCAGGTTGCCGATGGTTGTTTCGAGTCGTCGTTCTTCCATAAAATATCCTTCGCATCAAACAGCGGGCCGTCGGTGCAGACCCGCGCATAATCGTCGGCGCCATCTGCCAGGCGCACTTTGCAGACGCACGAGAAACAGACGCCCATCCCGCAGCCCATCCGTTTCTCCAGCAACACGCGCAGCGGAATCCCGGCTTGCGCGGTAATCTCCACGACCAGCTCCATCATCCGATTCGGCCCGCAGGTAAACGCGCACGTCTTCCCGGTGGACCGGTGGGTTTCACGCCGGTAGAGGTCCGTCACAAACCCGGCGAACAAATTCGCCGGCGGAATACCGCGCCCGATCCGCGCCGGCTTGCCGCTGTCGCAGGAAACATAAACATCTTCCGGTGGTACGCCAGCCGCGAGCAGGTCGTCGATATAAATGTAGGCATCGCGCGGTTGCTCACCGAACGTCGCCGCCAATTCGTCCCGGTAACGCAGCGATTGGAGCGTGGCGATACCGAGAAACGCTTTCACGCGGAAGCCATAGTACGGAGCGATTCGACCAGCAGGATCAGCGGTGCCATCCCGACGCCACCACCGATGATGTGGACCTCCTCGACGCCTTCCGCTCGCAACCGGCGCACATCGAACGGCCGGCCGAGCGGGCCGAGCATGTTGACGGTCTGGCCGCGTTTCAATTTCGCGATCAATGGCGTGCCGACACCGTGTGGTAGCACTTTGTACAGCATGTCGAAGTGATCCGGCAGCACAGGATACAATGCCACCGCCAACGTCGGCGGCAGGCGCAACCGTTTCACGTAGTCGATGGGGAAATGTGGGTGAAAATCACGACAGATGCCGAATGGGCGTTTCAACAACGGCTGCGGCGTCAGATCGATGGCGCCGCGCAACTGACCGCGCGGTACCGGGCGCACGCCGAATGGCACGCGCGCCGGTTTGGTGTCCATCATGATGAACTGCGGTGGTTGCATGTTCTGCAAGCTGGGAGCCTTGAAGGCCAGCCGGTAGTGCGAGATTTGCGCGCCACCGACCGGCGTGTTCTCCAGAATCTCGGCCTTGAACGAGGTGATGCCGCCGCGCTTGTCCGATTTCACGGGAATCGTGCCGGCGGCGACGGCGCGGAGTTCTTCGAGCGACGCGAACAGGGCGCGCGGGAATTTGTCGGCGTTGGCGCAGGACCGGAGGCGTTGCATGGCGGCGGTGGTCGGTGCGATCACGACACCGATGGTTTGGAACCGGTTCCGGTCAGCGCGCTGGATTCGGCGCAACGCTGCCGTCACGGCGCGTGTGGGCCGGCTGGTGAAAAAGAATTCGAGCCGCCGGCCGCGGTGGCGGGCGGTGGCGTCGCGCAACGTCCAGCCGTCGCGGTCGAGAAGGTTCTTGATCTGGATCGGCAACACGACGATTATTCTAGCGTGATTTGGCAAACAACACAAGAGCCTGCTATATTGCACCGCAGATGAATCCAGAAGTTCAAAAGCACGTGGAGTACGCGTCAGGCTACCTCGACTTGAAGATGCTCGAGGATGCGTTGCAGGAAACTGACGCGGCGCTGGCATTGGAGCCGCACAATCCGCGCGCCATCGCGATGAAGTCGGCGATCCTCTGGCACGAGAACCGGCTGACGGAAGCGGAGCCCTTCATCGCGGAGCTGGCGGAGTTGAACCCGCGCGACTCCGGCATCTGGATCAACCTCGCCTACATCCGCCGTCGTGTTCATTCGCTGGATGCGGCGGTGGAAACGCTGCAACACGCATTCGACGCGAACCCGCGGAATGCCCTAGCCCATTTCAACATGGCCTGCTACCGCGCGGTGCAGAACCGGCCCGATGAGGCGTTGACGTTGTTGGAGAACGCGCTGTCGCTGGACCCGAAGCTGCGCGACTTGGCGAAGGCGGAGCCGGATTTCCAGCCGTTACATGGCTTGACGGCGTTCCAGAAGCTGATCAGCGGCGAGGCCTGAGGCTCGTATTTGAACCGTCCATCGCCCATCTCGTCGCGATCGCTGTGGAATGAACGGAGGTTCACCACCGTCTTCACACCCATTGCTTTGAGTTGGCGGAAGCCTTCGGAATCCGGCTGCGCGCCCCGCTAGGGCGTATCGCTGACCTTGTGGAAGTTCAGCAGGCCCGTTTTCTCGATGCGGGTTACCCAAGGCGGGTTGTTTTCGTGGCGGCAACGCTGAGCGCCGCGATGGCGAGGATAAAGAGCGTCTTTATGAAGGACTCTTACAACATCGGGCAGCGACAGCGAATCCAATTACCTTGACTGGGCGCTTCGCTTTTGACACGCTACTGCCTATGAAGAATCCATTGATCGCCGTCACACTTGCCTTGACGTTTGCAATCGGTGTCCAGGCTGCCGAAACGAAAGGCAACACCGCCATTCATCCCGCCCCTCGCGATGCCAAGTGGGTCGCACGCCACGACGGCTTCGTCGCCATCGCCAAGAAAGGCGGCGTCGAGCTGCTCTTCATCGGCGACTCCATCACCGATGGCTGGCGCGGCAGCGGCAAGGCGGTCTGGGAGAAAGATTTTACCCCGATCAAGGCCGCCAACTTCGGCATCGGCGGTGACCAGACCCAACACCTCCTCTGGCGTCTACAAAACGGCGAACTCGACGGCATCAAGCCGAAACTCGCCGTGCTAATGATCGGCACCAACAACCTCTACGGCAACAAGGATGGGGAAATCGTGGACGGCATCAAGGCCATCATAAAGGAACTGAAAACAAAGACACCATCCACTAGACTTCTTTTACTCGGCATCTTTCCTCGCGGCGTGAAGGCCAACGACCCGTCACGCGTCCGCATCAAGCACATCAACTCCGCCATCGCCAAGCTCGACGATGGCGGCAAGACCATCAAGTACCTCGACATCGGCGACAAATTTCTCGAAGCCGACGGCACGCTGCCGAAAAGCATCATGCCCGACGCGCTCCACCCGAACGCGCACGGCTACGAAATCGAAGCCGAAGCGATTCTGCCGGCCATCAAAGAGATGATGAAGTAACCGCTGTGTTCCGGTTTTGTTCCGGCGGTCAACGCCCTGCGCGGGCGTGATATTCCTGCAACGAGTGGACCTTCAGGCCGCGCTCGCGCAGCGTTTTGATGCCGAGCGCCGCCGCCTTCGCGCCGGCCAGCGTTGTCATGATCGAGATGCGATGTAGGACGGCGGCGGTGCGGATCTTCACTTCGTCCGAGCGCGGCGTCTTACCGGCAGGCGTGTTGATGATGAGTTGGACTTCGCCGTTCTTGATCAGGTCGAGAACGTTTGGTCGGCCTTCCTGAACTTTGAAGAGTCGCTGGACGGTCAGCCCGGTCTTCTCCAACACTTCGGCGGTGCCGTCGGTCGCACAAATGGTGAAGCCGAGGTCGGCGATATCCTTCGCGATCTTCGCGGCGTGTGGCTTGTCGGAGTCGCGGACGCTGATGAAGACCTTGCCGCCGGTTGGCAACGCGGGCTGGGCGGCCATCTGCGATTTCGCGTACGCCATACCCCAATCGCGTCCGATGCCCATGACTTCGCCGGTCGAGCGCATTTCGGGGCCGAGCAGGATGTCCTGGCCGGGGAACTTGCTGAACGGGAAAACAGATTCCTTCGCGGAGAAATATTTCGGCCAGATTTCCTCGGTGAACCCAAGCTCGGTCAGCTTCTTGCCCGTCATCACCTTCGCCGCCAACTTCGCCAGCGGATGGCCGATGGCTTTACTGACGAACGGCACGGTGCGCGAAGCGCGCGGATTAACTTCGAGCACCCAAACGTCCTTGCCCTTGACAGCGAACTGTACATTCATCAACCCGGCGACGCGCAGCTCGCACGCCATCTCGTGTGTGTACCGGCGCATCGTTTCGATCTGGCTCTTACCAAGCGAGTGCGGCGGCAACACCATTGCCGCGTCGCCGCTATGGCAACCGGCAAACTCGATATGTTCCAGGAAGCCGCCGATGACAATCGTCTCGCCGCCAACGCCGATATCGGCGATGCAATCCACGTCCACCTCGATGGCTTCCTCAAGGAACTTGTCCACGAGCACGGGCCGTTCCGGCGACGCCTCGACGGCGTGGCGCATGTAGTAACGGAGTTCCTCGTCGGAATAAACAATCTGCATCGCGCGTCCGCCGAGCACAAACGACGGGCGGACAAGCACCGGGTAGCCGAGCCGCTTTGAGGCGATGAGCGCTTCTTCTTCGTTCGTCGCAAGGCCGTTCGGTGGCTGCGGGATGCCGAGCTTGTCGAGCATCGCGGCGAAAAGTTTCCGGTCCTCGGCGATCTCGATGCTCTGCGGCGTGGTACCGATGATGTTGACGCCGTTCTTCTGGAGGCCGAGCGCGAGGTTCAGCGGCGTCTGGCCGCCGAATTGCGCGATGGCACCCCAGCAACCTTCCCGTTCGTAAATGTGGAGCACATCTTCGAGCGTGAGCGGTTCGAAATAAAGTTTGTCGGAAGTGTCGTAGTCGGTCGAGACGGTCTCGGGGTTGGAGTTGACCATGATGGTCTCGAAGCCGAGTTCCTTAAGGGCAAACGCCGCGTGGACGCAGCAGTAATCAAACTCGATGCCCTGGCCGATGCGGTTCGGGCCGCCGCCGAGGATCATGACTTTCTTCTTTTTGGTCTTGCGGACCTCGTCGTCGCCGGTGTCGTAGGTGGAATAATAATATGGTGTGTACGCCTCGAACTCGGCGGCACAGGTGTCCACGAGCCGGTAGCTCGGCACGAGGCCAAGCTCCTTGCGCAACGCGCGGACCTCGTCCTCGGTCGAGCCGACCAGTTGCGCGATCTGCCGGTCGGAGAACCCGAGGGACTTCGCTCTTGCCAACAATGATTTTGTTTTCTCGCTCGCCATCGCGCGCGACCTTAGCGGAAGCGCTGCGCTTTGACAAGTAGCAGAACGCTATTTGATGACGATCTGCGCAAGGTCGGGCGGCGGCTTTGGCAGGCGCGGGTCCATTTCCTCCAGCGCCTCGACGATGATCTGCGAGACGGCGAGGTTGCGGAACCACTTCTTGTTGGCCGGGATGACGAACCACGGCGCCGTCTTCGTGCTGCACGCGCCCAGCGCGTCCTCGTAGGCCCGCTGGTACTCCTTCCAGCAACGACGTTCCGCCGCGTCGGCCGGCGTGATTTTCCAGTTCTTCGCCGGGTCGTCCACGCGCGACAGAAGGCGGCGACGCTGTTCGTCCTTGCTGATGTGCAGGAAGAATTTCAACACGCGCGTGCCGGTCGCGTTGAGGAACCCCTCGAATTGGTTGATCTGCTCGTAGCGCGCCGACCAGACACTCTTCGGCACGAGGTTATGGACGCGCACAACTAGCACGTCCTCGTAGTGCGAGCGGTTGAAGAGGCCAATCTCGCCGCGCGCCGGGACGGCCTTGTGGATGCGCCAGAGAAAATCGCGTCCACGCTCCTCCGCCGACGGCACTTTTAACGCCGTCACACGGCAACTTTGCGGGTTCAAGCCGGTCATCACGTGACGAATGGTGCCGTCCTTGCCTGCGGCGTCCATGCCTTGCAACACGATCAGCAGCGAACGTTGTCCCTCGGCGTATAATCGGTATTCGAGTTCCGCCATCCGCGTGATGTTGC
>Ga0114951_10003869_pt1 | contig 15118 bp, 21 predicted proteins | sample AM7aDNAmetaG_FD_88677 | JGI IMG/M metagenome (GOLD analysis project Ga0114951, IMG submission 88677) | Freshwater microbial communities from Finland to study Microbial Dark Matter (Phase II) - AM7a DNA metaG | ecosystem: Environmental > Aquatic > Freshwater > Lake | place: Finland: Lake Alinen...
GCACCTGTGGTCGCGTCCGCGCCACGAATCAAACGACCTGTGATAATTCAACCCAAGTAATTCACTTACTCAATGGAAAGTCCTTTAGTTTCGATTCATTTTTATCACAATCAACCTTTGTTGCTTTATATCGATAACATACATCATTTTTATCTTTATAAATCATCTTGTCCGCGGAATCAGGATGGGGGTATTTGTAGGTGATATTTTGCTCTGGTTTCATGCATAGAATTCCAATGATACCAATGACAAGACCTAACACAAGAGGGGCGAGACGCAGGTGACTTATCATCTTGCTAGGTGCCTAGAAAATAGAATGATAAAACAGAATGAACCTTCAGAAAGTATTACACGATGACAAGTTTAATATGTTTTTCAGCTTATTAGTGGGAATCGGTATTATTTGCATGATACGTCCCATGTGCAGCGGCCCCGAATGCAATGTAAAAAAAGCACCTGCCGAAAAGGATTTTGATAAATTCGTGTATCGACTCGGTGATACCTGTTATGCGTTTGCCACGGAGATTGTCACGTGCCCTTCCTCAGGAACCATCGAAGCCTTCCGAGAGATGTCGGGGCCGTTTGCTCGACGTGATACTCCGATTCACCGCGCGTAGTTCACAGGAAAGGATTTCTACCATTTTGATAAGAAATGGCAAGTGCTGGCACATTACTAAGTGACCTTGATGGAAAGGCTCCGGTAGTAAGCAAGGATGACGACCTTGTAAATAAGATTCTTGCGGATATGAACATGCCGAGTTCATCCAATCCTATCATGTCCCCTTCCGGTAATGGAAATCGCATGATTTCCTCCCCCAATCCAAATACTACCTATCCTATGTCGACCGACCCCTCCATGGCTACGGCACACATGATTGGAAAAGAGTATCCTACGACTGCCGATTTTGCAAATCTCATGCATGCTCCTAGTTATTCCCATGGAGGTTCCTCTTTTGCAAGTGTTGCGCCCCCCATGCAACATGCCACCCCGACACTGGTAGAAAGCAGCGGTAATTTTTATTCAGAACTGATGACGCAACTCAAACAACCCCTTCTTGTGTCCATTATCATCTTTCTCGTTAGCCTTCCTGTATTGAATGTGCTTATCGGATACTATCTTCCTTCCCTTATCCGACTCGGTGGTGATTTGACAATGGTAGGTCTGGTATTGAAATCCGCCATTGGAGGCATGCTCTTCTGGTTGATTCAAAAAGTGTTGGTGCCATTAATGGCCGTGTAGTTTTCCTAGGAATCAGATAGAGAATGCACTTCACCCAAACGACTCATCATATTGCACTCGCCATTCTGTGCATCGCCGCGCTCTATGTTCTTCTGTATGCAGGTGTAACCGGCCTATTGATGTGCTCTGCGGTTACGTTGCTCTTTGCCGCATTCATGGACCAGTTCGAGGTCATTGTGGCCCTTTCTGTGTTATTTGCGATGTTCTACCTCGTTTACCTCAAGCGTTATCTACGTATGAATGAGTCGTTTGCGAATCCGAATGATGCTGCTTCCATCGTATCGCGGATTGCCATGATGGAAAAGAAACCAACCCGTCACGAACCCACAGGAGTGTTTCCTTCCGCAGTAGAGGGGTTTGAAGACATTCAGCCACATGCCCCAAAGGAAGGCGCCTCTTCCAATAGCTCTTCGGCCCCCTCAAACACGGCGAATCAAATTCATCCCGAGGAGGTGAAGCAGGTAACGTCCGCGATTCAGGACTCCGACATTAAAAAGGATGAATTGAAATCGGCCACCAATACCTTGTTCAAAACGGGACAAATGCCCTCGGAACACACGGATGGTCCCAAGTTGGATGCAGGACAGACCATTATCAATGCCATGAAATCACTCGACCCTAGTACCATTAAGGGAATGACAAGCAACACAAAGGAATTGTTTGAGGCACAGCAACAGCTATCGGGCATGATGCAGAATATGCTTCCGATTGTCAAGGAGGGACATGCACTCGTCAATACCCTATCAGGAATGTTTGGTGGAAAGTTGTAAGACTAGGATAGATGGCACGCGCATGTCCACCAGGCGTATTTTGCCTATCAGAGGGCATCATTCTTGTATGTGGAGCAGGACTTCTTCTCTTTTGTATTGTGCTGTATCTAATGAAACCGACCACCGTGATGGTTCATACACCGCCCTCTATTCCCATCGTGAATCACGGAGGGTCAGCATACGAGAGGGCTCCACAGCCCCTTCGAGACTGGATGGCCATGCCTGAGTTCCCTCCCCGCGGGGGCCTGACCGCCATGCCCGTCAACATTCCGACACAAGGCCTTCCTGAATCTTTTCAATCCATCGGAATCGTTACAGTAGGAGAAAAAGTTCTTCCACTCTATGGACGTAGAACCGCAGGGTCAAGCGATCGATGGAATTATTATACACGAACCGATTCGTACAACCCTGTTCCGATTCCTGTCCAATTCGGGAAGCGTGATTGCATGGATGATGTGGGATGCCAGGAGATTATGTCAGGAGAATCTGTCCAGATAGATGCCCTTCATCAAGTGGGAAAAACGACTATCTATCGATTCGATGGACCCAAATATATTCCAGGAATGATATAGAAATGACACGAGGCGTGATTTATTGTCTTCTTGTTGTATTGGGCATCGTATTAGTTATCGTATATTATCATGCAGACATTGCAATCCAACCCACTCTTGAAATCAGCAACGAAGAGGCAAAACAGAGACGATTTGGATTGGTCATTGATGTGCGTACCGAGAAGGAGCGCGAACACCTAGGATATTATCCAAACTCGATTCGACTCGATTTGTCCACCATTCAACGTGACATTCCTGTTTCTAAACACACATCGATTCTTATTTATTCGAATGGCGACCATCGTGCACAGCGGGCGGCAGAGTTGCTGCGTGCCATTGGATTTAACAACGTACGGTATATTCGTACCACCTATCTTTCCCTGATGCCAGGTAGCGCATAAAAGACATCTCTATTTTCTAGAGAAGCTCCAGATGTCTTGCCCCCCCGATGTAAATACAGGACTCATTCAGTTAGTGGGTCCTATCCAGCCATCGGATGTAAACAATATTACTGTAAACAGTTATCCGCTTTTGATTTCATTTGCCCCGCGTACCACGTTTCCCTCTCTGATTGGAAATCGCATCGATGAATCTACGGATAATACGTGCACCTATCGAGGAAATCGATTCTATTTAGTGGATGTTCAGATTTGCTCCGTTACACACAAGGGATATCATCTTCCTGGGCTGACGAGCGACCCCGTTGCCGAACTCATTCTTTCCTTCTCTTCAGGGGGCTCTCTTTCGGGTCTGCTCCTCTGTGTGCCCATTTTCGATTCAGGTTCCTCTAGTCACAGTGCCTATCTGAATCAATTAATTGATGACTCGGTGGCAGGGTGCAATTATACCACACAGTCAGGATATGGATTTACTCCCGCAGCGGATAACCAAACCATCGGGAATGCTACCTTGTCCTCCTGTGTAAAAACATGTTGCAACGACCCCCAGTGCATCTCCTATATGTATGGGTATGGTACCTGCACGCTTGCAAATTCACAGATGTCCATTCTGAATCAGGGCAATGGTTTGATTACGTCAGGCACAATTGACCGTTCGAAACCCCAGTCCTGTAGCGGAGTGGTCAAAGATAGTACTGCCCTTATTCCTACGCTGCAATCCATTTTTTACGAGACGGATACGGACACGAGCCAGATATCGCTCGGGTACAAGACATGCTTTGAAACCATGACAGGAACCATGCAATCGCATTCTCTGGCCGTCTTTCTCTTTCCGAACGGAATCCATCTTCTTCCCGCAAGTTATCAACAATTATTGCTACAAATGAATGGAACCTTGCCGCCGTTCATGCTTCCTCCGGCCATTCGAGACGGGGAGGCTACGGTACAATCCTATTCCTTGGACGACAATGGACATAAAATCGCCACGGAAGTGTCACAGGATGGAATTCTCTATACTACCCCGTTGTCCACCTGCTCGGATGAATTTAAGAATCGATTTGAATATTTTACGAAACCACCTTCGCTGCCCGTGAAGTCATCGAAAAAATATAAAAAAGCGGTGGAGGCATTTACGGATTGCCATACCACCTCCCAATATAAATGTGTACCCTTTGACCAATTACGAGACCTTTCAGGGGAATATGTAGTATTAGGGTCCAATCCTACCCTAAAGTCCTTTCTTCCGAATGCAAACGAATCAATGGAATCGGGAGATACAGGCATCAATTGGACCTCTGTGGGAGTAGATGCAGGGATTGTTGTATTATTTGGAATCATTGCATTATACGTTGGTTCCAAGTTGTCCAATGATGACTAAGATATCGAAGGAGTATCTAGAATGATTGAACTAGTTGTATTAGTAATCGGCATATTCATCGTACTGATGATACTATCCTATCCATCTCCCTTTCAAGTGGATTCCTTCGAAGACTTTCATCTAAGCGGATGCCCTGTAGGATATACGACACTTCATGAATCAAATGGGGACACCCGTTGTTGTAAGGGAGAAATCGTAGCCAATCAGTGCATGAGTACGGACCAATGCATGCTCAATGGAAAGGCAAGCCCCACTGTACCTGATTGCGTGTCCCGTCTCTTGGAGGAGTACAAAGAGAAGGCTTCACAATGTCCTTCTTCCCTTCCCTCCTATTTCGAGGATAATGTGAAGAAAACAAAAGGGTGCACAAATGGACCGCTACATGAAACACTGACTGCACCCAAGGATAAGGCACAACCCATCTGTACGTTCTATCCTACCTCTGAGTTAAATCAAACCATGCTTGACAGCTGTTCCAATCAAAAGGATAGGGATTCCTTTCCATGTTTTGGAACCAATTGTACAAAGGAGCTCGTTCAGACCGTGCCGAATACGCCGGTTCTGATATCGGTCGGATTTACGGATGGGTCAGGGGTACATCGTGTGGCATATACGCGGGCTTCGATGGAGCGCTCCCTGGATGCCACCCAGCCAGGCTGGAGAGAAAAAGGCATGGATGTATCAAAAAATATTACTGTGGCAGAGGTGGCCAAGGCATTCTATGTTGATAAAACCATGAGCAAGGAAGACATTCAATTATAAGGGTACATGACCGAATCCCAACTCTTCATATAGCTGGGAAGGGGAAGCCGCCCCACCGATATACACACTGGCAAGTACCTCTTTTTGATTGATGGAGGGCGAAACGGGTTCAAATACAGAATCCTCCTCGTGCAGCGGCAAATAATCCGATTGTTCATAGGATGGCATATCAAATGAACGAACCTGTACCGTTTGTTGAGGGGTGGACGCTTCCGAGACGGTCGCATAGGCGTTTGGTGGATTCGAATCCAGCCTATCCAATTGCTGGAGTGCCACTTCCACTTTACGACGATTTCTTTCTAGATAAAGAATGGCAATCGTCATCAACCCAATTATTCCTACCGTAGGCCCCATCATTATCATGCCTAATAATAATACTACCATTGCCATTCGAATGACAAGAGTATCCAGCCATAGTAACAAGGAAGTGGGCAAAAAAGGACTGGATAAAATAATGAGGATAAGAACAATGAGATAGCTTATCTGATACATTACTCTATATAATGCTACTAAAGAATGGGAATAGATAAAATTGATAGGTGTTCTTTTTCTATCCATTACTAGTCATGTCTGCGCAAGAAAAAGATAGAGTCATCACGGCAAAGGGGTATGCCATTAAGAAATCCTTCCTTACTGATGTTCAAACACGGATGCTTCGCTCGGACCTTACCATGAGTCCCCAGGTGTTGGATAGGTTTCAAAAGACCGTCCCCACCTTTCCTATTTATTCTGAATCGGCCACTCGGTTCTATGTCCCGAGACAATGGGGAATCAAACAGTATGGGGAACCGGAAGCAACGATTGTTTCAGAAGGACTCCCTCTTCCCCCTGCCGTTACCTTTCGTAGTTCCTTTCCACCCCATGAGTTTCAGAAAGAAATCATGAATCTATTTCTAGAGAAGGGTGGAAATGGACTTATCTGTGTGCCCTGTGGATATGGGAAGACCTTCATGGCACTTTATCTAGCCGTTCAGCTAAAGAAACGTTTCTTGATTATCGTGGACAAGGAATTCCTGATGAATCAGTGGAAGACTGAAGTGTCAACCTTTATCGAGGGAGCACGTGTAGGAATTCTTCAGGGAAACACCGTGCAAATGGATGCAGACAAGTATGATGTCACCATTTGCATGATTCAGACCGTATGCCGTCGTGACTTTCCAAACGGATTCTTTGACCAGTATGGAACAACCATTTTCGATGAATGTCATCATTTGGGAGCAGCCTACTTTTGTAATGCCCTTCGTAGAATTCAAACAAACTATATGCTAGGGCTATCGGCTACACCGGACCGAGAGGATGGTCTTACCTGTGTATTTGAAGCCTTCTTAGGAGAACCGGTCTATAAAAATACACAGCGTGCACCCGATAAAGAGGCGGTTGTGAATGCAATATGGTATCATTCGTCTGACCCTGCCTATGAGGACATTCCCGTCAATGCACGAGGAGAAACCGTTACTGCCAAACTATTAAATCAAGTTGCCGAGTTTGAACCACGAAACCAAAAGATGATGAGCATCCTTATGGAATATGCACAGGATCCCAATCGATACATCCTGATTCTGAGCGACCGAATCTCGCAATTGGATTGGTTTGCAAATGCCCTGAAGGAAAGCCCCTATGTGCATGGGTATTACATTGGAGGAATGAAACAATCGGTTCTGGACGAAAACGCAAAAACATGTCAGATTCTATTGGCGACCTATCAGATGGCAGCAGAAGCATTTAATGTTCCAAAACTCAACACGGTCATCCTTGCTACTCCACGAAAGAATGTTCAGCAATCCACGGGGCGTATTTTCCGAGAACGAATCGACAAACGAAAGACTGCGCCTCATATTATCGACATCATTGACTCACACGAATGTCATCGACGGAGATGGTACATTCGACAGCGATTTTACAAGGAATGCCAATACACGTTTCAGCACACGGATAAACCGAAGAAAGGAAAAACGGAAGAAGAACCGCAAGAATTTATGTTTCAATTCGCCCAGGGTCTAAAATAAAAATGCGAGACAGTAACAATGAGTTCACCCCCTGCAACATCCTTTGCTATGATTTATCAAGCACTTTCTTATGGAAGGCAGAAAGACAAGATTGATACCATCCTTGAACCCTTGCAGGCCATGATTCAGCTTGCCCTTCTTAGCATTAGCCCCATTGGTACCAAACTCCGTATTCAAGAGAATATTTTATATGTGCAGCCTCCTACGATGTTGCAACCCTTTACACGATGGTATCATTCGGACAAGAAGGACGACCTTTATTTTCTCTATTCTGTGATTAAACGATACATCAAGTGGTATCATCCTAATAATAAGAATAGTCCTCTTTCGATTGAACTCTATCAATTGATAACCACCATGGGCATCGAAGGATTGGGAAATCTATTTAAGACATACAGTTCGAGTGATGCCAATACGGTCATTCACGTGATTCAAATGTATAAAAATCTGCTGGAGTACAATAATGATAAGATTCTAGTCGATGAATACATGGTAGATGTAGATAAGAATAAGATTAACATTGATGAAGTATTTGAACATATTATTTCCGTGTATGATTCCAGTATGTTACTCGTCGTTCATCATACCTTATTGTTAATTAGGCAGGAGAACGATGGACACAATCAGGCAAATAATATCGACGGATTGAATCTGATTTTGAATAAATACAATAAGTCCATCAAGGAGTGGATTAAATTAAATCTTATTTTATAGATGTGTGACCATTATTATGGAAAGGTGTTTGCCCATGTGGCGGCGGCCATCGGAATCGCAGGAGGAAGTGCAGCATCGTTTCATGTGTTGGATAGGCTCATGACCACTAAGGTACCTTTTCTTGTATTTTTCGTAGATGTAGCCATATTGCTTGGGTTACTGGGAGGAATCTATTGGAGTTCTCCCGGTAGTCTGGTTGCGTACCTGTTTTTTATTGCATTTGCAGCATGGATAGGCCAGACCATACAATCCGTGGTTCAAACCCTAGAATCGAAACAAAAACTGACTCGTATTTTGGCATTAACCGCAGGTGTATTTGTGGGAATGATGGCGATTGGCTTTTATGATAATCAGAATACACTTGGGTTTGCCCCTTATTTTCTTGCAGCCCTAACGGGGTTGGTTCTGGCCCATTTGATTCTCTATTTTTTCTATTCTTCCGTGAATGAATCATGGTTGTCCTCGATTGGAGTGGCACTGTTTGCATTATTAACCGTGTACGATACACAGGTCATCAAACAGAATAAACAAGTGTGCAATGTTTTATTGAAACGCGGGCACTATCCCCATTATCCAAAGGAAAGCATAGGGCTCTTTCTGGATTTTGTAAATCTGTTTGCAAATATGGCTCGACAGAATTAATTGCGACGGGTGCGACGGGTGCGACGGGTGCGACGCGTTCTTCGGCCACCTGTCTTCAAACATGCCTGATTCATCGCTCGAGCATCATAGGGAACATTCAGCATCAATCCTCCTAATGCACTCGGCGAAGGATAGGTTTCAAATTGTGGACCATAGCCTGCAGTCGGAGCATGGTAGGCCATGTCGCCCATATTCGCACCGCCGTGCATATTCATCGGGTTCGCATATCCGCGTTCACATGCAATCGGATGGGCAATGGCATATGAACTCGCGCCTCGATCACTTCCGTCGGCAAGGAGAAATCCAGGATTCATCTCGTAGCGTCCGCCGGTTTGCCCCTTCATAACAGGGATGGGTGAAGTACCTGAGGCCACGCTATGCGCTGCCACGCCTGGTGCACTCACGACGGGAGTCGATTCAAATGGGGCAACCTCCAATTGATATCCACCGCGGCGACGGCGACCGCCGTTCATACCGGGCATTCCATTAGAGGTGGAACCATGGATAAATCCAGGACGCACATAGGATGCATCCGCACAATCCTTTCCTGCTCCACTGTATTGCTGATAAATAGGGTTTCCGACAGAAACATACGATGCAGGGGAGACACTATATCCTCCTCCTCGAGATAGCCTATTGCGATGTCTACGTGTCTTTTGTTTACGTGCCATTCTATTCTAGATGATGGAAAAAGGATGCAGTGGTGATGGGCGTCTCATCGGGCAACATCCGCGCAATCTGATACTTGTGAAAGCCATCGTTCCACGACACTTCCACAGGGAATCCCTCGTTCTTTTCCGACATGCGTTTCCTCAGCTCCAGAGACATCGACAACGTAGGAATGGAAGCGAATCCAAGAATGGTCTTTTCCTGAGACAGGAGTTGATAGGTATCAGGCAATACCGATTTCGTATACGGCGTACAATACGCGTACAGCGTAGAAATCATCTCTTTGCTGCGTTTGAGAACGGGAGCGACAAATTCCATCTTCGGATGAGCCGACACCGTGACGACATCCTTCCAGTACCATCGGGGTTGACGTGCATGGTCGGGCTGAATAATCCAATAAATGGCAGAATTATACTGAAGATTCCAATCGTGTAACGCAATCGGGTGCACGATTTGAGGCTTAAATGCAAGAAGAGGCTGGTCCGTCGGGAGGGAATTCCAGAACTCACGAAGCTCCTTCCAGCGCTCAGAAAATACCTTATGGGACCATATGTCCTTTCCCTCCTGTATCACAATGTCTTCGATTTGAAGAAGAGACTCTCCCGCCAAAATATTGGCAAGACAAACCGTGGCACCGTGCTGACAAAAGGTAGGAGGAAGAAGCCATCGAAAGGTCATTCCCTCTTGGCGTTCAGGATACCAAATGCATGGGGCGAATCCCTGCATGAAAATAAGGTACCCAACGGGGCGTTTATCAAACTTGGGCCACATCCATACGGTACCGGATGTAAAGGTAGGCTTTGCACGATGGAAGGGCATATGAATTTCCATGCGGTCATTCAAAAAGGGAAACGCTCGAAAAAGAGATTCAATGGCCGAGATATGTTCATTATCTAGGCGACGGAATCGTGGAATGGGTTTCTTCTCAAATTGTGGCGTGGTGCTGTGAATCGAGTGGCTCATCTATCCTAGATTATCATGGGATGCTTTAAGCCCTAAAACGTGGAAAAGCTGGTGTCATGAAACGTATCATTCGCAAAGATTCCTGGCATGAATTCACCACCGCCTTGAATAAACTCTTGCTGAAAGGACTGTGAATTATCGGAGGAAACCTGAAGACGTTCACTGGCAATGCCAGAGGAAACGGCGAGCATTGTATTATCATTTAATGGGGGGGACCGGAAGGACCGTTCGGGATGGCGCAGATTCTCGGGGATGTCTGAACTCTCCTGAGACTCTTGATAGGGGTCCGTTGCACGAGGCTCTCCGTGGACCACCTGCTCGTTCTCGGGGGCTTGCACAGAGGGAGCCTGTGGGCCGGAAGATACGATGGTTCGTGGTGGATAAAGAGGTGCCTGACGAACCTCGATGGAAGAGGGGGCAGGTACCTCAAAGGTCTCCACGGGGTCAGACGGTTCAGAATCAAAAATCTTATCACGTAGTAAAAAATAAGCGACGAACCCTACTAGGATGATTCCCATTAGGTAGAAGGAGGAGCTCATCTCTTTTTGGTCTCGTGAAAATCATAATTCCATTTCATCATCGTATGGGGTAGATTCGTGGATAGGGGGTTTTCTTCCTATATGCATTCGGTTTATCCATTTTACTGTGAGAAAATACAATTCTGCATGGTTCATCCTTCTCTACCCGAAAGGGTTCGGCCCGCAAGGGTTCGGCCCGAAAGGGTGAATGAATCCATCTGGAAATCGTATTCCATTCATCCTCCAACAAATCCCTTTCAAATGGAATGGTTCGATGAATCGTGCACCGCATCCATGAACCGACTTGTTCCAGCAAGGCATAGGAATCTTCTTTGATATGCTGATAGGGAATCCATACCTGCTCCAGAATGTCTGCGCCCACCCAATTGTCAGGCATGCGTTGTGCATCCCATACAAGTGTTCCATCGGAAAGAATGCATTGATTGTGATACGATATACTTGAGTTCTCCTCCATCCACCATGTTGACCCGATGATACAGGAACGCAACGTGCCGTTTGAACCTGACGGATTTGCTTTCCACACAAAAATTGATGGCATCTCTTGCTAGGATAACTAGTATACCCGCTATTTAAGCATTCGGTGCCTCTTGTTGATAGATGACATCTCTTTCCACCCTATTGCTCACCACAAAAGGAGAATGTCGAAAGGCGTCCCTTCCCTTGCCTCTTACTATCGAATCCATTCAGAAATACATGAAGAAAAAGGATGCACCCGAGATGGTAGGGTATTATGAAAATGATGCACTTACTCTCTTTCTCTTCGGCTATAAAAAGGGAAAAAAAGGAACAGAAAATAAAACCGAACTTCCTGAGCCCCATTCAGGACTTCTGTTGTATGGAGACATCTTGGTAGCAGCATCCCTCAATCATTCATGGGATTATCCCATTCCGTTCACCGTCGACCAGTGGAATTCATTCTGTCAAGAGGACGAAGAGGAAGAGGAAGAGGAAGAGGAAGCTACTTCGGTAAAGGATGAGTTTGAGGAATGTGATTCGGAAAAGGACCTGTTACCTGATGCAGACGAGATGGAAGAGGAAGTCGATGAGCCTGAACCTCCAAAACGTAAACGTGCACCCGTGTATGCGAAAATTGATACCAGTGCATTGAAAGAGGAAATCTCCATATTGAGTGAACCAGAATCCAATCCTCTTCGAACAAAATGCCTTCGAAATCTCACCTTTCTGGAGGACCATTTCACATCGGACGGGATTCGCTCCTTGGAAAAAGGAATCTTTGAAGCGTCGTTTCAGAGCGCACAGAAACAATACATTGCACGAAATTGGAACACACCTGCCTTTTGTGAAACCTATCGACAGATTCTTCGTTCTGTCCTAAGTAATTTGCATCCTTCCAGTCCCGTAAAAAATCCTCGCCTTCTTACTCGTGCGATAGAAGGAGAACTTTCTCTCTATTCGATTCCCTTTCTTTCCTCTTATGAAATGTATCCCGAAAAATGGTTTGCATTAAAAGATAAACTTCTCCAACGAGAACAAAAGATTCTAGAAGGAAATAAGAGTCGTGCCACCGACCAATTCAAATGTCGTCGTTGTTTGAAGCGCGAGTGTACCTACTACGAACTTCAAACGCGTTCTGCAGATGAACCCATGACCATCTTTATTACCTGTCTCAATTGTGGCAAAGAATGGCGCCAAGGTGGTTAATGGCTTTCCTTCATGATACGAGCAAAAAAGGCGCGCTCCATTCTTTTTTGTAGCACCGCAGGAAGAGCCTCGCTACTTGCATCCACATTGGGATAGGCTCCAAATGGCTCTTCATAGAGAAAGGCATAGTCGCGCGGCCCATCGTCTACGACACATGGTTGATTGAAATAGGACTTCAGTTGAGAAACATATCCTTGTCCCTCATAGAATCCATATCCAGGAAGATTAAGTACCATGCCCGAATCATGAAAGGTGTGAATGTAATGCCCGATTAATCGGTTTTCCACCCGACCCTGACCCGAATCGATCATATGCTCATAAAAAGGATGCTTCCGATTGGGAAATACCCATTGAAGCGGGTTGGTAAAACGCCGATAGACATCCACCTGGCCTGGATGACCAGATAGATAATGAATATGGGTAAGATTCGGAAAAATAGAGGGGGTCAGAATACGAGAGACCCCTTTTCGACTACAGTTAATCAGGGTAAGTGTGGTGGCATGAGGAAACGAAAGGGATGGAGTAAATGGTTCCTTATCCAATTGAAGAACGCAGAGATTCGTTGTTCGTTGAAAATAGGGAAACAAGCGTCCTGATAACATAGTATCTATGAAATTAGGTATACATTTTAAGCTGAACACCAAGTTGATGTTGAATGGTGACAAGTTGCTGACTGGTAGGCAGGTACTGGTTCGATTCGACTTTTTTGATGGTATGCGCGGGAAAGTTGCATAACTGGTCTGCGTGTTCCTGTGTGATTCCAAGGATGATTCGTGTTCGAATGAGCTCTTGGATAGACATGTGACTGATACGTTTGCTATCGGATAGTTTTCCTTCGACGGGATGATAGGTGCGTCGTTTTGCATGTACGGTTTTCCATTCTTCCTCCGATGGTTCTGATTCCTGAATCGTATCCATCTATCTCGTATTGTACATGTCTCGATTTCATCAATTTTTAAATCAAAAATAGATAGGAATGCGGCCGCCACACGCTCATCCGAATCTTCCTATTTCGCATTCTCTACTGCACGAACATGAATATTATCATTTGTGCATTCGGTTATATAAGATAGGAAAACGCAGAGCGTATACAGAATGCATTCATTCACAACAGAAGGAGGTCAGCAACCCTCCAGTATTCAAATGTGCCATTTGGTAATGGTCTCTTGATAATATACGGAAGACGTTTTTGTTCCAGTTCGAGGCGTGCAATGTCGCGTACATCCGTGATGTGCGGCGGGACCGCAATAAATGGCATCGACCCTCGGCTGATTTGATTCGCACGAAGTCCAATCATCTTGGTACGCTCAAAGTTGGTCATAAAAGGATAGGTACGGTGATTGGCATCGGCCATTACTCCCCCTGGGGGGAGAACCTTCAATGGAATCTTTGGAAGAACCTGTTCCATATAATCAAGAAGGCATTCGGGATGCTGTTGGTACAATTTTTTTAACTCCGGTTTTACTTCGGATGGGAGGATATCGATGATTTCCGCATCAATAAACTCCTCTGGTTCGGCCTCGTATTCTATCTCGTCCCGTTCCTCTTCCATTTCTATCTTTATTCCTTTATTTTTAATCCATCAATTTTACCGAGCATAAAGATGACGCCCTTATTCTATGCAGAAATGTCGGACGTACTACACGATTCCGACACCCCCATTGATGAGAAAGCGTATGATAGTTTTGATGATATGGGACTAGGTGACCCATTGGTGCGTGGAATTTACACCTATGGATTTGAGCGCCCCTCTCGAATTCAGCAACTGGCGATTGTACCCATGCGTGAACATAAGGATATTCTTGCACAGTCGCAATCGGGTACGGGAAAAACGGGTGCGTTTACCATTGGCGCCCTTTCCGCCATTGACTCCACATGCCCTTCTCCGCAGGTTCTTGTGATTTGTCCCACCCGTGAATTGGCACAGCAAACCGAGCGCGTCGCACGGTCCATCGGATTGTATATGAAACTAACCGTACTGTCGGCCACCGGTGGAAATCAGATTCGCGGGGACATCAATGCACTCAAATCGGGCATCCAAATGGTGGTTGGTACCCCTGGTCGTATATTTGACCTGATTTGCAGAGGAGAATTACTGGTGGAGCATATGAAATATGTGATTCTGGATGAAGCGGACCAAATGCTGGAGGACCTTTTTGCGGAGCAAATTCGTGCCATTCTCAATAGCAAGTTTCCGAGTACCACGTCGCTCGCGCTCTTCAGTGCAACTATGCCGAAGAATGTTCTAGAGATTGCAGAGACGTATTTGCATGACCCCGTTCGTATTCTTCTTCCACAGGATGAAGTGACGCTGGATGGAATCAAACAGTATTATGTCCAACTCGATAGAGAAGATTGGAAACTACCTGTTCTGTTGGACCTCTATCAGCAAATCACGGTGAATCAGGCGCTCATTTATGTGAATAAACGCCAGAAAGCAGAATGGCTCGCCAAACAACTGTCTGCACAAGGATTTGTATTAGAGTTTATTCATGGGGAGATGGATGTGACGGAGCGAAAGAAGCGGATGGAGGATTTCCGGTCGGGCCAGATCCGTGTACTGATTAGTACCGATTTGTTGGCACGTGGCATCGATGTTCAACAGGTGTCCCTTGTTATTAATTATGAGATGCCGATTCAGCGTGAGAATTATGTTCACCGAATTGGTCGGTCGGGTCGATATGGCAAAAAAGGGAGCGCGATTAATCTGGTATGCGGCGATGAATGGAATGCGCTAAAGGAGATTGAAACGCACTATTCCACAACGATTGCGGAGTTGCCTGAGGATTTGAGTGAGCTGAGTGTCACACAATGACACATACAA
>Ga0114951_10003870_pt1 | contig 15118 bp, 22 predicted proteins | sample AM7aDNAmetaG_FD_88677 | JGI IMG/M metagenome (GOLD analysis project Ga0114951, IMG submission 88677) | Freshwater microbial communities from Finland to study Microbial Dark Matter (Phase II) - AM7a DNA metaG | ecosystem: Environmental > Aquatic > Freshwater > Lake | place: Finland: Lake Alinen...
AGTTTGTTCAGCATTCCTCCGAATGATTTATCGACCTCCTTTAAAGAGGCAGCATGCTCAGCGAGTATGGCCTTTAAGGCTTTGATCTTTTTGGTTGCTTCCACATACTCCTGTGATCCGATTGTCATTCTGGCCTGTTGGTTAACCAGCAGGGTCATTTCGGCCCGAATGCTTTTGATGTCGTTATTGATCTGCTTACCATTGATATACAGATAAATCTCCCGTGTGTATTCTCGTGACATTACGTGCGGAGTTTAAAGGTGTTTGAATCGAGTATCGCATCTGCTTTCAGTCGGGTGATTACATCTGCCAGTCTGGGAATTTCGCGTTCGAAAACCGGGGTGAACCAGGCTTTCGGAAATCTTCTTATGGGTTCAGTGTTCACATGCTGGATGGTGTTTTCGAGGGTATTGCTGCCATGTTTTGAAGGTTGATTTCTCCTCCCGCGAATGACCCGTCCGGATATAATGATGTATCCACGGCCAACGCCTTTATGAAAAAAAGCGCCGTGCCGGGGGAAGTTGAATATGACCCGGTCAATTTCCCCGTAATCTTTTTTGGTTTTCATCTGAAGCTGGCGCATCAGATCACCTTTGCCTTTCATCGAAAGGGAAGCGATGCTGGTTTTCAGCAGGCTCCGTGTCCGGAATCCCCACTGAATGACAACTTTATTGTATTCTTCGATCTCCAAGTTATCCTGCATCGTCCCATACCTCCCTGTCTATTTCGTTTGAGATGGGCCAGGATAACTGAAACTCATATCGGAATCCGTAATGAATGAGATTGATATCCGTCAGCGGCGTGCCGGTTACATTGCGGACATGAAAATAGGCCAGGCATCCGGTTTTCTTTTCCCGTTTATCACTGAGTATCCTGATAATAATTTCATCGCCAATCTCTTCCAGATGATCCCAAAGGGTATGAATGGCATCATAATCGCCTTTGTCTGAGATTTTACCGATCAGCATAAACCCGCAGTTCAGGTGTTTGTGCACATTATCGGAATCCAGATCGATAAAATTGAAATCGTACCCTTCCAGGATAAGTGCCGGGTAGTTGATATCGGACCTCATACCGGTTAGCATTTCTTCCAGTTCGAAACGAAAGAAGTGCTTTTCGCCAACACGGTGCCGGATGAGCGAGTGAGTAGTCGCCAGGTTTTCAAGATAGGAGACGAACTCAGCGAATTTGGCTTTCATGTCAGTGTTTTTGTATGCGTTTGTTCAGATACCGGAGGACGGTTGATATCGGGAGATTGGCATATTCTTCCTGCTTTACGATATCATCACCAACCACGGCATCGTAAACGTCCAACCAGGTTGATTTTTCCTTTTTGGATTGATTCGCTGCCGGCTTGAATACCAGAGGGTACTCCTGGGTGTACCACTCCCTGATCAGAAAATAGTTAATGAATATGGCTTCCTGAGTTAGCAAGGGTTGTTTGGCGATGGTACCCGCCCGGACATTAATATCGGATTCTTTGAACGCTGAGGGCCGGTAAAAGCACGCGATAAACTTGGATAGGTACTCCGGTTCATGGGTGGAAGAGTAGCGTTCAAAGTAAGTTTCGGCAAATATGAAACAGCCGAAAGTCTCATCTTTCAGCCGGGGGTATGGCGCTTTGAACCCTGCAATCCGGGGGATGATGAACTCGTAATAGGGCTTGTACGTTTCCAGGAATTTCAGGAGTTCAATCAGGCTGAACTTCTGATAAGGGGAGAGTTTCCGGATCAACCTTTTCCGGAGCCCCAGCATCGAGGCGATCAGTTTATCATCCGTTATGGTTTCCTTGAACACGCAAGCTGCGGAGATAAACTGAGCGGGAGTCAGCTCTTCCCAGGAATCCGGATGGGTGGTCTTTATCTTGCAGGTATAATTCAGCCACCTAAAGGGCCGGTATTGTATTTCGATGGTTGTCATACCCAGAATGTTGTTTTGCCTGTGTTGGTTCGGATTAACGGCGATCCACCGGGGATCACATATTCCGGGTAATCCATAGCGTTGGCAGATAGAAAACCGGTCAGCCTGTCCATATAGGCCAAACCTACATTTTCCGATGATCGGGCCAGCGCAAAGTATTGCTGATCAGATAAAGGGGTTGTTACGTGTGAGTTTTGCTGGGTTGCGTTTTGAGATTCGAAAAATAGGCCTTTATCCGTGATGTTAATCCCCAGATGGAATCCTGCCCGGGCAATCGAGAGATGGACCAATGGTTTCTGGATGTATGGAATCAGCTTGATGATTTTATCATCCGGCAAGGTTTTGGCAATTTCCTCTTTCACTCTTGCGAAAAGGTTTGCACCCAGCAAAGCCTGAATTTCGAAATCTTCAACCTGCGTAATGTAACGGCTGATTTTGAGGAAAACCAGCCGGGAGTTATTGATGTTGAAGATTTTATTAAACCCAGCCGTATTGGGGATGATGGAGCTTTTGCGCTCGGTATAGTTTGCACTCTCCGAAAACAGTGGGAACGCTGGCATATTGGCCTCAATGAATTCCAGCATCGTATCCAGGCCATCAAACCCATTGTTTTTGAATCCGGCTTTCAGACTGTCTTCCTGATATTTGAACAGGGATTTTTCATGATCTGACTCCTGACGGTGGAATCCGGAATCGTTCATCAAAATATTCATGAAATCGAACGATGCCCAATAGGTCAGGTTGATCAGCGAGCGTTGAATATGCTCGATCAGGATGGTGTATTTAGGCGAAGATTCTACGGTGATGCCAGCCGGTAGTGGAGTAGGCGAGTCATAAAACTTTTGGACCAGGTCATATAACTGCTGCCCGAGAAGCGGTAGGATATAATTGACCTCTGCCGATTGAATGAATGGACTAATATTCGAGAACGTGGTTGCAAGGCTGACCGGCAGGTATTTCCTGACTTCCTCGAGCTTGGCGTTGAGTGTGGATTTGAAAAACATATCAGCTGAGCATTTTCTGGGTACCGGCTCCGGTATCCAGGGTGGTTAATATGGTATTACGGAATCGGAGCTGAACGTCGGCAACTCCATTGAACTCAAGCATCGCCTCAATGGGATCCAGAATGTTTTGACGGTCGAGCCACGCGCCGGCAATATTGACCAGGAAAGCTTCGCGGATATTTGATCCTCCCTGGTTACCGGCATAGATGCCACCTGGCATCCCGGCGCCCATCACGTTGGGATTGATCATGAGTGCGAAAAGAATCTCCGAGTTGGCTGCAGCCGAGGTGATGAGTTTATCACCCTCTTTGTACTTGTTATCCAAAGATTCGATGAACCATTGCTCTTCGGGTTTCCCCTGGGAATTTGACGCATAATGTGAGAACAATGCTTTATTGGCATTGGCGGTGCCGGTCAAGGATTGTTCGATTGAATCCATCTCAGCCTGTATGAGTTGCATGCGAACCTTATCGTCTTTATACTGGCTCTTAGGGAACCGTTTATCCCAATAGGCATAAGGGATTTTCACATGCCAGAGCCAGGTAATCTGATTGGCGTACGCTTTTTTCAGGAATGCTGGTACCTGGTTCGCGATATCGATCCAGCCGGCGCGATAGGCGGAATACCATATCGGGAGGGGGTAATAGTCTTCATTGCCCCACTCATCCCGGATGGGATAGATATAGGATTTAGCGGTTGCCTTCTTGGCTATCTTTTTATTAATCAGGTCAGCTAATGGATCATAAGTATCGAGTAATGGAATGACTTCAGCCTTTGCCACCGGTTGATCCGGCCATGCACCATGGATGATGCAATTTTCAATAATCCCGTTTTTTGCTTCCGTTAAACGGCAATGCTGGGCATTGATGGTATTGATCCCAACAATCTCACTGCCATCGGTATTGAGAATCAGTTGGGGAAATGCGATTCCCAGTTTAAAGTAATCACGAAGGGCGTTGGCCATATACCGGCGAACGAGTCTTCCTTCAAGGAACCGGGTGAGTTTGGGATCATTGATTATTTCCATTTTTTCATTGCCCTGATCATCGTAGCCGATTATCCGGACAGGGAATATCCCCTGGCCAAGGGTGAAATTCCGGATGAACTTCAATCCGGTATTGAGTACTCCGGTTCGTCCGATTATGTCCAGGGCAGTAACCGGAAAATCGTTGGCCGGGCCCCAGGGGCTTATCTTATAATCATCGAAGGATTCATTCTGGTCCAATTCTTCGATGGTTTTGGCTGGCTTAACCACTGGCAGTGATCCGACGGTGGAAATAAAAGCCTTTTCCCCGTAGGCCATCAGGGGTGTGCCTTCGTTATTCCAGAGTATTTTCGCCATTACAGTAATACCTCCATCGAATTATATTCCAGTATGTTGTCGATGTTGACCGGATAAACGTGTCCGGTTTTTTCACCGTCGGAGTCAATCGGCACTACTCCACGCATCCGGTTTGTTTTCAATGAAAAAGGAAGGCCGGTGGCCACTGCCCTCGGCAGGAACACTCTTTCGCCATTCTTTTTAATGAATACGATGCTAAAGGAGATTTGCTCACCGGATGGTGTTTCCTTGATGTCGAGGTATTTCAGCACCTTGTTCCGTCTGATTTTTGTGGCCATTTCATTTGATTTCAGGCCAAGATATTGGCGGGGTAACTGATAAAAAAGGACAGTTAGATGTACAAAGGATACATAAAAAAACCGCCTTGAGAAGCGGGGTTTTAGATCAAAAGGCTCTTAACCTTGTCTTGGATTACAAACCAGATCTTTGGAGTCTGTCCAATAACTCCTGCCAAAAGCTTTTATCCTTGTTGGTTTTCGTCCAGATGAATGCAGTCAGAAGGAGGTCGGCTAGTTTTTTGGAGGTTAATTCCGGTTTAAAATCAACCTTTTTTGCGTAATTCGGCTTATCCAGCATTTTTCTCAGCTCCTTGGCTGCCGGGTAAGCGCTGATCAGATTGAAATAGAACCATAGGTCACTGGTAGTGTATTCAGCGAGGATATCTTTTGTTGTGACTTCCATATTGCAACAATCGCAGGTAACATGATCGACCTGGTGGTAAGATTCCCATCTTTCGGAAAACCAATTATAGCCAGCTAAACTGTGACCGGTAATTTCTTGTGATCCGCATTGTGAACAAACCTTGATCTTTTTCATAGTCGCTGGCGAAATTTTCAAGTTTCAAAATAACGTAAATTGTTGAACATCGACCAAAAAAAAGGGGTTTTGGCCCCTTGTATGTTATATCGGCTGGCTGTAGAAATCATCAGCTTCCTCCGTTCCTAAGCAGAATCTCTGAATTATAGCGTAGTCGTCCTTGAAATCCAGTGCGGTACTCATGTGAAGGCCTGAAATTTCTGAAGCGAGTTCTCTCATGTGGTCTTCAAAATCTTTCTGAAAATCAATCAGTGTGCTAGTTGAATGTTCCATGGTCGTTTGTTTTTAAAATTTTCTGCTCCCATTCAACCGAAAGACTGATCTGTCAAAGAGGAATTGGAATACCAGAACACAGCGAGGATATGCCGAGAAAATCCTTGCAGAATCACAAGTGAAGGTTGTTTCTTAGCGGAATAATTTCGAACACACGGCCGGTTTTATGGACCAGTCGGCGGGCACACCGATTTAGATTTTCGAAAGAGTTTGGATTCCTTAAAGGCCAAATGCGGGAATTTGCATATAGGAAATCTCAACACTTCAGCTGATTCGGACTGAACTGAAATTTAAGGTATTAGAAAGATTGCGCGGGAGGTCAGAGAAATTGAAGGTAAGCTAGGAAAGGTGGTATTGGAAATACTACAATAAGTTGGTGGATGGTAGGTTAGGTTTCGAAATCCTCATTTTCCAATAATCATCGTCATTATAACAGTTGGCTATCTTTTAAAAACTTGAATTGTTGCCAGCCAAACATATCGATAATCTTGGCTCTAGGATAATTTATACTAGTCTTTTCCCCGGTCCTAAAATCTGTAGTAAACATCTCGCTGGATAATCTATCGACTACCTCCTTGTTGGCCAAGTAGAACCGAAAAAGGTAATCAAGTGATTTGTAATTCATTCGACGAAATCCATATTCATTGTTCGATAGATATCTGAAAGTGGAACAGAAATAATCGTCAAATGCTGGGACAAAACCGAATACTCCTAACATCACCTTTGAAACCACAACTAAGTCCCTGTTATCTGGAACCATCTTTTGTCTTATCTCATTATATATCTCTAAAATTATATCAATCGTTGTGTCATATTCTCGAACATCAATTGACCAAAAATCTTTCGGGATTTCTGCGATATATTCTATAGTTTCTTCATAGTGTTTGATGCTTTTTTCTAAAAGAGATTTGCCTCTAAACATTCCCCAACTGGCCAAAAAGAAGCCCAATGTCAAGCAACTCCTTTCCATATCATCAGTCAAATCAGCGCAAGTTCGGAAGTAGTTATAGCAATAGTCAAATGATACGTAACGGCTTTTAGAATTACAATTAGCGTAATACTCTTTAACAAAATATTCTATATCGTCTTGTTTCATTATGTTGGTTTTAAGGATATAAGAATTGCATTTCATTTATTCAGATTGAAAGACAAACCGATACCCGAAGAAGTCGTTCCAAAACTGATTAATTTTCCGGCCTCCTTTAGCTTAGTGTAACCTACTATTGTAATAATAAGGCAGGTAACTCCGGAGCCGATTCCTACAGCCGCACCAAACGTGGTATTCCCATTCCTTGTCAAAAGATAAGTAGCCACGCCACCTCCTAATCCAATAAAGGTTCCTGTTAGCATGAGGTTTCCAGCTGAATGAAGTTCAGTTCCACCATCGGAAATTCGATACAATTTGGCTTTAATTGCCCTTATATCTGCGCCGTAGTCAGGCGCTTTAGGCGGTTCTGCAACTTTAATGGGTTCTGCAACTTTTTGCTGTTCGTAAACCAGCGCATTTATTGATTTCAGAACAGTATCAGTGATTGGCTTTTGATATATGGCATTACCATTTTCGTCAACCTTGATACAATCTTTCAGATTTCCATAAGGCATAAACAACTCTTTCTCATTGTACGTGACAGGCAAAAAGTTTCCTGTTAATGCCTTTATCTCAATGATTCGACCTGTGTTAACAATGATTTGAGGACCATTAAAACTTGGCCCATTATAGAGTTTGATGAGAATTCCTGTTTTGTATTTGCCTTGTCCGAAGGTCATTGTTGCGCACAAAATCGCAAACAGAATCAATACTGTCTTTTTCATTGTTTCTTAAGATTTTAGCTAGTCTTTGACGCAGCGGACTGAGCAGCCATAGGCTGGGCTAAACGTCTCCCAGCGAACGCCGCTGTGATCACTCGAAAGGGTTCTGTATACGGCGGTTTCCCCATCTGATCGAGAAGTGGCAGTACGGAAACAAGCAAGTTCATGCAAACCTTTAAAACCACCATCAGCTTTGTAGTTGGCAAAGGCTATGCCTTGGCCATTATACCGATTGCCTGCAGCAAGAGCATTAAACCCACTTGAATTATCACCATTTGTGCCATCTTTCCATCCCTTTGTCGATTTCATTTTTTTACTTACAAACCCTGTAATATGTACACCATATTGACCAACTTCCGACGGACTCATCCCAAGAAAAGTCTCCAGTTTCTGCCATTCATCATCGCTTGGAAGATGCCATCCTGACGGACAAGATTTTATTGCAGCGGACCAATTATACAAAACACCGTACATTGAATAAGATTCAAGGCTCCTTGCGAAGGATACGTCAGTACCGTCATAATCATAAACATAAAAATGGCTGTTGATTTCTGAACCTTTTTCTGAAGAGTTAACCATCGGAAGATAGGCAAGGTTTTCAGCCATCCAAAATTGATCGCCCATTTTAACTGTCTTATAAACCTTGTTATCTCGTATATCTAACAAAGAGTCGTAAACAATTGGAGTTTTATTGAGATCTGAACTATTAGCTTTATTATCTTCAATTATTCGGCACTTGCCAAGTAATACATCAACCAGATAGTAAATTCTGTCGTTATAGGTGACTTTGTAAAATGCACTTGCAGAGCTGCCAAAATCAATTTTCTCACCTAATATTAGGATTGTCCCAGCTTTCACAAGTCTGGGATTCAATGCATCCATACTTGGCCTTGGGTAAAGGACCATGTTTTCTAAAACCATCATCTTCGTTTGCCCAAAGGCCGTCATTGCAAACATGATTGCAATGAGAATCATCATTGATTTTTTCATATTGTTCAAGTATTATTCAATTATTGAACTGATTACCTATAAGTCCTTAAGAGCCTTTTTTTGTGGTGATTCGTAATATTCCTTGGAATGGTAGGATATACTTAATGTGACTTTTGATTCTCCACCATTTAACAAAAGGGAAATAATTGTTCTCTCATTGAGCCATGTTGTAATGTAAGTTAATCGGCCCGAACGTAAATCCATGTCAATATAAATTAGTGGGGTATGATCCTTTCTAATAATTGTATCATTTGTAGGTTTACCATACTTCTCTATCAACAGCTTTTTTATCTCCTGAAAATCCGTTAAATAATCCCCGGCAATTGTATGGTCATGACTGAAAATGTAAGCACAATTACTCAATTTCTCGGAATCATTGAATTCATAAATTAATTGGCAAGGAAGGTTAAATACTGAACCATTATAAAGAAGTGTTCCTTTAGCCTCAGAATTGAATTCCCATGTTTCTTTAACTTTCACTTCTTTAGGGGAATCACCCCATGTAATATTTCTTACATCGGACTTAATCCCTTCTGAATCATTTCTTATCGATTTGGAATCTTTTGGTTTTGTGGAGTTAGTACAACTTAATATGCAGCACAGAATAGTAAGCGTTGATAATCGTATTTTCATTTTGATGGTGGTTTAATCCTTGATGCACCGGACTGACAAACCTTCGTTGCGGTAGAAGGAGGTCCTGTTCACTCCGTCACCGTCGTAAAACATGTACCGGAGCAGGGCGGCCAACGTCGAAATCCCAGAAGCCGACCAGAAGTAGGCGTAGTTGCCAAGATTGCCGAAGCCCCCATTTTCGTAGCGGCCGCCGCCTGGAAGAGCCGCAAAACCGCTGCTATTGTTACTTTCCTGGTTGTTGCCTATTGCACCCGCTGTTGAATAGGATTTCCAGCCCGACGTTGCCGCCATAGCTTTTGCAATGTCTTCACCGCTTCCACCATAACCATAACCGTTGTTTGTCAGGTAATAAGTCAAACCGCGCCATTCTATATCGAACGGTAAATGCCAGCCCGATGGACAAGCGGTCAATGCTGCCGGCCAGTTGTATAATACTCCATAGGTGGAATAGTTTGAAACGGCCTTCGCTGAATCTACGTTCGTGCCATCATAATCATAGACGTAGTAGTAAGGAATTGTATTTGATCCGGTCGGAGATGAGCCCACTGATGGTAAATAAGCTAGGTTTTCGGCCATCCACGTCTGATCTCCAATATCAAGCCATTTGTAAATATGGCTATCTCTGGAATCCATGAAAGTGCCCCCCATTGCTTTGGTGGTAAAAGAAACAATCTCACCGAAACCTGTTTCTTGCATGTTTGTTGCATAAGCAAGATAATAATATGGGGTTTGATCAACTAACCCGTCTAAAGTTGTCAAAAAAATTCCTGCCCCTATCCCAATTGACAACTTCTCTCCATTGTCTAACGGATTTTTAGAAGTTCCCCAATATATTCCACGATCCGTTAAATCAGAGCTACCGATTGAAGTAACTTCGCCACCAACAATAGCAGAATTGGCAGTAATCTGCACTGCTTCAGAAGTGGTCACTGTGGGTTTAAAGGCCTCTTTCTTGCATCCGACTAATAATAGGAGTAAAAGAAATGGTAAAGTTTTCATAACGTTTGGTGGTTTAATCTTTGATGCATCGGACCGAGTATCCGAAATGGCGTCTATCCCAAGTCAATGTGGATTGGAATATTCCGTCGAAATACGCTGCTAAGCCCCAAAATGATTGGATTGTCGAATAGGCGGTTTCATCACCAAGGCCAGAAAATATACCTTTGGAAGATGAAGGACTGCGCGCTCCAGCTGGTAATGCCGAGAATCCACTTCTATTATTTCCGCTATTTTCCCTCCAGCCAGATTCCGATCTAAGCATTTTACCTACCTTACTAGATTTTTCAAATGTTCCTAAGTAATCTTCTAGTTCTTTCCATTCGGGATCTGTGGGCAAATGCCACCCTTGAGGGCATGCCTTTCCCAACGCATTCCAATTGTAAAGCACCCCATAGGTGGAATAATTAGCTGTTTGTGACGCTTCTTGAATATTGTTACCCTCATATTCATATACATAGTAATGAGGTGTGTTTCCCAAATATGGAATACTGGATGCTTCCGAACCCACTGTAGGAGGGGAAACCATAGGTAGATAGGCAAGGTTTTCTGCCATCCATGTCTGCGCACCAATCTTTATGGATTTGTAAACATGGCTATCCCGTGAATCAACAAAATTGCCGGCGTTTGTATAAAGGGGCTCTTTCTTACATCCGATCAACAATAGAAGTAAAACAAATGGTAGAGTTTTCACACTGTTGGTGGTTTTATATGTTGCTATCTTAAAACAAATTTTGGGCTACTGGTCAATCCCCGAGTCACCCGATATAATTCATCCCAACCTAATCTCATAGGTGATCGTTCTTGCCCACAAAAACAGATTTCACTTTCAAGTGTACCAGACAAGTCATTAATCGGTTTTGACTTGCCTCTTATTTCTATTGTTACTTTGCCAGTTGATTCAATTACTGTTACTGTAAGTTTGGCTTTTACACCGACCGTTAAAAGCCCCTCACGATTTATGGCATCCTTATAATCTGTCTGTAATGTGAAGAAATCTGGGGAAGAATAGATAATAGAGTAACCTTGTTGAAGAATGAAAGCACCAACTTTTGCATAGGCTTCCTGCTTGGTTCCTTCAAATGGAATGATAGCAACATTAGCTTGGCTGGGAATAGTGGTCCCGGTTGCTGTAAGTGTATCCATTGGCATACAACCGATAAGAAATAAAAGAATTATTGGCAAAATGACTAAATGTGCATTGGATTTCAATGCTTTATATTTCATCTTCATGTGATTGGTTTTGGTAGTTTATAAATTTACGAACTATTAGTGGTATTAAAAAGCGGTTTTCTACTGCAAGGAATTTTGAATAATTGGATGATTGCGCCAAATCATTCATTCAGCTGATAAATTACCTCCGGTTCAATATTTGTCGAGAGAACAGTCAATCCGATTTGTTTCTCCGTAGCCAGTTCCCTAGCAAGGTTCATCATTTGAACGAAATCATGCGATTTGTAAACCTTTGAACGGACTTTGTCGTAATGACCTTTCACGGCAACCCAAACCAGGCAAAGCGGTTTGTAAGGATCACGGGTTGGGTGAAAGTGCTGACTGGTACAGAAATAGACTTGATTTTGCATGGCTTAATGAATTTTGCAGTTGATAATACGGTAAGCTTTTTCAGTGCAGAATGAACAGATCCGGCAATTTGCTTTGCAGATCACACCAGGCAGACCGGTAGGATCAGGTACCACGTTGAACAGATTATCCAGCATGAAACCTGATCCGGTCACCGTGAAATTTGCCGGCAGATTTGAGAAGTCCAGATCCCGGCGAGCGGTATAGGTCCAAACCGGAACATCCAATAATTCAGCAATTCTGGAAGCTTTGGAAATATCTGCCTGAGAGATGAAATCCCCGGACTCACTCAGGCGAAGTTTATTGAATTGGAATTTCCGAAGCTCATAGATGAATAGTTCCGGAGTACACATCTGCCAGAATGCTGCCTGATGGTTCCGGTGTTTGGTAACTCCCGGGAATATCCGTTCCGCTTTTTTAGCATAACACTTTCCGGGGAGTTTACAGAGCCCGAGCTTTTCAGAAGGGCAATTGGCGGAAGAGCAGAAGTTGAAGATCGCAGTACCGCCATCCTGCTTGAGATTACCGAATGAGAATAATTGTAACATGGCTGATCATTTTAAAGTTTGCGCCATGTCCTGAGCAGGATCCGGATTCGGTCAAGGGCGAATGTCAGCTGGTGTACCCGCCAGATGACCGAGTGCGAAGCAATGGAGGGAAGGATCTTCTTTGCAGGTTTTCTTTGCATCTTCTTTGCAGGATTTGGTACCCGGAATCCCTTTACCTATCCGGGACTGCGAATACCTTTGTGCATACTTTAATACACATTTGTGATTTTGAGATGACCCCTGTTACTCTTGGGCCAGTGTTAAACGACCATAAAAAAAGCCCCGTTTCCGGGGCTTTACCTCCTGATCATCAGAAGGGAAGTGGTTCGTTAACTTCTGCCAGTTTCTTCAATTTTCTTGGCTTCTTGCCGTTCTTGGCCGGAGCATCTGCCACCTCGTTCATTTTGTTATAGTAAACCGAGTGAGTTCTGCCGTAATCGTCGGCTGTTTTCATCCTGGCGACTTCGAAGGTCACATATTCGATGCCTTCAAACTCGTAAGCAATGGCCTGAAGTTCTTCCAGTTTGCAGGTTACCTTAACGATGTCGAGGTTAGCTACTTTTTTCCCTTTTCCGATGTAAATTTTCTCAAAAGTTTTCATGACGTTTTTTATTTAAAAAATTATACGATTAAAAACTATCGGCAAGAAGGGTAGCTACAATGGAGGAATTGGAATACCGGAAGGCACTGAGGATATGCCTAGAAAATCATTGCAGAGCCAAGGAATGAGGTTATTCCTTAGCAGAATAATTTAAAAGTCAAAACCGTTGACAGCTAAACACCACGAAAAATGAGATCAATAATTGGAAAAATTTAATAAGCAGATTGTTAATATCAAAGTTCGAGTTAACTTTATGGAAATTCGGAACCTTCTAAAAACATGGATTCTATTTACCAATCAAAAATCTCTACTATTATGGAACCAAAAAACTATTCCACTCGCATCCTTCGCCGGTTAGTAAAAATCAGTTCGTTTATTTTACTCTTGTTTATCACGTTGAGCCAAAATTCAATTGCTCAATGTAATTTAAAAAAGGATGTCGACGAATTTTCCAAAAGGGTTGTTATTGAGGGGAGCATGGTAAAACTTATTAGCGTATTCCCGCTTGCATATGGGCTAGACCCTTGGGACTTATCAATGCAATTTAGGCTGGTTAATGATACATTACGTCTAACTTTGAAACATGCAAGCCAATCAGTAGCTAGTGCTGTTAGTTCAATGATTTTCAAATTTAAAGATGATTCCGTTTTCACGATTGCAAACAAACTGTATTCTAGCGAAGCAGAAGGTGGAGCCTATCGTTATGAATTCTCCATTTTTAGCTTACCAAAAGAACTCCTGATAAAATTTTCCTCTACCAACCTTTCAAAGTACCGAGTTATATTTGAATACTTTCCTCAAAACGGTGTTTATGATAAAGAAGCTAGTAAGGATGTTAGCAACACTATCAAGAAAGATGCAATATGTTTACTCAAAGAGTTAAAATAACAGGGTTAACTTGGTTAGACCTAAACCAACACCAACTAAACAATTAAACAACCATGGAAACAAATGTCAATGAAAGCGTCTTATTCACGTCCGATGACAACTCTATTACTTTAACAAGTCAGAGAATTGTTCTTAAGACCAAGGAATCGAGTAAAGAAATCCTACTTAAAGAGTTCGCTGGATATGAGATAGTTAATAAAATGGAATACAGGTTCTTATGGGTTTCATTAATTAGTCTTGCTTTATTTATCTTAAGCATGATGTCCAATGCAGCTCAGGGACATTCACAATTTGGCTTAAAACAAATTGTACCGTTTCTAGCGACGATATTGTTTGTCGCTTTGTTTTTTCAGCTTAAAAAGAAGATTTTAAAATTATCAGGAAGGTACAATTCTATTGAATTCTCCATTAATGGTCTAAGTGAAAAGAGTATGACCACTTTTTTAGATCGTCTTACTAAAGAAGCAACTAAAAGGCGAGAGGAGAACTAATTCAAATTAGGCTCGCACAACTTGAACTGACTTGGACTGACAGAAAAGAATATGAAAAGGAAAAACACAGATTTGTTTAATGTTTTTAATATTAAATAACAGTAAAAGAGCCCGTTGAAGGGCTCTTTTACTATAATATCAATTGATCCAAGATTGTGAGATCCAAATAAAATTCTAAAAAGTTGGCTCGTCTAACTGATAAATGAGTTCAGGTTCAATGTTTGTGTACCTGCTATCTGACCGAGTGCTTTAGCAATGGAGGGTGGGATCTTCTTTGCAGGTTTTCTTTGCATCTTCTTTGCAGGAATAGAAACCCGGAATCCCTTTACCTATCCGTGACTGCGAATACCTTTGTGCATACTTTAATACACATATATGATTTTGAGACGATTCCTGTTTTTCTTGAATGCCAGGGTTAAGAGCGACCATAAAAAAAGCCCCGTTTCCGGGGCTTTGCCTCCTGATCATCAGAAGGGAAGTGGTTCGTTGACTTCTGCCAGTTTTTTTAATTTTCTTGGCTTCTTACCGTTCTTGGCCGGAGCGTCTGCCACCTCGTCCATTTTGTTGTAATAAACTGAGTGGCTTCTGCCGTAGTTATCGGCGGTTTTCATTCTTGCGACTTCGAAGGTCACATAATCGGTACCATCGTAGTTGTACGCAATTGCCTGGAGGTCTTCCAGCTTGCAGGTTACTTTTACGATGTCGAGGTTTTCAACTTTTTTCCCTTTTCCGATGTAGATTTTCTCAAATGTTTTCATGACGTTTTTTATTTAAAAAATTATACGATTAATAACTACCGGTGAGAAGAGTAACTGCCATGGAGGAATTGGAATACCGGAACGACCCCAGGAGTGAGGATATGCCGAGAAAATCCATGGTACAATGCAGTGTAACGGAAGGGTTATTCTTCAGAGGTATCTTCGCGGATAATTTCTGGTATAAAAAACTATTACTGTCGTGAAGGCGTTTGGGGAAATCGCCATCAGGAAAGGGTATTGCAAAGAAAGTTGACAACCTCAGACATCGCGGGTAACCTGTGAGTTGGTTTTTTCTATAGGCCATGCCGTACAATTACTTACTGGTACCGATTATGTGACCTTTGGAGTTGCAGGAATGCCGATAATCGGCAGAGGACAATCTTTTATTATTTGTCAGCAAAGTGGACGGGGTGGTACTCCGGAAGCAGGTGCCGGAGAAAATAAATTAGTTACGGGGTCGCCTCGAAA
>Ga0114951_10003871_pt1 | contig 15107 bp, 16 predicted proteins | sample AM7aDNAmetaG_FD_88677 | JGI IMG/M metagenome (GOLD analysis project Ga0114951, IMG submission 88677) | Freshwater microbial communities from Finland to study Microbial Dark Matter (Phase II) - AM7a DNA metaG | ecosystem: Environmental > Aquatic > Freshwater > Lake | place: Finland: Lake Alinen...
CTGGTGGACAGCGTCACCCTTTCCCTCTAAAGCCAGTTTCCGGGGCTTGGGGCGCGGTGTTTTGCCCACCTGGCAAGATTATTAGATGACAGTCAAAAATGGGGTGGCTGGCTGGACCAGTTTAGAACCTGTTTAATGAGGGTTTAGTAGCAGCTTTGCCTCAAACCTATCAAAAAGCGTTCAAATCTTTAACTGGGTAAGCGTCCTGTAAGGATAGAACTAACGATCGCTTCAAATTCCAAATCTTACTTTCCGAGAACCAGTAGTTGGACCGAGTGAGGCATGATAATCGGTTTGGGTTTCGGATTTTCCGGAGTCGCCGCCGGGGCCGGTCCGTACTCCGCCGACATCAGGAATAAGCGATGTGTTTTCGTATCCAGGGCCACGGTGCGGGCGCCACTCCGCGTTGCGACGGTTTCCAGCACGCTGACCTTATCTGGCGAATCCGCGTGCAGCACGGTAAGGGTCTTATCGGAATTAGAGGTAAAGATGTTCCCCGTAGACGGCTCGAAAACGATAGCGTCTGCATCCTCTCCGATCTTTTGCGTGGTTATTACTTTACCTCTCACGGCATCCACTACCGCCATTATTCGGTTGCCGCCGCAAGCCACAAACAGCCTGTGGTTCTTATTGTCTATCGCCAAGCCGGTTGGTTCTTCGCAGGGTTCCAGGGGCCAGCGCGCGGTAACGGTCATCTTGACTGGATCAAAGACGGCGAGTTCGTTCTTATCCTCCAGATTAACATACATCGTTCCGTTCTCGTCCGTAGCCGCTGTTTCGGGCTTGCCGCCCAACGGTATCGTGCCCAATACTTTGGCGCTTACAGGGTCAATAACGGAAAGGTCCATGCTCTTGCCGTTAGAGGTGATAATGCGGCGCGAAAAGCGATCGTACATAAGCCAGTCGGGATTCGTTCCGACCGCGACCACTCCGATGGTTTTAAGGGTGATTGGATCGAAGATAGTGACCGTATTGGCCAACCCGTTGCTGGTGAAGCCGCGTTTTAGTTCCGGAACCACCACCGCGCGATGGATACCGGAAGTGTCGGGGATCTCGCCGACCACGGTATATTTGTCGATATTGATGACCGAGACCCGGTCGCGGCGACCGACATAAAGACGACGGGCCGCAGTGTCTATGGTTATGTAATCCCAGCGACCTTCATCCGCCAGGGGCACTTTTTTTATCAGGTGATACCCGGTCTTGACAGGGACTTTATTCTGTTGTTCCGTACTCTGCGCCATGGGGTTTATAAATAAAACCACTAAACAGATTAGGGCAAGTTTTTTCATAAGTCTCCTTTTAATAAATTTAACCCCTAGTTTTTGGTATTATACATAAAACCCACAGTAGAATAGTTGTCCTTAAATGCGGGGGCAGCGTGGTGTTTGTATAAAATTTAAAACAATTTCCAGACTTTTGTAGTATAACTATAGGGAGTTGCTTTTTGCGCTTTTTTTGGCATTCGGAAGTTTTAAATCAGGTGGCAACACACGAACTGCTTATGCTCATTACAAATCTGATCAAAAAACAGTTTTTTCTTGCTGTTATTGTCACCCTGCTGCTTGCGCCGGGGGCTTACGCTTTGCATCCTTTGAATACGGACGACACCGGTACCGAGGGCCAAGGCCGCTGGAAAGCGGAGGTGCTTGGTAAATGGGCGCACAATGAGATTAATGGAACAGTCAAGACCGCTTCACAAATAAAGACTGCGATTACCGCCGGCATAACCGACAATATCGACATAGAAGTGGGACAACCCTACAAGTTCAAGAGGGAAGATGATAATGGAGCGGTGTCAAAGGTCGATGGAATTGCCGACACAGAAATCGAACTGAAATGGCGTTTTTATGATCGCAACCGTCTCAGCTTTGCATTACGCCCTGCGTTAACTTTGCCGGCTGGCGATGACGGAAAAGGATTGGGCACAGGCAAGCTGACATACAAGCTGTTTCTGCTAGCCACCAAGGAACTGGAACAGTGGGCCTTTCATGTAAATGCCGGATATGGGAAAAATGCAAATACGGCGGATGACCGGACCGATATCTGGAATTTTTCTGCCGCTGCAGAATATGAGATCGCCCAGGGCTTCAAAGTGGCGGGAGAGGCCGGAATATATAGCAATAATGAAAAGGCATCCGGCATACAGCCAGTATATACTACTGCGGCGGTACTGTACTATCCGGTTAAGCACATTAGGCTGGACCTGGGTTTAAGGTTAGGCTTAAACAAAGCGGAGCCCGACTATACAGTGATTCCTGGGATAGCATTTAAGTTTTAGGAACAATGGGGTAAACTGCTTTTTCGGTCTAAAAAGCGGTAAAGGGTGTAAGTGTGTGCAAAAAGTCACGGGGTTTATCATTTTTTAAGGATTTATCAGTCTGCCGGACCGCGGCGCGAAGCGGCTATCTGTAAGTCGATTTTGACGCTTTTCTAGTTAACCTTGTTCGCTTTTCTTCTGCCATATGTCTTTTTATTCACAGCCCCATAAAGGTGACGGCGACTCCGCACATGAGAACTGCGAAACCTGCAAGAGCATGTGAATATCTTTCAACCTTTTGGACCGGCAGCACCTCAATCCCCCGCAAAGCCGCTAAAACCATAACCATCATTGTGGAGATTGTGCAAAGCGAGAAAACCGCTGTTACAGCAATTACCCCGGCCATGCTGTTTTTAGCTGCCGGGTATATAAGCAGCGGAATTAGCGGCTCACAAGGGCCGAAAACAAAGATCGTGAACAATATCCAGGGGGTGATGTTCACCTTGCCTGTATCATGGACGTGAGCATGTTCCTCCGCATGAGAGTGGGTGTGAACATGCCGGAATGCCCCATGTTCGTGCGTGTGCTCATGCTCATTGGATGAATAAGCCTTCTTAAGTCCCCAGATGAAGTATAGAAGGCCAAATATTACCAGCAGCCAGCCTGCGAGGCCGCCACGGAAGGCTTCTATTCTCTCCAAGCTGGTCACTTTCGCGCCGATATAAACACCGGCAAAGCCCAGCATTACCGAACTCCCGACATGCCCCAGACCGCAGACGAAAGTGATAACACCGGTTTTCAGATAAGACCAGCCCCTGGCTTTGGCCATTGCTATAAAAGGCACATAATGGTCCGGGCCTAACAAGGTGTGGAAGAAGCCGATAGAAGCCGCAGTAAGCGCCAAAAATTTAATATCCATTAACCCCTCCGAAGTAAATATATTTTATGTTAGCATTTTCTTTGTCGACCAGGTCCCGATAAGCAGTACGAGAAATACCGCCACTATTGTGGGACCTGAAGACAAATCCAGCCTCATGGACAGTTCGAGTCCGGTAAAACAACCGGTCACGCCGAACAGCCAGCCGAATATTATCCGCCGGGATATTCCCTCTACCGCTATCATAGCCGCAACAGCAGGAATTATCAAGAAGGCGAAAACCAATAAAACACCAGCCACCTTAACCGAAGATGTCACTATCATCCCGAAAGTGGCGTAGAATATGAAATCCCACCACCATAACTTCATCCCCTTGTGACGCGCCGCCTCGGGATCTTCAGTGACCAGAAGCAGTTTCTTTCGTGAGAGCCAATGAATAAGCCCCATAACCGAGCAAAGCGCAGCTATGAACCCCAGTTCTTTCGGCGAGACCGTAAGCAGCGACCCGGTGAGCATCTCTTTTATTTCCTCAGTTCCTGTTGCCGAGCGCTCAAGGACAATAAGCGACATGGCTATCGCTCCGGCATAGGTAATGCCGATCAGTGCTTCTATCGGGACTTTCTGGCGCTTGCTGCGGAACACCACGAACAGGAGCGCCCCCAGAAGCGTAAAAGTGAGAGACATCAGATAATTCTGCACCGGGAACTGTTCCCCCCAGCCCAACAGGCACCCCACGCTTGAACCGAGAGCCGCGACCTGCGCAAGCGACAAGTCGACGAAGATAACGCCTCTTCTGACCACATGGTAGCCGAAGTAGGTATAGGTTCCGGTCAGCACAAGGCAGACCAGAAGCGTAATAATCGCGAAGTGGTATTGAAATATCATCATAAACATTACCTCCCTTCTATCTGAGCGACAATTTCATTGAAATGCTTAAAATACGAATCCTGTTTAACATCGGCGCATGAGGGCGAGAACTTGAATACCTTTATCCCGGTCTGGCGCGCTAAAAACTTCGGCGCATCATCGGGGAAATATGATTCCTGCAGCAGAATGGATATGGCATCCCGCTTTATTATCTCAACCAGCTCCGCGAGATGCTTCGCCGTAGGCGGAATACCCGGCAGAGGTTCCACGGTCCCCGCGATAGCCAGGTTAAATGCGGTGGTGAAGTATATCCAGGAAGAGTGATAGGTGATGACTTTTTGCCCGGAGATTTTTGCCAGCCGGGATTTCCAGTCGGTGATGTGTTTCCCGGCTTCCTCCTTGAAGCGTTCGTAATTCTTATCGTAATACTGGCTGTTCGAGGGGTCCGCCTTTTTTAATGCGGCAGTCACATTGTTCGCAATGATAATCCCGTTTGCCGGGTCCAGCCAGTAATGCGGGTTGCCATCGGGATGAATGTCGCCCATGGAGGCGTCCACTTTGCCGGCCGGCTTTTGAAGCGGCGTTATCCTGTTAGAGCAGTCGACCGTGAGAAGCCTGCTGTTGCGGGAGCCGTCTATTATGGCGTCCGACCATTGATCCAGTGCGAGGCCTACTTTCAGATATATGGCGGCCCGCGAAACCTTTATCATGTATGAAGGAATGACCTCCACGGCATGCGGGTTAGAATTATTCTTCCCGATAGAGAAAACTTCTACTTTGTCGCCGCCAATATATGAGGCTATGGAACCGATATCCGGCAGCGCTGCCGCGATTTTGACAGGGCCAGCGTATGCCGGGATAGCTGCTATCAGAGTAACTGCGATAAACAGGATCAGGTTTTTCATATTTTCTCCTCCAAAATACTTTCTAGAACTGATGCGCTTTGTGCGGCCCCATGCTGAACAACACCTGGAACATCACGGTGTGAACGGCAGAAGAGTTTTCCGGCTTAAAATGTTCATAGCTGAGCCGGAGCAGGGTCGTCTCTTCCAGCAGCGAGAATCCGACAAAGCCTTTTACCGCCCGGTTGGTCAGGCTTTTATTTTCAATCGGGTTGTATTGGTCGTAAATGAGCCCGGCATTATACCGCTGCCAGAATTTAAGATCGGCAAAGGCGTAAAACCCCTGCCTCCTGATCCTGCTGGAATCGCCGGTAGTGGTATCAATTACGACCTCGCTGTTATTGTAGAGGTATTCGCCCTGTAATGTCAGGCTGGTCAGGCTGGAGAAGGATATCTTTGTCTTGATATCAGCGCCGTAAACGCCTGTCTTGGCCTTCCACTGGACATTATTGACTCCCTGGGTCGCGGAGACGCCTATATCCAACGGCACGGTGTCATTCAGGAGCAATGAATTCCCCCATCGGCTTATCCAGCCTGCCCGGGACTCCGGCTCATCCGGATGGAAGGATGCTCCTTTGATGAAATCCGCCGAGATGTCGGATGCCCAGCTTCCGAATGTCGGTAAGAGATAGGACGCATGCGCGCCTACATCATTGAACCCGTCTTCACCCGGAAGCATTGAGGCCATTACTCTGGGGGCATCAATAAATGGATAGGCATGCGGATGCACCGGGTTCAGTTTGCCGAAACCCAGCCGATATTTTCCCCCGCGCAGCGCAAGCCCGTCGGGAAGCCCTTTAATAACATCGATATACGCTTCTTCTGTCCGTAATCCATCCTCCGGCGCCACCGTGAACACAAAAAAACCTTTAGCGTATGGATTCAGATAGGAATCTAAGACCAACTCTGTTTCACCCAAGTCCAGCGTCGGCCTATGGTCGTCCAGCGCGGTCTTATCATCATGGTATTTGGAAATAAGCTGCCCGATAACCGAGATGTCCGGATTGGTCACTCCGGCGCATAAAACGCCGGGGATAATCAGGCTGAATAGGAATAGAGGACAAATTGCACATATTCTAAACATAATCCCTCCTTAAAGGAATAAATATGTCACAGGAACCTATTCCGATACGAAACTATTCGGAATGTCATGTGACGGGGGAGCCTATGTTTAGATTGCGGGAGGACCGCGTGAGAGGACTGCATTGCAGAATGCGCTTTTAACAGGAACATCCGCAATAGGAACAGCAGTAAACAAAATCGTCGGATCAGCAGGCTGAACAGTTACGGTGGTTACCGGTAAAACTGAAGAAGCGGCAATACACAGAACGCAACTATCTTTGCTGTTGGTTTGAAGATCATGTGAAACGGTATGGATGCCTATGCCGATTACGGCAAAAACAGCCCATATCGCCAGACATTTTTTAATACCGCTTACCATATAAACATTCTACTTATTTACATCTAAATATGTAAGGTTATGGGTTTTTAATTTAATGACATCCGGGGCCGCCGTGATGTCCACAGGCGTGCATGGGGTCGGCTTCCTTAAGCTTGCCGGATTTCACGGCCTTAATGGCTTCTTCAACCGTAGTTGCCGGACTGAGGTAAACTTTTATCCCGGCGGCTCGTAAGCCGTTTATGGCTCCGGCCCCCATACCGCCGGCGACCACGGCATCTGGCTTGGCATTGCCCACAGCCTTGAGAGGATTGCACATGCCGTGCTCGTGGTCAAGATTCCCGTTATCTATTATCTCGCATTTAAGCGTTTCAGTGTCGCAGACCGTGAAATACGGAGCGCTGCCGAAATGCCCGTAGACCTTCGCTTTTAATCCGTCTTTTGTTTCAGTCGGAATACAGATTTTCATTTATGTTCTCCTCCGCAGTGTGTCCGCATTAGTTTCACCGGACCGCCTTCAATTTTAAGAGCCTTGCCGTTTACCACGGCGTCGGCCAGCTTCCGCCTGGCGGAAGCGAGTATGTTGCCGAATGTCTGCCTGGAAATTTTCATGGCCGTGGCGGCGTCTTTCTGGTCTTTTCTGTCCAGTTCGGAGTGTTTTAGCGCTTGGAACTCGTCCAGCTGCAGGATTATCTCTTCCAGTTCGCAAAGGGGCACTGCCCGGGGTTTGAAGTAATAAGCCCTTGGTTCGGAAACCACCTTTCGGCATTTGAATGGTCGTGTCATAGTTATTGGCTTATGCCAATAACCATATAGTAACAACTTGTGGCAGGCAAGTCAAATGTCAATAAAAAATCCCCGACTTATCGTCGGGGATTTTTAAAAGCAGGCGGGTGGCTGAGGGGACTTGAACCCCCGACCTCTCGGGCCACAGCCGAGCGCTCTAACCACTGAGCTACAACCACCATATAGACTGCGGAAGCGCGATTTGTTACGTGGCAATCCGGTTCACCTTTGAGGATAAGCCGGAGTACTATTCTAAAATTTTATAAGTTCAATGGCAATAGGATATAATAAAACAGAAAGTGGATATGTCGTTCTGGGGGCATTATGTTCATACGAAAGCCGGTTGTCGCCGGACAATTTTACGAAGCGGACGCGGCTAAACTCCGCCGGGAAGTGGCGTCCTATCTTAAGCCCATGAGGCCTTTATTAAATGACAGCGTAATTGGCGTCCTGGCGCCGCATGCCGGGTATGCCTATTCCGGCGCTACGGCTGGTTCCGCTTTTTCTTTTCTTAAAGAAGTTGACTTTGACACAGTGGTGATAGTCGGCACCGGGCATACCGAGGCCGTGGACGGCGCGGCAATAATATCGGAGGGCGTCTTTGAGACGCCGCTGGGCCGGGTCGAGATAGACTCCGGGCTTGCCCGGGCTTTGCTGTCGGCCTCTAAGCTCTTTGAGGACCGGCCCTCCGCGCACGCCGGGGAACATTCCGTGGAAGTGGAACTCCCCTTCCTGCAGGAGATCGGCAAGCCTTTTAAGTTCGTGCCGGTCGTGGCTAATACTACGGACCTGGACATCCTTGAAGAAACAGGTAGGATCCTGGGCAAAACGATCAAGGGCAGAAAGGCCGTGATTTGCGTTTCCTCGGATCTTTCGCATTACCCCCCCGGCGATGTCGCCGAAAAATCGGATCTGGCCCTCCTTGAGGCGTTCAGGACGGCGATCCGGAACAGGGATATGGGGTATTTTGCTCTGGCCAATGACTTGCTTCTGGAAAAATCAAAATATTGCATGGATACTGCTGCCTGCGGTTACGCCGCCATGGTCATAGGCGCCGCCGCAGTTGTGGAACTTGGAGCCGAAGATTTTAAACTCGTCAGATATACTCATTCCGGCAAGATATCGGGCGAAGACGGCAAGGTGGTCGGTTATGGCGCGGGTTTGTTTCTGAGCGGCGGAGATATTGAACCGCGCGTTCTGAATAAAGAGCAAAAGAAGGAGCTGCTGGCTCTGGCCCGCACGAGCATTGAAAACCGGCTTAAAAATAAAAAGTCCACGCCGCTCCCTTTGAATTCCTCCCCGGAGCTGAACCAGCCTGCCGCGGTTTTTGTGACGCTGAACCGTGACGGTGCGCTGCGCGGATGTATCGGGACGATGACGCCGCATCAGCTTTTGTCGGATGCCGTTGCGGCCTTTGCCGTGGCTGCCGCTTTTGAAGATCCGCGCTTTAGCCCTCTCTCGTCAGAAGAACTGGCCTCGGTAAAAATAGAGATCTCAGTCCTGTCGCCGCTTCGGCGCGTGGCAGGTTGGGAGGAGGTTGTGGAAGGCAAGCACGGGGTTTATGTCCAGAAAGGGCGCTCAGGCGGAACCTACCTGCCGCAGGTCTGGGAACACTTCAATTCCAGAGAAAAATTTCTTAGTTCGCTTTGTCTCGAGAAGGCCGGGCTCCCGGCCGCCGCCTGGAAAGAAAAATCCACCGCGTTATATATTTACACGGTGGATTCGTTCGAAGAAAAGTAATTTACGCCGGATTTATTTGAAACGGACTACGCGTTAGCCACCATCATGACTCCCACCATAAAAATGGCGCCTACAAGTATTCCTGCCGGACCCATTAACGCGAATCCAAGATAAGCCCCCAGTCCGCCCATAGCGATCATCGGCTTATGCTCGTGGATAAAATCTTTTATCTCCTCGGGGGGCGGCGGCGCCGGTATCGCGGCTGCTATTGCGGGCGGGATAGAGGCTACTGCTGTTGCGGGTGAGGACACCGCGGCTGTGTGCGAGGATGAGGTGGCAGCCGGATGCGTGGAGGGCGCTTCGGCCAGAGGCGCGGTCATCGCGGCGGCCGGGGGAGCGGACGCCACGGCGGTCTGGGTGCTGGTCTGCGTCGCGTGCAAAACATCGTTAATCGTTACATGCGCGATGAAAATGTCCACATGGAAAGAATTGGCGGCGTTCGTGGCGTCAAGCAACTGATTATATGCGACCTGATCGGCAAAAGCGCGGCTGCCGACGAGAGTTAAAAATAGGCCCAATATAAAAGCGATGGAAAATTTTTTTGTCACCATGCTAATATTATAAGAATATTGATAAATTTCCGTAAGGGTATAAAGCCCTACCTTAATATAGGTCTTTTGTCCTATGGCTGTCCCAGGAAAATTTTAAGGAAGCGGCGGGTTGCCAGTCCGGGATGGCAGCGGCTGCCAGGTCGGGGTCCTGCCGCTTGGTCGCCTTTTTGCTTCCCTCGGAAGCCTGCGGGACAAAAAGGGACACAGGCGTCACCCCTCCACCGTCACCCCACCGCGTTTAAAATGTAATGCGAACGGCAGGAAAGGTTGCAAACATAGCGATAGATATCTGGTTGCTATCTCGGTTTTATGGAATGTTTAAAATAAAGTTTCGCCCGGCTCTTCCTTTTTTTCAGTATTAGCGGCTTTCTTTTTGCGGCTCTTGGCCGCCTCCGCCTCGGCCTCCCCCAGGCCGAGACGGAAGATCTCCACTATCTGGTAACCATCCTCGCGCAGTTCCATGAGTTTCTTATTGTCGTCTTCCGAAAGTGATATCACTATCTGATAACGCGGTTTCAGCATTGTCATCCTCCTTTCTTGGTGTAGGTTATCGCCGTTTTGATGCGGTCAGCCCGGGCCTGCGAGGCGCCCATTTTGCCGTCCTTTATAAGGCTGAGGGTTACAGCCATCCACAACTTAAAGTCCCTGTTAACTGCTTCGCTTGTCATGGTCATAATGTCCTCCACTTAAATAAAGTATAGCATAGCAAAGCATAGTTGTCAAGGGCTATCTTGCCAAAATTGTATTTTACCAATGAAAAACAATTCCCCCCCGCACAAAAATGGACCTTTAGCGAGGCTTATGGTCGCTCAGTTTGGCAAAAAACCGGTAAGTTTTATGATCGTGGAATTGCGGTGGAAGTGGTGATGAATTGGTAATTTTCGGGGCTACAGTTTCCAGTAAAGATCGCGCTTATTGAACCAGCGGATCACCAGCCATAAACTAAAAGTCCAGATCAGGCCCCACAGGACGCCGTTATAGCCTGATTTATCCAGAAAAAAAGCGTTCCAGCGCGGACAGGCTATTAAGGAAGCCCAATCTTGAATCGTCTGGTTTGGCTCTCCGGAAAAAAGCGGTTCGATTTGCAGCGCGCGCAGGAATATTCGCATTACGATCTGCATGAAGTATGCCAACAAAGCGTTGGCCCCGAAAACCCTGAGGGGCGATGCCCATGATTTGAAGCCCCAGACATCGACCAGATAGTAAAACCCCAGGAATACAAGCGCCCCGATACCTGAGGTGAACATGGCGTAAGAAGCTGTTACATCCGGCTTACTGAAGCACAGCCATGTGTTTCCGGACGAAAGCCCGTAAGCGTGAAGCAGATATCCTAAGGTGGTAAACACGCAGCCGGCGAGCAGGCACTGTCTGACGATGGCTGCTTTTTGCCTGGTGACGATGGCGTCGCCTACCAGCACCCCGATCATCGTCATCGCTCCGTAAGAGACAGACGCCCAGGGGCGGCAGTGAACTATAAGAGGTTTTGCCCAGCTTCCGTATATCTGACTGATCGTCCAGAAAGGCCGGGTGGTGTCGCCGAAATGCAGCCACCATACTGTGTAGCGCGACATGGCCACGTGAAACGCGAGCACTCCGAAAACAGCCGTCCAGCGGCCCCAACGCGGCAGTTTCATGCTGGCCGCGCCCATAAGATAAGCGATGCCGATAGCCTGAAGGATGCCCCACCACCAGGACAGGCCCAGGATGAGGCTGATGTATAAAACGCCGGCCGCGATCAGCATTCCGGCGCGCGATAAAACGTGCCGCCACCAATCGCTTCCCCGGCGCGCTCCGCTTAAGGGGATGCACAATCCCACGATAAAAACGAAGAACGGAGCGACAAGATCCGTGACAGTGCAGCCTATGTTTTTCAGGTTAGCTTCGGGAAGCGCGTTGATCTGCTCGTCGGTGAGGCCCGCGGACTTTTGCTCTTCCGCGAAGTTTTCCCAGCCCACATCGGCGTGGTTCCAGGTTGAAACCCGCAAACTGCCGAACCAGTGTCCCTGTTGCGGAAGATTTTTATATCTTCCCGCCGCCACGGCAATAACGAACACCATCATAAGGATGGTGAGTCCCCGAAATACGTCGATAGACTCCACCCTCGCCCTGGGTTCGGCAGGAAGTGCGGGAATACTCATCGTTAGCAGCCTTGTTTTACCGGCGATTTCCTATATTTTATATATCTCAAGCGTTCCGGCGTTCAGGCGGAAGCCGAAGTTTTTCTCAAAGTCGGGGAAGGTGACTCCGGCCGGCGTAATGTCGGCCGCGTTCAGGATAAAGTAGGTGGAATCTGTCGCCACCGGGAAAGAGACAAGAAGTATCAGCATTTTGGCGGTGAACCTGGCTCCCTGCGGGCCCTGCACGATCTCGTTGCCGTAGGCGAGTTTGTAGGTTTTGGAAAGCTTAACATCCACGCCCTTCAGTGCCACGCCGTCTCCGATCTTTTTAATGGTGGCGTTCAGGGCCACGCCGCGCGGGCCTTTTACTTCCAGCGTGCTGTCCTCGGGGACGGAGGGATTGGCGTAGATCTTTACCACATACTTCTCCCCGTCTATGGTAACCGTCTTCGAGCCGTTGTAAATTATGCTGTAGTTGATTATCTCCATGCCACGCACGAAGAAGGTCTCGTTCTTGTCGGTGGTCAGCACCAGAAAAAACTTTTCCTTGTCCTCGCAGGAATTCCCCCCGTCCGGGCAGTTGGAAGCCTTAGTGCCGCTGATATGCACCTTTGTGCCCTTTCCGGTGGTAAAGGTTACTTCAGGCTTAAGGTATACATTCTTTACGGATTCAAGGACGATTGAGGCCACGGTTTCTTTTGGCAGGCCGGCCATTCCGCTTTCCACTGACACGGAAACCGCGCTCGGCGTTTCACCATATCCGAAATAGCTGAAAGGATTCAGGTTCGGGCTTGCCGCCTGCCCGGTGCCGGCAGCGGAAGGCGCGGGTACGTCGGGGACAGCTACAGCCGCAGCGTCCAGGCCGGCGGATTTAAGCGCGGCGCTTTCAACAGCCGGGGCGTAGGAAATAAAGCTGAACATTAAGAGCCCCGCGGCAGTAATTCTGTTAATAGTGATCATTTTGTCGTTCTCCTGTACTATGAAATTCACGCGATGGCGCGGCGATTAAAACTCAACGCCTACGGCAAGATCCAATCCCCAAGTGGAGGATTCGCTCAGGCATTTATAGATCATGCCCGCCAAGAACATCTGGCCCTTCAGAGCGTACTTGGAGCCAAAGCCAAGGTCCAGGTCAGTGTTGCCGCCGTCAATGCGGGAGGTCTCGGTGAATACGGCTGTGTTGAGGCTCAGTTTATCGTTTAAAGGATAGACGCCCTCCAATGTGGACGAGACCACAAAATCGTTTTCGCCCTTGTCAGCGCTGGGGATAGCGGTGAGATCAAGGTTGGCTACGGCGATAATAGGTCCAAATGTCTTGGAGGCGAGCAATTTCCCGCCCGGCTCAAAGCCGCCGTTGCCTAAACCCTTGTCTTCGTCGCCAGTCGGCAACAACACTTTACCCATTACCGCCAGGTCGAAGTTGTCCACGGCCTCGTCGCGAAAGCGATAAGTCGTCTGCAGCATGGTGTCGGATAAGCCTGATTCAGACCCGCCGCCGTCAAGTTTCCAGCTGTAGAATGAAGGGGAAATATAAGCCGACCATTTATCCGAGATGCCATAGATCATATCAAAGGTGGCGTATTTATCGGCGAAATCGGCATTGGCGACTTCAGTTTTGGAATAGGAGCCCCATAACGCTACCTGGGTCTTGCCTTTGTTCGGGAGACGCGTGTCCCATGCACCCACAGTCCTCCCCCATTCGGCGCTCGCCATAACGGGCAGCAGTAAGATAACATCTAATGCAGCAATCTGCTTAAATGATTTCATAGTTCTTTTACCTCTTACCTGAATTAAAAAGTGTTTCCTGTTTTATATTGTAGCAATATGGTTCTTTGTACTCAAATAAGATTGTGTCACCGGATTTTGTCGGGCTGCATTTTCCCCGCGGAAAAAAGTCTCCTGGTACCTTTCCCCCTAAATGAATCACATTATAGTACTGATTTATCAGAACCAACTGGACAAGGAAACGCGGTGTACGCTGCCCAGCCCGCCGAAAGGAAGGAAAGAATAATCCATGGCGATCTTTCCCAGAAGGATGCCCGCACCGAAACCTGCTCCTGTGAAACCGTCTACGCTTCCGGCTGTTCTGGAATTATAACCCATGCGGCCGAAGAAAGTGACGTCGTCCTTAAGTCTGAACCGGTATTCCGTGCCAAACGCGCCGTAAGGCCGGTCGTCGATCGGTGCGACAATGTCCTCCGCCAACAGGCAGTTATCAAAAATGGCGTACGCCATACCCGCGCGGACGGTGAACGGAAGCCGCTCTTTGGCCTGTTCGAATTTCAGCGTGCCGCTGCCTGAAAATTTTTTAAAAGCGCTTCCCCTCCATTTATTTTTCTATGATACAAAAAAACTGGCGATTTTTTAAAATTTCAATAGCCCCCCTGCACGCAAGGCGTATCCGGAAAAAGTCTTTTGGTATATTTTGATATCTATTTTCAATACGAGATTCATCCTGTGTGGACACAATATGGACACCAAGGATAGCGGGGAGGCGGATAAAAATCCTATAATAGCAATGAGAAGCCCCCATAGCTCAACGGATAGAGCATCTGCCTTCTAAGCAGGTAATCCAGGTTCGATTCCTGGTGGGGGCAATTGATTTTTCCACAGCGAGACAACTGCTTGTCTCGCGTCAGGAATCGAAAGCCGGAGTGTTGGCGAGCGAGTACGCGAGTCCACGAGGCGGGGCCGAAGGGCTCGGGCCGCGACGGCGGCCCGAGAACCTGTGGCCGATTCCTGGTGGGGGCACTTAATTTTAATATGAGAAAATCCGTAAAAAAAGAAAGCGCGGGCGAGCCGGGTCTTTTCGGCGCGGCGCTGCCGGTAAAACCCGCCGGCGGGGAGCCGAAGAAAAATTCAAAAGGCCTGCTTTCCTTCTCCTATTCCAAGATGTCCCTGTACGAGGAATGTCCTCTCAAATATAAATTCAAGTATATCGACAAAATAAAGGAAGAGCCCAAATACTACTTCGCTTTCGGCAACAGCATCCACCATGCGATGGAATTCCTCTACGCGGTAAAAGCCCCGCCGTTTCCCGGCATAGACGATCTGCTTGAAGCTTTTAAAAAAGACTGGGGCCTTAAATCCTATCTGGAAAAAGGCTATAAAGACCCTTTCAGGGAAGAAGAAGATTACCGCAAGGGCATGGAGATGCTTAAGAACTATTATCGCCATCATGAGGGTAAATTCAAGCTCCCTTTTCTGCTGGAATACAGCACCGACGTGGAAGTGGACGGGCTCCTGGTGCGGATCATAGCCGACAAAATTGAATATCAGGGCAACGGCGAGATAATCCTGGTGGACTACAAGACGGGTAAGGACGTCAAGCGCCAGCCAGCCCAGCTTTATATGTACCAGAAGATCTGCGAGCTTGACCCGCGACTGCGCGAGCGCGTTCAGGAAACCTACGGCGACCGCGTTGCCGGCGTCAGGATAAAGCAGATGCTTTACTACCACGTGCCGACCCTCAAGGAATATCATTTTGACCGCGCCGAGGACGCCGAGATAGGCGGCTTCTGGGAACGGGTGCTGGGCGTGGCGGATAATATCCGCGGCCTGAAATACGACCCTACGCCCGGTGAGAGGCAGTGTCTGTGGTGCGACTA
>Ga0114951_10003872_pt1 | contig 15100 bp, 13 predicted proteins | sample AM7aDNAmetaG_FD_88677 | JGI IMG/M metagenome (GOLD analysis project Ga0114951, IMG submission 88677) | Freshwater microbial communities from Finland to study Microbial Dark Matter (Phase II) - AM7a DNA metaG | ecosystem: Environmental > Aquatic > Freshwater > Lake | place: Finland: Lake Alinen...
AAAGATGCACGACAAGCCGACGAGCTATTTTGGGGCATGGAATTTCGGTCCTGAAGATTCAAGTTTCTTTACCGTCGGCACGCTGGTAGATACCATAGTGAAGGTTTGGGGCAAAGGATCATGGGAAGACAGGTCGATGCCTGGTGCGGTTCATGAAGCTCACTTGCTCAAGCTCGATATTTCCAAGGCCAAGTCGCTGCTTGGATGGAGTCCAGTGTGGGGTATCGAAAAAGCTGTTGGTGCAACCGTTGATTGGTACAAGACGTATGGGAATAGTCAGGTGTATGATCTTTGTCTGAGGCAGATAAGGGACTACATGAATGATTGATAAACCGGACAAGCAGCAGTTGACTGTGTTTTTTCTTGCCACGAATTACTGGTATGATACTCCATTAGGAAATACTACTCGCACACCGATCGAAACCGCACGTTTGTTTAGTATGTTTGAGTCCGGCAGAGGTGTACACAAGGTCTGTCGTTATATTATAGCATACAAGCCGGTGAATCTCTTACTGAGCTATTTGTACTTTGATCACATCATCTTCCTGCCTCTGTTCAACAAGTTCCGCATAATTTCAAGTTTCATTTTTCATTATTACAAAAGTGATGCCGGACATCATTGCTTCACTTTTTATAGTTGTTAAAATTTCAAATGAGCTGGTACAAAGCAATTAGTTTTTGATTATTTTAACGTGTTCAGGCACCCCACAACCCGGAACGCAGTATAGCCTTGATAAAGAATCCCGTTGTTATTGTAATGCCTATAGAAATTAAGTTATGGATGAAAAAATAAAAAAAGATATTGCAATTAGCCAATTAGTTCTTCCTTGCATTGCAATTGCTATGTTTTTGTTTTTATCCTATTTTAAATATGATTTAATCGATCATTTTGGCGGAATAAGGCATCGTAGCGTATTAATATATCATGCCATTAGACTTATTTTCTTTGGTATATATATTGTTACTCTTTTTCAGACAACTATTTTATTAAAAATACCTGTAATAAAAGAAAGTGATACTTATGAAGAGTTGAGGAAAAAATATGACCCGTTGCTTGGTTTGAGAGCGGCAGCTTTTTTAATGGTTTTTCTCGGCCATTGGTTTATGGTTGTATTTTCACCTTACGATATGCTGAGACCCGATGGTGATTTAATACTACGATTTCTTATGTCAGCATCTCCTTGGGGTGGAGTTTGGTTTTTTTTTACGTTAAGCGGTTACTTGATGGGTAAAAGTTGTATTATTGGACGCTATGCGCCCAATAATATAGGAATAAAACTTTTTTATCGAAATCGCGCATTAAGAATCATTCCATTATATTTAATATCTGTATTTCTTGTTGCATTGCTTCAAAAACCAGAATTTTTTGGTTTTGCAAATTCCATGCAGCTTGATTCCTTTTTATCAGAATTGCTTTTCGATTCACATGGTCATGGTGCAATTGGCGCCCTATGGTCAGTATCTACAGAAGTTCAGTTTTATATTGCTATACCCTTTATTTATATACTTACTTCACGCTATTTGATTTCTTTGAAAAGAGTATTAATAGTTTCAGGAATCATATTTCCGATAATAATTGCAATTAAAACTTATTTGGTAGTTGGTTGGCCTTCTTATTGGCATACACACATATACTTTCCATTTATAGCAAATATTGATTGTTTTTTTGCTGGATATGTATCGGCTGTTATTGTGAGCCATTTACGTAAACGCCAATTTTATATGAGTTTAGGTATAAGAGTTGGCGTAATAATTGCCTTTATCTATTATATAATATTGTCTTATGCATCTTATGTTTTTATGGCTCAGGAATATACTCCCCATCGATTGATATATTTAGGTCTATTTCCGGGACTCACTGCTATTGTGACATCAATAATTATTATTTTATTTGAATCATCAGAGCGAATACCTCCGAGTAATAGGTTTATCAGTCAAAAAGGATGGCTTATTCAATCCTCTCTTGGAGCACTTACTTATTCGCTTTATGTATGGCATGAGCCTGTTATTTTGAGCATTAGAAAAATATTTAAGACAACAATCACTTTTGGTGATGCGTTAACATATTTACCCATTGGGTTTTTTTTATGCGTATGTACTGCTTTCATTTTTTATGAATTTTTCGAAAAGAAATTTGATACAATGCGTTCATTAGCGTTAAAAAAATGATTGTAAATCAACCTAGGTATATTTTTTATCAGATGGTATCCCTATTAAATTATGATAGATAAATCTCGGATATTGTTGACAGGTGCTTCTGGTTTTATAGGTAAAAATATAGTAGAATCGTATCTTAGTAAAAGATATCGTATTCTTGCTCCAAGCCATAAAGAACTTGATTTGACAGTTTGCAAAGATGTTGATAAATTTTTTTTGAATCATGATGTTGATTATGTTATTCATTCTGCTGTAAAGCCTGGGCACAGAAATGCCCCAAATAAAGATGACCTTTTCTACTTGAATAGCAGGATGTTTTATAATCTTCTGCATAATACTTCAAAATTCAAGAAGATGATTTATCTGAGTTCAGGATCGGTTTATGATATGGCACGACAAGATCTTGATAATGTGAATGAAGATTTTTTTGGACATTTTATTCCTGAAGATGAACATGGCTTTTTTAGATATGTTACAGCTAAGTATGTTGAAAAAATCGAAAAAATCGTTGAATTAAGAATTTTCAGTATTTATGGAAAATATGAAGATTATGCCATTCGGTTTATATCAAACGCTTTATGTAAGTCCATATTTGATTTGCCGATCACAATCAAAAAGAACCGGCTATTTAATTTTATGTATGTTGATGATTTGATGCCTGTACTTGAATATTTTATTGAACATGAATCTGAAAATACCACATATAATGTTTGTCAGGATTCTCCTGTAAACCTGCTTGATGTTGCTAAAATTGTGAATGAGGTTACTGGAAAGAATTTGCCCATACATATAGCTGAAAGCGGCATGGGTTATACTTATAGTGGTAGCAACTCAAGGCTGCATGCCGAGATGCCATCATTGCAATTAACATCTATAAAAGAAGGTATAGGTCATTTGTATGATTGGTATTGGAATAATAAAAATTTAATAAATAGAGATTTACTGCTATTCGATAAATGAAAATTGTATGTAGATGAAGTTATCCGATTATATTATAGAGCGACTCGTACACCATGGAGTAGATATAGTATTCACAATTCCTGGTGGTGGTGCAATGCATTTGAATGATTCACTTGGCAAGTCAAAAAGTATCAAGTATTACTGTAATCATCATGAACAGGGTTGCGCGATTGCAGCCGAAGGATATTCCAGAGCAACGAATAGACTTGGTGTTGTGATGGTTACTTCTGGTCCTGGTGGCACAAATACGATAACGGGTGTGATTGGTCAATGGACAGATTCTGTGCCTGTTTTCTACATATCCGGTCAGATAAAGTATGAAACATCCATCGAATCCTGCAGGGAGATCGGATTACGTCAGTTGGGCGACCAGGAAATAAATATCACTGATATCGTTAGGTCAATTACCAAATACGCAGTGTTTATTGAAGACCCCAGAACGATAAAATATCATATCGATAAGGCTGTTTATCTTGCAACCCACGGTCGCCCGGGACCTGTCTGGCTCGATGTGCCTCTGAACGTCCAGAGCGCCAATATCGATCCTGATAATCTTGTGGAGTTCGACGAGATGGTTGAGCATTTTGCGCAGTATGACTGCAAGGAAATCGAGCGTTGCCTTGAAATGATCATGTCTTCGAAAAGGCCTGTTGTTGTGGCTGGTCGAGGTATTCGTATATCGTGTGCTAAAGACGAATTGGTGAAATTCGTCAGGCGCCTGAACATTCCTGTTGTGACTACTTTCAACGGTGTCGATCTTATCGAGAATGATGATCCTCTGTATATGGGTCGTCTGGGTACTCTTGGAGATAGGGCGGCTAATTTCATTGTTCAGAACAGCGACCTGTATATTTCGATAGGAACAAGAAATAATATAAGGCAAATCAGTTATAACTGGGCAGCTTTTGCTCGTGAGGCAAAAAAAATAATCGTGGATATCGATCAGGCAGAATTACAAAAGCCAACACTGCATCCTGATCTGGGGATTTGTGCCGACGCGAACGAATTTTTACAAGCGATTAACAGCCGCCTTGCAAAGGAAAATATAGGTCAAGGACAAAATGCTGAATGGTTTGGATGGTGTGATGAGCGAAAGGAAAAATATGCGAGGCGTTTGAGCAATACCGCGGGTAGCAGCTTGCCAGTAGAATTGTATGATTTCATCAAGGTTTTTACCGAATCCATTGATGAGGGCGATATCGTAGTCGCGGGGAATGGGAGTGCTTGTGTAGGACTGTTTCAGGCGGCCGTTGTAAAAAAAAATCAAAGGATGATCTGGAATTCAGGCAGTGCTACAATGGGTTTTGATTTGCCCGCCGCCATCGGAGCTTGTCTCGGCACAAATGGAAAGAGGGTGTATTGCATTGCCGGAGATGGAAGCATGCAGATGAACATTCAAGAATTACAGACTATCGTGCACCATAATCTGCCTGTGGTGATTTTCTATCTGAACAATGATGGGTATATCTCAATGCGCCAGACTCAGAACTCATTTTTCGATGGTCGCATAATGGGGAGTGATAAATTGAGCGGTATCAGCTTCCCGAACATCATTGATCTTGCTATGGCATACGGTCTGAAGACAGAGCGTATTTGTTCTGGACATGAAATGAAAGCCAAAGTCAAGGAGTTAACAAAAGCTTTGTCACCGGTGCTGTGTGAAGTGGTGATGTCGCGAGAATATATATTCAGCCCAAAATTGTCTTCGGAGGTAAAACCGGATGGTCGGGTTGTCTCGAAACCTCTTGAAGATATGTATCCATTTTTGGAAAGAGATGAATTTTATGAGAATATGATTATTAATCCTATTAACGAATAGCGATGGCTGTTTTTGATAAATATGCAGATAATTATGATGAGGGGCATAAAAAGGCGGTGAGTCTCTCTGGTTATGAACCATCGTATTTTGATGAGTATAAAGTCAAGATTCTGGCGGATATTTTGAGTGATAAAATGAGCCGCAATTCGCTTTCTATCCTTAATTATGGATGTGGAACGGGTAAGACGGAAGGGTATATACATAAGTATATGCCTGATGTTAGTGTTCACGGTATTGATGTTTCAGAAGCGTCCGTCAGGGTTGCGAGTATGAGCAATTCACAATATTCGCGCATCAGGTTTGATGCGTTTGATGGAAAAAATATTCCTGGTGATGAACTGTATGATGTTATATTTTGCGCGAATGTATTTCATCATATTCCCAGAAAAGAACATATGGAATCTCTTGCAGGGATATATTCAAGGTTAAAGGTTGGCGGCTTGTTTGTGATATTTGAGCTGAATCCGATAAATCCTCTTACTCAGCTTGTAGCGATTCAGAATGATTATAAGTTTGATCCTAGTGCAAACCTGTTGAGCCCGTATTATCTTAAGAGCGCGTTGTGTAAAAACGGGTTTAAAAATCCTGAATCGAGGTTTACCATATTTTTTCCTTCAGTGCTGTCAGGTTTGTCGCATTTTGAAAAGTACCTGATGTGGTTGCCACTTGGTGCTCATTATTATTATGTGTCAACTAAATAACAGGCTGTGAGGTCAAGAAAAGGAATTGTGTAATGAGCATAAAAAACGTATTGATTACCGGCGCATCGGGAGGAATCGGTATTGCTATCGTTTCTTGTCTTTTGTTAGATCCAAGATATAAACTTTATACTCCATCAAGGAAAGAGCTCGATCTTGCATCTGAAAAGTCTATAGATGATTATTTTAAGTGTTTTTCGGAATACGATATAGTGATTAACAATGCAGGGGTCAACGTACCGGAATGTATAGAAGATATTGTGAGCGATCATATAAAGAACTCGCTGACGATCAATCTCGTTGCTCCGTTGCTTATTATTAAAAACTGTGTTCCGTATATGAAAAGGAATGGATTCGGACGAATCGTGAATGTGAGTTCCATATGGGGTGTTCGGTCAAAAGAAAAAAGGACACTTTATTCAGCTACAAAGTTTGGTTTGAATGGTATCACAAAATCTCTTTCAAGGGAACTTGGTCAGTATAATATTCTTGTCAATTCTATCTGTCCAGGATATGTTCGCACAAACTTGACTGAACAGAATGTGTCGAGAGAAGAACAGGAAATAATAAAGAAAGAGATCCCGTTGAGACGTTTTGCTGAACCCTCTGAAATTGCTGAATCAATTGCTTTTATGATAGATGAAAAAAATTCATACATGACAGGTCAGACACTTATCGTTGACGGAGGGTTTCTGGCATGAATGAACTGCTGATAAAGTCAAAAATCAAAGACTATAAGGTCGTATTCAAAACTAATGTTGTAGAGGTGTCTGAGACCATCAAAATCCTACCCAACAAGGTACTTATCGTTGATGCGAATGTATTGTCGATCTATCGGACTGAGATTGAAGATATGGCAGGAGATGGTGATATTATCCCATTCAAGGCTGTAGAGGACAACAAGGATCTCGATGCGGTAGCAGAATTCTATGCATACCTAATCGACAGGAATGCAAAAAGGAACATCAATCTTGTTTCTGTCGGAGGAGGGATAACCCAAGACGTAACAGGCTTCGTCGCGTCGACTCTTTATAGGGGGATCAACTGGACCTTCGTACCTACCACATTTCTTGCGCAGACTGACAGTTGTATAGGGAGTAAAACATCATTAAATTTTCAAAATAGAAAGAATTTGCTTGGTACGTTTTATCCACCAAGCATAATATATCTTTGTCCGGCATTTCTGTCATCCTTGAAAACTATCGATTATTACAGTGGTATTGGTGAATCGATTAAGTTTCAATTGATGAACCCGTTTGTGAAGCCAGACCTTCAAGATGTCGGGCAGAAGATCGAGAGACTGAGAAAGTACGAGTTACTTGATGAGGTCATAATGGAGAATATGGCTGTTAAGATCAACTATATGGAAAACGACGAGTTCGATCTTGGCAGAAGAAATCTTTTGAATTACGGTCATTGCTTCGGACATGCGCTCGAGATTTCGTCCGTGTATGATATTCCTCATGGCATCGCTGTGTCCATCGGGATACTGTTTGCTGGCGTGGTCTCGGTTAACAGGGGGATAATGAGCAGCAGTATGTTCGAAGGTATCAGAAAGATTATTTTGCCTTGTCTGCTGGTCAGGTATGAAGAACGGCATTACGAGCGGAACATGCTTCTGTCAGCAATGAAAAACGACAAGAAAAGAACGGGCAGCAGGTTGAGCATTGTACTGTCGGACAACGACTTCATGTTGTCCAAATATGATGACCTCGAAGAGAAAGAATTTTATGAAGCTTTAAAAACATTAATTGTAACATTAGAGAGATAAAATTATATGAACAGCATTGAATATCAGATGATTGAGGTTCTTAAGGAACTTAAAGAAAAATATGGCGTATTCGAGATCAAAGCTGAATTCGAAGCTGAAGGCAGCAGAATTGAGGAACTGATGAGGCTCAAAGATGTTACTTCAAGAGTAGATCTGCCCATTATTCTTAAAATCGGTGGAGTGGAAGCTGTGACAGATATTTATAATGCTATAACAATTGGGGTAAAAGGAGTTATTGCGCCAATGGCAGAAACGGCTTTTGCTGTTTCCAAGTTTCTGAATGCCATTGAGACATTTGTTGCTGATGATAATAGGGATGATGTTGATTTTGCTATAAATATTGAAACTATAACCGCATTCAATAATCTTGACGAAATGTTGAGTTTAGAGAATATCCGTTTTTTGCAGGGCATTACTATCGGCCGTGTTGATTTTGTTGGTTCAATGGGTGGTGACCGATGCATCGTTGATAGTGATAAGATCTTTGACTATTGCCATACTATTTTTAGTAAGGCTCGACAGAGAGGACTGAAAACAGGTCTTGGCGGTGCAATATCGACTGGTTCTATCGATTTCATTAGGCACCTTCATGCAGATGGTTTAGTCGACAAATTCGAGACTCGAAAAGTAGTGTTCAAGTCTGATACCATTCTGAATGACCCTGAAATGGCTATACTCAAAGCGGTCGAATTTGAGCTTCTCTGGCTGAAGAGTAAACGCAGATATTACCATAGGATCAAGTCTGAGGATGAACATCGGATCGAAATGTTAGAAAAGAGATTAGGTCAGAGATAATATTTTCTGATATTAACTGGCTTGAAAATCACTAAATGAAAATCACTATTGTAATAGAATATTGGGGAAAATATAGAGAGAAAATTTCATATCTAATTGTTGGCGTATGGAATACCATATTTGGTTTTGGATTGTTTTCGTTTTTGTATTTTCTACTATCTAATATATTAAGCTATGGTATTATATTAGCAATAAGTTATGTTATTAGTGTTACTAATGCGTTTTATTTATATAAATATTTTGTTTTCAAAAGTAAGGGAAGTATTTGGAAAGAATATATAAAGTTTTCATCTGTGTATTTAAATATATATTTGATAAATCTATGCTTATTGTATTTATTAAATCTTATTGCATTTAATAATATATATTATGGTCAAGCCATTTCAGTATCTATAATAATGTTGATTAGCTATTTTTCACATAAAAAATTTACATTTAAGAAAGTATTGTGAAGGTTTATCGAAGTATTTTTAGTGCACTAATTAAGGCGATATTTGGTGTAAATCTATTGCTATTTATTCATTATATAGGAGTATTCCTTGTCGAGACTTTAGTTAGTTTGCCAAAATATCAAATATATGATGGAGTTGGTTTATATTTTAATTTTAATAAAAAGAGAGAGTTAATACTATATGTCTTTGATGTGTTTTGGTTGTTTTGGTCGTTTGTTAGTTATATCGGTGTTGAGAAACGGTTTGGGTTTAAAATAAAGAGATTTATTGATAGGCTGTATCTAAAGAAGTATTATCTTTTAAAGATATTGGCTATTGGTATTTTGTTGCCTGTAATTGCTAGTATTTTTGGGAGTCATACATCGCATGATTCTGATTTGATGAGGGGTATCGTTGAGATTTTAATTTTTATAATTTTATATGTGATTAGTGATAATAGTTTTTTGTTAAGAATACAAAAAAAAAATCAGAGAATCAGAGAAAAAGTACATCAGTTTTCTGCCAGTATATGTGTGTCTTGCAAAAAGTGGTTTTATGTATTGATGATTGTTGTTGGATTTTTCGAGTTGGCATATCTTTTTTATGATCCATTAATAAATAAACCTAAAATAGCAAATGAGTATTACGCTATACCGGAAAAAACAATTATAGATAATAGGTTTTATGATAATACTTCATTTTTTAATAAGAATATCCAGTCACCCTTAACGTATAAATATGATATTATAAGTGGTGATTCAAAAGAAAATGTTATTCCTTTAGATAAGTCAAAATTGCGGATTGTGTTTTCTGGTGAGTCTTCTGTTAGAGATAGTTCAATTAATCAGATTTTTTATGATAAAAATGGGCGATATACGTCATTTAATTTGATGCGTTCAGGTGATTGTATGGAAGTTATGTCAAATGATTATCTATATGCTCTTATGCAAAGAGTTGTAAGTAGAAGTAGTTATATGGATACTGTTCAATATGGTAAAAAAGTGATGGATTTCTTGGATAAAAATCGTTATGAAATTCATCAACAAGTTCTTGGTAGATATATTATTCATCATCATAATTTTGTTTTATCACCAGTAAATGAGTTGTCTCTGGGTAAGGAAAAAAATCAAATTAATGCTCAATATGGTTTGGGAAGCGCAATATTAATAAATAAATTATTATCATATACTGGTGGTGTGTCTCTGCATAATTGGTTGAAGTGGTGTTACTTGTTCTATATTATTTATTTTTTATTATTTGTTGTTGTCGTTAATAAGGTTTCTGAGAGTGTAGCTATAACATCTTTAGTATTTATTGCCTCACTCATTATTATAAATAATAGAGGGTATGATATATTGTTGATGCCCCCAGGTGAATCACCATGGAGGCATTTTTTTGATGTTGTGGTTTTATACTTTATTTATAGATATGGTGTTAGTCAAAAACTTATCTATTATGTTATTGCGTTGATATTATCAGTCGCTTCAGTGTATATCAACCCCCAGATTGGGATGATGGTACTTCTTTCTGTTATTGCGGCAGGCATGATCTATTCGTGGCATGAAAAACACTTTTTCTTTTTGATGATAGCATTGTCTTGCATGGCATTATTGTTCGGTATTATGTTTTATTTGCAACAAGGTGCACAAATCGGATTGACACGATATTATATAGATGGTCTTGTTGGTATAAAAATTGATTCCCTATATATACTTGGTATTTCTCTTGTGTTTTTGATGGCATATATGGGGCTCTATTATTTGATGCAACAACGTGAAAGAAGTGATTATTTCCCTTTGGCTTATTTGCTTTTTTATTCACAAGCACTGATGTTGTATACTGTATGGCATTTCGATAGAAATGGTATTACATCAAGGTTTTTTATTTATATACTTACAGTAATTTTATTGGTATATAAATTATCATACAATAAAAATTTCAAATGGCAATATTTTCGTTTTTTGAAAGCAGGAGCGATTTTTGTTTTTTTATTGGTTTATTTAAATAGTTTGTTATTTGTGCTGAAGGGGAAAAAAGAATATGATGATATATTTAAATCCCATAAAGTGTATAGTTGGGGTTTGAAACGAGCTGATATAGTCTCGACAATTGATCCGATATATTTTAAGGAGAGCATTGATTTGATAAGAAAATATTCATTATTTAAAGATGGTATATATATTATTTCGAAATACGATAATATATTACCTTTTTTATCTGAAAAGTATACTGAAATGCCATTCATAGATATGTCATGGTATTTTGTAACTAATAAAGAAGTGCGGAATGTATTAGATTTGTTGAGAAGAAATAAACCAGAATATATTTATGTTGATACGGATATTTATAGGAATTATAATAATGATTTGATCGACATTAGAATACCTAAAATAGGATACTTGTCACAAGAATCTGCTTGGAGAGTACAGCGGATGAAATTGCTTAATCTTGTATTTGAAGGGATATCAAATGATTATTCTTTATGTGAAAAAGGTATACTTATATCTGTATATAAAAGAAAGTGATTATGAAAAAAATAAGTATAGTTACTGCTTGCTATAATGAGGAACAGAACATTGAGGATCTTTATAATCAGGTGCGCTTGGTATTCTCTGAAAACCTAAATGATTATAGTTATGATCACCTTTTTATTGATAATTGCTCCGAAGATGATACTATAAAAATTTTACAAAAACTGGCTAAGAATGATAAGAATGTAAAGATTATAATAAATTCCAGAAATTATGGGCATATCCGCTCACCATACCATGGATTGATTCAGGGAAACGGTGATGCGGTTATTTCGATTGTGGCCGATCTGCAGGATCCACCGGAAATGATAGTTGATTTTGTTAGAAAGTGGGAGGATGGAAACGATATCGTTGTTGCGATCAAGAACAAGAGCATGGAAAACAAGCTTATGTATGCAATAAGGACTATGTATTATAAAGTCCTTAAAAAAATGTCAGACGTGAATATTTTTGAGAATTTTACTGGCTTTGGTCTTTATGATAAAAAAATAATAAAAATTTTAAGAGAGATTAATGACCCTTATCCGTTTTTCAGAGGTATTATATCTGAATTGGGCTTTAAAGTTGCAACTGTGAATTATACGCAGCCCAGAAGAGAAAGAGGGATAACAAAAAATAACTTATTCACACTTTATGATATGGGTATTCTTGGAATTATCAGTAACTCCAAAGTGCCTTTACGTATTGCGACTTTTTTAGGATTTATTTTTGCAGTGATAAGTTTTATTGCTGGTATTGGTTTTTTTGTAGGCAAGCTCTTGTTCTGGAATTCATTTCAGGCAGGGATAGCGCCGTTGCTGATAGGCAATTTTTTTCTTTTTGGTCTTCTTCTTTTCTTTATCGGTATTCTTGGAGAATATGTTGGGGCAATTTATACTCAGGTTCTTGCACGTCCAAGAGTTTATGAGGCTGAAAGGATTAATTTCGAGAAAAAGGATGGTGAGGTGTAATGGCTGCGCCAGTATTGTTATCTATCGCCTTGCCAACGTATAACAGGGCGGGTTTTCTTGAACAATCTCTTGTAGAGCACAGATTTTGTTCTGCCAAGTACAACGTTCCCATCATTATTTCTGACAACGCTTCTGATGACGATACGCTGGAGGTTGTTGAGAAAAGTCGTCGCTTAAACCCTCTCATCAGCTATCATCGCAATGAACAGACGATACTTCCTGATGAAAACTTTGAGAAGGCGCTTGGCTATGCAGATACCGATTATGTCTGGCTTCTTGGCGATACCTATTTCATTCCCAAAGAGACGTTCATGGCTGTTATGGATGCGATAAGTGAAGATGAGTATGATGTGGTCGTGGTTAATATGGTTGACAGGGTAACGGATATCCCCGAGCAGGTTTATTCTGATCGGAACAAGCTACTTGCCGATCTTGGGTGGCACATGACCTGCCTGAGTACCCTGATTTATAGTAGAAAACTTCTTCAGCATGCTAATTTTGTCCGTTATAGAGATACGAACTTTCTGCAGGAAGGAATCATTTTTGAGTATCTATCCGATAAGCCGTGCAAGGTGAAGTGGATACCCCAGCATTCGGTTATGGGATTACACGTGCAGGGAGCCAAGAAGACAAGCTGGGAACAGCAGACATTTGAGATATGGACGAAACGGTGGGCTAACTTTGTGTTTTCGCTACCCGCCACCTACAGCTTGGACAGCAAGCTCAAATGTATTATGGATCATGGTGTCAAGTCTGGTCTGTTCTCTTTTTCCTCAATCAAGAGGTTGCGTAAAAAGAAGATTCTTAACCTCCATTCATACTATCTCTATTCCAAATATTTTCCGTTGACGATAAGAACTCGAGTTTTTCTTATCCGAATAGTTGCCGTGTTGCCTGCGTGGCTGTTCAGGTTGTTTTGATCAATGTGTTTGATGCTTTTAGCTTCTAATGCTCTTACGGTACTTGGGCAGCATCTTGCTGTTGTGCACTTTTTTCGGTGAACTGTATGTCATAGAGCATTTTATAGACACCATTCTGTGCCAGCAATTTTTCATGGTTTCCTGATTCTACTACCCGTCCACGTTCCATCACAATAATTTTATCTGCATTTTTGATCGTTGAAAGTCTGTGGGCTACCACGAGCGCAGTGCGGTTTTCCATAGCATGGTCTATTGCCTGCTGAACCACTTTCTCCGACTCGTTGTCGAGCGCGCTGGTGGCTTCGTCGAAAATCAGGAGCTCTGGATTTTTAACCATGGCACGTGCGATTGCGATACGCTGACGTTGTCCGCCTGAAAGCTGTATGCCACGGTCGCCGATCATTGTTTCGTATTTTTGCGGTTTTTCCATGATGAACCCGTGAGCGTTTGCAAGTCTGGCCGCTTGTTCGATGCGCTCACTGTTGATCTCGTCATGTACACCGTAAGCAATATTCTGCTCGATGGAGTCATTGAACAGGATGACCTCCTGGCTTACGACACCAATCATTTTTCGTAATTGCTTGTAATCGAATTCACGGATGTCTATACCGTCAATGGTGATGCGTCCAGAATCAACGTCATAGAAACGCATCAAGAGATCGACAGCGGTTGATTTGCCCGACCCTGACTGGCCGATGAGAGCCACCATTTCTCCTTTGCTGATCTCAAATGATACATGATCGAGAATGTTGGGTGCATCGGGTTGTTCCTTATTGTATTTGAAGCAGACATCCTCAAATCGTATAGTACTTGAAAACGTCTTGATGGGACGCGTTCCGTTGATAATGGCAGGTTGCGTGTCGAGCAGCTCAAATAACCGCTCAACAGAGATCAAGCCCATCTGCATGGAGGTATTGGCTTCGCCGAGCGATTTTATTGGGCCCATGGTGGAGTAGAGGGTAAAGGCAAAAACAAGCAGCTCATTGGCTGTTAGGACACCATGAAAGACTTCGAGCCCGCCAAACCAGAGCACCATGGCAATTGCTGCAATCAACAGCGTCTCGTTGAGCGGACTAATCAGATTCCTGAGCTGTGCGATTTTGATGCCGAGTTTCCGAAAATCAGTGGTGAAGGACTTGAATCTGTCCAATTCTACCTCTTCGAACGCCGTGGATTTGATGACCTTGATGCCGTTAAACTTTTCCTGAAGTACGGAGTTCATGTCGCCCATTCTCGCCTGGAAGTTTAGAGCAAGGCCTTTGACGTTTTTGCCTATCTGACGGATAACGACAAGGATGGAAAGCGATGTCAGGGCTGCAAAAAGTGTCAGTTTCCAGCTCAAGGCGAGCAATACACCGGCATAGACAATAACTGAAAAGGGGTTCTGCAGGAAGTTTACAAAGGTAGAGCTGATGCTGTTGTTGACGTTTTCCACATCGTTGTACACGTAGTTCATCAAATTCCCGACACGATTTTTATTGAAATAGTCGAGATGCATCTCAATAATGCTTCTGAAAACGTCGTCCCGAAGTTTTTTGGCGGTTTTGGTCTGTATTCGGAAAATGATTTGTCCGTTGAGGTAAATAAAGAAGTTTTTTATAGCAAAGGTAGCGATGAGGAACAGACATATCTTCAGTAGCGCCAGTTCTCTGGTAGGCGCACTGAACATTGCTTTGAATTTTTCGAGCGCCCATGCTTTCAGGCGTTCGGTGTCTTTGAGATTTGCAGTACCAGAACCCGTTTTTTGTTCGATGGTGCTCTTGCCATTTTGCTGTGCCAGCACTTGCGTATCATTTTTTACGGTGGTGGGCGGTGTGGCGCTGGTTTGAACGGTCGATTCTTTAGAAAAGACCTCATTCAGTAATGGTAGAATAGAGTAGATGGAAACGACGCTGAAAAGGGAAGTGATCATACTGACAAAGATGACCAGTACGATCTTCCCTTTCGATGGGGCAAGATATCGGAGTATTCTCAGCAGTAATTTCATATAAGCGCTTTAATAATTTCATATTTGAACTGATAGCTAATTTGCTAATATAATCCATAATTCTAACTAAACGGTATGCAG
>Ga0114951_10003874_pt1 | contig 15097 bp, 25 predicted proteins | sample AM7aDNAmetaG_FD_88677 | JGI IMG/M metagenome (GOLD analysis project Ga0114951, IMG submission 88677) | Freshwater microbial communities from Finland to study Microbial Dark Matter (Phase II) - AM7a DNA metaG | ecosystem: Environmental > Aquatic > Freshwater > Lake | place: Finland: Lake Alinen...
AAATCTCCAGAAGAAAAAGCTGAGATTGCTCAGAAAAAGAAAGATACTCAACAAAATAAATCTCCAGAAGAAAAAGCGGAATTTGCTCAGAAACAGAGTGCTGTTCATAAAAACAGATCTCCAGAAGAAAAAGCTGAGATTGCCCAGAAAAAGAAAGATGCACATCAAAATAGATCTCCAGAAGAAAAAGCTGCTATTATTCAAAAGAGAGTTGGCGCTCATAAAAACAGATCTCCAGAAGAAAAAGCTGAATATGCTCAAAAGCAGAGAGATGCTAACAAGGGTCTCAGACTTTATGACAAACAGGGAGAAAAATCTAGGAAGTTCAAGAAACAACCAGAAGACACAACTTGGGTTCTTAGATTAACTAGAAAAGAATTAAAAGATCTAGGTTATCCTTTCTATGACCATCCAAGAAGACAGTCTAAAAGATTTCAATATCCGCCAAAAGATCCAGCTTGGATTCTTAGAGAAGCTTTCTCGATTTCTCAATTGAGGCTTTAATAACTTCTGTACTATATATCCTACCATTACCATTAGGTTTATTAAGTGTTAATAAAGTTGTTTCGTATTTCATTTTGTTATCTTCCATATATAGAATGATCCTCTACATTCACATCATATAAATGATCAAAATGAATATAATTTTTTAATGTGCCTTTTGAAAATTCATATGGGACCCCTTTTAATGTAACCCAATGATGAGTCATGACATCTATTTCTTCATCATCATCTGAACTGTAATATGGTTCATCGGTTTTAATGTGTCCGAATTGTTTCTTGAATTGAGGAAAATCTTTAATAATTGATGATACAATAAATTGGCAATCGCCCAATTCTTGATTATCAACGAATTCTTCCCATGAGGAATCACCCGCATATTCATATAATGAATATTTTACCTTTTCAATTAATTCATCAATAGTATTTTTATTTAACAGTTCTTTTAGTGTAATCATCTTGTTATATTTATCTTAAATAACGATTTTTTGTTTTTGGGTTCAATGATGTTAATCTTGTAATCAGATAGAACTCCTGATAAATTCCCTTTATTCAAATCTTTAGCGATCATCTCCTTTATGATTTTTTCTGTTTCATTTATATCTGTGGCATCCCCATGATACAGAGTATAACCTTTCTGTAGATGTGCTACAGCACAAGCAATGGTTCTGCAACGTCGTTTTTCTTTTGTGGTCATATAGTTTAGATTTCGGGATAGAGAATTGCTTCCACTGCTTTCCAGTCAACATATGGTGGTTCTCCGGTGAGCCCCGATAATAGAGGACATCCCAAAGCAGCATCATCAATATATAAATGTGCATAAGCCTTAGGAGAAGTTGTCCAATTAGATTGCGTTGGATTCTTCTGAATACCCCATAGAGGAATATCATTCTTCGCAAACCAGTCAATGGCATCTTGCAAATGAATTCCTGAACGCATTGTCCATAAGATGAGTTTATTACCATCAGCAACAAGTCTTTTTAATATTGGTTGTGCTCCAATATCTCGCCCCACATTTGGATAGGATGCGACCACGCATGTTCCATCGAAATCAATTGCAATAATTTTTTTATTCATTTTGTTAATTATATATCATTTTTGCTTTTTGTAAACAACTTAATAGTCATCTTCCATAAGTTTTTTAAGGTCAGAATACATTTCTTCAGTCCACTCTAATTTGAGTTTTCTTGTTCCTACTCCTTCAACTTCCTTCCAGTCATCATCTAATTCTCCTCTGAATATTGCCTTAAATTGTTCAACGCTACATGATATATTAATAGGATGTAATAATGGTATCATCACTCATATTCCTTTTGTGATAGCAAAGCATTACCACATGTGATCTTGCTTTCATCTTCCTCTTTAGAAGCAATGAATACAATAACATCATATCCGACGGCTTTTAAATTTTCTTCGGTTTCTCTATATGGAGAATATTCAGTCCAATCTCCATCAGGCATCAATCCTTTGTTATTGACTGATCTGGTACGATGCAAAGGAGTTAGTTTACATAGATAGTGTTCGGGATCAAACAGATTTCTTAAAACCGAGCCATCAATATCCCATTCACCGAGCGCAAAATTCAAAGTGATCTTGCGTCCCTTCGGAATAATACCATTCATAATTCTCGATATATCTTCCAGAGACGTTTGTGATCCTCTAAACATTTTGGTACGAGCATTCTCATCTGTACTATTAATGCTCAATTGAAGACCAGCCTCTCCATCTAGCAAATGATTTTTCATATCCATCCATCCGTGAATAAAGTGTTTGAGATTTTTATTAGCATGGGGCATCATGCTAGAAACTACTGGATGAATTTTATACTTAGAATCTAATTCATATTTAAAATATTCCGTTGCTTCCAATACGGATGGATTCCATGTAGGCTCACCCATTCTAGCATAGTGAATATTCAGACGATCTGTATGTTTAATATCAGGATGTAAAGAAAGCCCTATTTTGACTTGATTCACTAGATCATTGAAAGTAGCATTAATTCCCGGACCTACTTTAGGAACATCACAAAAGGTACAGCCAGAATTGCATCCATACTGAGTTGATATAGTTACAACCCATTTCTCTGTAAGAGGAAGCAAGCTTGTGTGTTTAACTGGCGATGGTTCACGATCTAACCCCATAAATCCCGCTTTTAGATTTACATCTTTCCCATAATCACCAATAGAGAGCATTTCTAATTTACCAAAGTCTCCTTGGACGATACAAATATCTCCGGTTGGTACTGCAATTCTTTGAATAATTTTCATGTTGTTAATTACTTTCTTTGATATATTTTTCCCCATCATAATACCATAGATTCTTATATGAAACACTTCTCAAAACGCGAGCACAGTTTTCGCATGGTTGACTTATAGCAGGATCTCCATTATTATCTATTCGGATATTCACAAATGTAAGTTTGGAACAGTCAGTAAGACCCAGACGTATTAAGGATGCAACCTCTGAATGAAGACATGGCTTATAATTATCACCATCAGCTTTTGTATATTCAGTGTACTTGTGCCGTCTATGCGTCTTGTTGTAATTATTAGATGTGATGCACAGAAGCTTTGATTTTTTATATACAAAAGTTGTATGAAAACTTTTTCCTGTCTGCATTCCAACTTTCATTGCACGGGTGATTTCCTCAAGCCTTGTAAAATTAATCGCCATGTTTACTATAAAATTTAAGAAATGACCAAATGTGTTTGAGAATATTAAAAACAAGTATAGATAGTTCAAATGTAAATACCACCATCATTAATACTGCAATACCAATCCAAAAAGTACAGCTAAAGCGACTAAACATTACCAACCACATTGGTATGTTGGTAAAAAATTCCATTGGGACTGCTACCAAAGAAGCAATCAAAACTAGAATAAAGCTTCGATAAAGGAATTCGATTATTTTAGTTTTCATGGCTATCAAAAATTAAATTCCGGTGGTTCATAATTCCATGCAAGTACTCAACATCATTCTCTTCAAGATAGCACTTGAATAAATGAGTATTCTCGCAATTTAACTCCGCTTCAATAATTTCATTAACTTGTAATGGTCGATCCCTTTCAACGTATTGCAGAAATTCCCCAAAGAAATTTCTTGCATCTTCCGTCATTTTCATTATGGGAAATCCCCTTGATTTGACAAATTCAATTGTGCATGCGAATAGAATAGATCTTACTGGGTCATTATCTATTGAAGATGATGACGTGAACATTTCCGACAGGCGTTGATATAATGATTGTGTTTTCATAGAGATATATTTTAATAATTAATCAGGTCATGTTCCGGTTCGAGAAGCAGCAATCTCCAACCATTATCAAATTTTCTAAATCTGCCTAGACGTTTGAAAGTGACGATATCATCTCTCTCAAATTTAGGAATAGCATAACTGGCTTTTGCATTACAAATATTTAGCAGTTCCTTATTATTATTAAATTTCCAATCTGGAACAGGTGTGCTTGTGTGGATTGATTCAATGTCAGCATTCATACCTTGACAAATATTTTGCGATGATGCATGAATTTTTAATTTGTACGTCACATCGGCGAGATATAATTTCGTATAATCATCATATCTCCCATCAGTACGTTCTACGGAAACCACATCATATAGGAATCCGCCGCTCGTAACTTTAAACTTGGGTTGCAGAGCCACCAGCCATTCATCTTTGAATTGACGAACAATTGATGATTCGGATGGTCGTTTTTCTGTGTCTCGATCACAACTAACCAAAAGAATACTGCTGCATGCAACAAGCACTGATACTAACGTTTTTTTATTTATTTTCATAGAGATGTTTTAAGCTTATTCTGAAACCACGAAGACGCCTTTTTAGATACCGCACCATTGAGTTCCTTGCGAGAGATATCAGATGTCAAAAGTGCGTCGGATTCTTCATCCCAAATATCATTTACAATCCAACGGATAAAGTCTGCAATTTTCTGCGGAACAGCATCAGCTTCAGATGGGACCACGATGCTATAACCTTGCTCAAGGCGATCTTCTGTGCAATAAAGTTCTACTGCTTCATGAATTGAATCCATTTTGACAACATCAACCGTGGGCAACTTGCGAACATGGGATTTTGAATGAGATTCGCCTTTTACTTTAAATGCTCTTGAAAAGCTTGGATCTCCAACAGGTCTAAACACAATGCCTTCACCATGCCCGGAAATATCAAAGGTTTTTGCAAATGGGCATTCTTTATCAATAGAATCAACCCATTGATTCATAGCCTCAATTGCGTTATCAGCTCGATTCAAATCTACCTCAATGATATATGGCTTTGTTCGACGGATATTAAAAACTCCGATTTCCGGATTCTCGTACTCCGTTGTCCTCCATACAGAAGTAGGTTCTTCATCAGTAGAGTCATCTCCTGGATTTACATCCTTAACGCCAAAGATTACAAACATCTTTGCCATGGAATTCAGAGCAACACCAGCTTGAATTGATCCACCACACCATTCACCATAAACAACGGTCTTTACTGGCTCCCTTGGTTTGAAATTCGGAATAATTTTATGACCATCCTTGGCAACCCAGTGGGCAAATCCATTATTGTCCTTTACTTGATCAATTACATTTTCTCGGGATTGACAATAATAAGTCCCATCCGAGTTAATAACAATTGCTGCATTCGTGCCATGTAATTTTACAAAGCCTTCAAATGTTACAATGGGTAATTCTTTCGTGTCGTCATAGATCGGCTCACCATCAGTAGCAAAGCCGGAGAATTGAGCTCTAAGTTTCAGACCATACAATACTTGATGGTACTGACGAATTTTTGGAAATGAATAATGTTTCATTTTATTAAGGTCGTTTATATTTCAATGAAAGAGGATTTTCAATACGCACTGGCTTAAATTCCTTGTGACGTGCCCGGATTTTTTGTCCATGAACATCGTCATTATACCCGCGACTCCCCTTTGTAAAGTCGGTTACCGCATAGTGTAGTCGAGATGCTTCTGCAATTCGAGCTGTATATGCTGAGCCAAGTTTGTACTTATAGTATAGTTTGTTAATGAATCGGATCATATATGTGTGTTGTTATTCAGTTTTTGAAAATGTGCTGTGCTGCTTCATAAACACTAGAATGCCCATGAATACTATCCAGTAGTTCCCACTCACTATTTTCCACAAGACAAGCCACAGCAAGAAAGGTCATGGCTTCATTACAATCAAGAACATCTGTTGGAATATCTTTCCACTCTTCCATATCATTACTATATCTTGAATAAAATCCATCATAGGAAGTAAAGGTATCACGTAGATATTGTTCAAATTCTGCTTCATTATCTTCTGCAATTTTCCTTGCTCGTTTAAGATCTTCCAGAGGAATTTTCGCTACCAATCTATCAATAGTGAAATTATATTCACGGGGAGAATCAATAGCTACATACTCCAAGTTAAATCCAGTCTCAGCATTGAAACGATTCAACCATTGCTTTGCAATTTCTGTTCTTGCTGTAGGATAGTCAAGACTATCTTTAATGTCATCATAAGATAATTCTTTATCTTCAAGATGCATGTCAATCTCTTGGTCAATCATCCAATCTAATTCTGAATTGTAAAAGCCCGGAAAGAATGGAACAATAATTTCAAGTGTCTTCATACTATTATTATAGGTTGATTTATATGCTTTCATATTGTTTTTGTAGTTGAGATTTAATTGCTATTTTTGTAAAGGATTAAGCCAGAACCAATTGCTTGATCTTCGTGCAGCGGGAACGTACGGTGACTTTCGCCTTGACAAACTGGTCATTCTCATGAGCTTTGATGCCAGCCGAGAAATTGAAAGTTTCTCCAACTTCACCAATTTGATTCCAATACTTCAAGATGTGACCAGCATTGGTCTTGAGCATCGTTATCGTACCAACACCCCATTGGCTTTCGAAATTGGAAATGCGGGTAACAGTAGCTTCAAAGGTCAAGCGGGAACCAACCTCGCCCTGGAATTCACTTATTGAATTTTCGGAATTCGCTGCACGTTCAATTGCACGCAGATGAGCATCGTAACATCCAACCAATCCCACAATGTATCCCAACCGCTTGGTAGGAACCATTTCAATTTCCAGCATACTCATAACGCCAGCCCAATAGCTTTCAGTTTCTGCCTTGGCTGGACCTTCAGACATTGCCCAATCAAGAATCAGTTGGGCGCGGGCAATAGTCTTATCGGAAGGATAAACCCGATCTTTGGGTTTACATTGCGAGTCAAAAGCCATCTTGACCATTTCAGCAGTGGAAATGGTTCCCTTCTCTTCGGCCTTTGCTTGGCTGATGTAACCAGTACTCATGGCAACTTCAGAAGCAACTTCGAGGACCTTGATTGGATTAAGGACAGAAACCCGAGATTGTGAACTACCTTCATTGTAACTGTATTCTTTGAGAGTGGCAAAAATGTCACTTTCAAACTCAAAAGCACCAGCAACATTATTACTATTGGAGTCACAGAAATCGGCGAGACAAGCTGAACCGACTTGCTTGGTGATGGAAAAATCATCGGTGCGACCAATGACAAAAAGCTTGGAACGATTGCGGATCTTGTTGCAATGCTCACAAACTTTTCCAGTTGAAGTGTGACGAAAACTGGCGGCACTCCAATCAGAAGATTTTTCTCCAATCGAAAGTAAGAGATTTGTCATACCCGTAAGAGGTTCTGCAACTCCAATCAGGGACCAACCATCAAAGCTGTAAGAAATTTCATCAACTTGAAAGAGTTGGCACTCAACAGCATATTTGTAAGACTCGTCATTTTCATACTGAGAAATGATCGTTTTCTTCACTTCTTTCAAATAGACTTCTCCAATCGGAGTTGCAACCGGAACGGTCAAACCAAGCTTTACGGCGCGGCGTCGAATTTTGGCCCAAGCCTTTTGAAAGGCTTCAATGTTTGTAATCTCAATCGTTTTCATGTGGTGGATGAGGTGGTGTTCGCTGCTGACAAGAACAATGTAGCAATTTTCCGATCCCTTGTAAACAAAAAAGTGCGTAAAAAGTGAAAATAAATTAACCCATTGATTTGCAACGAGTTACGAAGATTCTCAGGATTTATCACAGAAATCGTAACCCATTGATTTGTAATGAGTTACGATTTAAAGCCTCCGAAAATCCCAAATTTAGAGTGTTTCGTGAGGAAACCCTATGAAATTCCAAATATCGTCTGGATTCGCTCTTAGGTCAAAGATTTCTCAGAATCTGGAGAAATTTCAGGATTTTGCTTCACAGAAATTTTCTCAAGGAGTGCTGCTTCCAATAGGACACATTCCTCCAGAGATTTCCCTTTACAGTCTTTCATCAATTTAGCGGTTAGTTTCTTGGCCAACTGCTTTGTTCCTACGTGTCTCACATATTTACCCGGTTTGTTTTGTTTTTTCATATTAATTTAGTTAGTGATAATTACATCCATGTATTCTGGGTTGAGTTTAGCAAAACGATTCATTTCTGATCTGTTATGACAAAATACATCGAATACGAATGTCTTTCCTTTAGAAGCTGTTTTTCTTGTGATTGCAGATCCTCTATCCTGAACAACAAACTTCCCATTGTTCAATTTTGGAATATGAACCTCTGTTCCAAACTTGAAGTCTGGATGAGCAGCAATGGTTTTTCCGGGAGTTGCTTTCTTTACTCCCGGTTGTGCTACATGTGATCCAAATGGAAATTCTGCGCAATAATATGTCACCCTTGCCCGTATTCTACCGCATATTGAATTCTTATTCTTTTTCTGAACAATAGTAATTGCTGGTTTATGTTTGGTTGCAGGTTTTGCAATGGCACAACTACATGATAGTAGTAATGTTAATAATGTTAATAGTATTTTTTTCATTGTTTAGTATCTGGTGATGGCAATATACTATCTAATGTGAAGATCAATTGCCATATTCGATTGATCATCTCGCAACGCAAGAGATCTATGTTTTATATGACCATCGCGATGCCTTAGTGCATCCACGGAAACTACGGGTGATATCCTTATATCATAAGCAGTATTTTTATTTATATGGTTTCAACAGATGGTTTTACAAGAACATATCCAAATTTCTTTGCCATTTTTGGCGATAGAGTACGCCACCAACCGTTTTTCTTACTCAACGATCCAGTAGCACCAGATTCTTCACAGGTTCTATCTGAGAGTCGCTCTGCAAATCTAACCATACCGGAAACAATATCATCTCCTCCATCATAATAAAATCGTAATGAACCGAACTTCTCCTTGATTTGTGCGATCTTCACTTGTGGTATTGGTTTTTTATTCCACTTATAGTATGGACGGAAATAATGAAAGAATAGAGATATATTCTGAGCCAACTTTAATCGTCGCGGATGTTTCTCCTTAACCATCTTATCAATTTCAGGTCGAACGATATAAGCCTTATATTTCTTATCTGCTTCAGTTCGATATTGCTTATATGGATCTACGATATTATAGAGAACATTGTGGATTGGAACGATTATCTTACAATACAAATATTTCTTAATCTTGAACCAGACCTTATGTTTTTGGGTGGTAATCTCAGAATTCTTAACGTAGTGGTCAATAGATAAACAGAGATTTTCAACAAGATGTTCCCATCCTACCGGACAGGATATCCCACACGATGGAGGAATGAGGTTACCATCGGAATTCTTATAAAAAAGATCTGGATATGAATTCATGATCTTTTCTTCAAAAGATTGGCGCATTTTTACGTCTTCAGCCAGCTCATCTACAATTTCTTTTACGTTATTATATTTTTCCACCCACAAGCTCTCACTCAGATTAATTTTTTTCATAATGTTCTGTATAAATAAGATTATATACTATTTTATGTGATTTGTAAACAACATTTTATATAAATAAGAATAGATGCTGATCGCGATACTTCAATATCCACCAGCTTTTCAATACACCGTTAAATGCAATTATGAAACAAAATTATCAACTAAAATTATTTATACCCGAAGGTTTAAACTGTAAGAGTCCATATGTTTATTGGATTCAGCATATTCCATCCATGATGTTATATCATGGATACAAATATGAGATTGAAACATGTGATTCTTCTTTACACATGACCAAATATGGTTATCAAACATCATCAGAATATGTTGAAGAATTAATCGACCAAGATGGTTTAGATTCATTTAGAGTTCTATGTATTCGTCATTTTGCAACTCCTAAAGAAGTCACTGAGTATGAAAAGAAATTTCTTACTAAAATAGATGCTAGGAATCATCCGAGATACATTAATAAGAGTAATGGCCATGGTGAGCCACTCTCAGAAGAAACTAAAAAGAACATTAGAGATGCTCATCAAAACAGATCGTCAGAAGAAAAAGCTGAAATTGCTCAGAAACAGAGTGATGCTATGAATAATAAATCTCCAGAAGAAAAAGCTGAAATTGCTCAGAAAAAAAGAGATGCTATGAATAATAAATCCTCAGAAGAAAAAGCGGAAAGAATTAAAAAGATACTGGAGACTAAGAACAATAAATCTCCAGAAGAAAAAGCAGAACATGCTCAGAAACAGAGGGATGCTAACAAAGGTCTCAGACTTTACGACAAACCGGGAGAAAAATCTAGGAAGTTCAAGAAACAACCAGAAGACACAACCTGGGTTCTTAGATTAACTAAAAAAGAATTAAAAGATCTAGGTTATCCATTATATCATCACCCAAGCAAACAGTCCAAAAGATTTCAATATCCACCCAAAGATTCGGCTTGGGTTTGTAGAGATTTCATATGAAATTATTGTTATCATTTTTACACATTGTTGGATTACCCCAATCTGGCGGTGTATGTGCCGGGGGGATGGTCACAGGGCGCATTTGAATTAAATTTCTAATAGAAGAAATTTCTTCCCGGAGTTGCTGTATTTCCAGTTTTAGATCCTGAATATCTCTAAGTAATTGTTGGTCTTTCATGATTTCATGTCCAGAGATATCCCACATATTTCACAATAATTATCATTGCCCATTGATCCTTTTCCGAAATCAATTCTTCAAGTCGATTAGTCTCTTTGTAAACTTCCTCATATGATGCTCCAAATCTTTGCTCACATGTTTTCATAACAGTAAATTCGATTCCATTAACTTCTTTTTTTGTTTCCGTAAACCAATCATCGGAAACTGTTGAGTCTGGATATGAATTATCAAGATCAATTTGTAATTGAGGGCGCTCAGTTTTTACATAATTATAGGCATCACGAAGTTCACCATAAACTGTATTAATTTTATCAATATATGCTTGATCAACATGAGCGCGTTCAAGTTCATATTCCCAGTTCATATCTAATTGAGCGAGGCCATTTTCTTCATCAACAAAGTGCATTAACATAGCAAACATTAATCGCGGCAAAAGTTCTACCTTATCACACCAGGAAAAGGGAATTTCTTTTCGCAACCAATCCTGTTGATCGGATGCTGATTCTTCAATGATTTTTTCAATGATTTCCATATGTGATTATTATATCAGGTTTTATGTGATTTGTAAATATCAAAACTTTTTCTTTTTAACTTGATCCAGAGAAAACTGAGGAATATTCAGGGCATCTCTAGTTGTGCTTTTTGATCCTTTTATTAGATAATAACCACAATCCCCCCATTCAGAATATGCCATATAGGAATCATTCATAATAGCATCGGATATCTTTTCTTTTACAGCTTTCTTAGATGTTGAATCAATAAGTTTCTCATATCCATTTTTCGGAATTATATAACCGTCTTCATGGTATGTAAAAAGAAACTTCTCCTTTTTAATTATTGCAACTGGTTCATGTGTTACAGCGAAAAATTCATTACAGAAATTCTCACTTGTCTCTAGAGTCTCACAGAAATCCATTTCCGAATTACCGTGAAATAATTCTGGTAATCTTAATGGTGAATTATCACATAGAAAATCTAGGAGATTATTCATCAGAATTTCTTTCCGCCAGCAAGAAGTCGAGCTTCATGAGTATGATCTTTACGACTTGCATTATATGCCATTTTCTCATCGAATGCACCCTGCACGTCATAACCGAATCCTTCACAATAATCAAGGATTCTAATAAGAGCATCTACCAATTCCGTTTGACTTCATCGGCAAAGGTCTTAATTTAGGTTCTGGTTTCTTTTGGAAACAAGAAGGTCTATTTAAGATTGATGGTTCGGAGCTTATAGTCCCGGATACTTATAAAAGCAATAATATTGAAAATTTTCAATGAAATTTGTAACTATTCATGTTTTTGTTCATTTTGTTATATATTTAAAATTTACTTCAAAGGAAATGGGCTAACAATAATTCGAGGTTCGATATATACAGGCTTTACTGCATCGCTCTTTGGATCTTTAAGCAGAACCCATGTACCTTCTGCACTCGCAGGACTAAATAATCCATTAGGATCTGCTTGGGGAATTGCTACCAGACTTGCCCTATATCCTGTAGTCTTCATTGGATTCGTGAATTGTGTTGCGGCTGGGATTCCATATCCGATAGAGTTACCTATGAAAATAAGTGTCCCCGTTTGCTCGGCAACAATATATGTATAAGTGGACAAATCATTCTGATCGCGCATCTCAATGATATCTTTAAGTAGCTTTCGTTCGCGGAAATTCTTAATTGTTGGCATACCACATTGAGCAGTACCTTCCAGTTGAATCTTTTCCTGTTGTTCTTTCTGAATTTCATCAGATGATGGATTACATGAGTTTAGAAAGACTAGGGATGATAATGCAATTAGTGTATATTTTAGTTTCATGATTTAATATTGAGATTTAAGAGATTGAATAAAGACCGCAAGATCTGACGGCATATCATTCACAGGAAAATCTGCTGCACGATGCAAGATCAAACTTTTCATTGCAGCTTTATGTTCGCTATCCGCTTTGATATATTCAAATTGCATATTCTGAAGTTCTTGAACCATACCTTGTCGATATGACTTGGTTTGTTCAAACACTTCCCGCCGAACTTGTTCTTGCCTTGGAGCAAAGAACTTATAAAGGAAAAATTCATTCCCTTGAATGATCCAAGATCCCGCCAGGATTCCCGCTATACATGCTACTACCATTACTGTTGTTTTCATATTTCAATTATTATACTTATTATAGATTTCATCAGATACTTCCTCAATTTCTGTGCTCAATAAACGGGAACTTGAATAATCACTCAATGCAATGCCAGGTTCATTTCCAAGGACGAAGAATAGTTCCACGAATTCAGCATCCTTTTCGAGTTCGACAGTAAATTCCAGTAACGAATGAACTGCCTCGACAATTTCATCTAGATCGCCTGTATGAACTAAAAATTCGTCGCCGCCGTCATCGTAACCAACCAAGGAATATCCTCGATCAATTAGTTTTTCAAGCAACTCCCGTACTTCTGGATAAATTTTCATATGAATTATTATATACTATTTTATGTGATTTGTAAAGGTAATTCACGTTGTAATGTCTAGACCAAGCTGTTCAGCGATAGTTTCATCATCAAAAGAACCACCAGATTCAATTCCTAAAGAGTGAGAACCTCCGTGGCAATGTAGTTTGCCATCCCATATATCAATATAACCAGCGCCTGTAATTAATGAATGACCAGATTCTTTAAGTAGCATTCCTACATCAAGATGTGCTACATAGTCTGGAAAAATAATGAATCCTCTCAGTTCATCAATTATATATTTAAGACGTGATTTCATTTCCGTTTAATAATTGATAGATGTGAACCAGCACCAATGACAAAACCCAGATCATACCATGACCCAGAATTAACACTGGCGTAGATTGAGATACTTGGATCAAATAGAGAAATTATGAATGAGAACGGAAGAATTATCCCGTGCCATAGACCATTCCAAAATCCAGCAATAGTTGTGGCTGTTGATGCAGAATTCGCACAACTAGAAAGTGCAATGAGAATTCCGAGAATTAGTACAATGTTTAGTGTTTTATTTAATTTCATATTTTATTTTGGGTAGAAGCTTATCGCATCTTGCATCGGGTGTTATTTATTAGGAGCATTGTTTTTTGGTTTTCTCCTTCTCCTAGTTCTCACAGTGCATTATCCCTTGTGTTTGGAAGATGTGCTTTATCGGGGTGATAATCTGGATTTTTCATGAATTATTGTTTTTGATTATTGTAGAATGTTCATAATCTTCTTACTGATTACTTTAGGATCTGCTTGTCCATCAGAAAGTTCTAATGCTTTCTTCATTACCAATCCCATAGATTTACCGATCTGTGAAAGAAAGCATCTAGGTCTTGCCTAGATGTAGTTCACATCAAATATAAAGTAGTTTTCTATGTTAAGATATTTCTTCCACTAGATATTTACTATTCAAGGTTTTGAATCCATTTGCTGTAATTTCTGTTACAGGAGATGTTGTGAAGATTCCCGGCAGTTCAACCCCATTTCTGATGCGCCGAAACATACGCAAAGATTCTCCAATAGTTGGACCTGATAGGATTTCTCCGATAACCCAATAATCTACATTTGGCGAAATATCTACATTAGATATTAAAGACTCACGATATTCATCATGCGTTACTGCGGTTGGAACAATAAAATTTGGGACGGGGTGGATTTTTGTGATTTTATGAAGTTTCATATTATGAATTACTTAGAGTTTCACGGATTTCAGCAAGAGTCCAATTAACAATGAGTTTTGAATTTTCAAACACAGTCTTCAATTCTCCTCCAGCTTCTTCTTCGGCAGTACATTGATCCTTGAGAACAAATTCTCCATCAATCTTATCTACTCGAAGTAGACCTTTTGCGGATTTCTTCATGTTATCATCAGTGATTGGATCTTTAAAGATTTCTCGGAATTCTCCATCAACAACAGATGCCGTTGCTTTACACGCCCAACCAAGAGTGTCCCGACTGCGATATTCGTAAGAAAATGATCCAATTCCGAACAACACATTACTCGAAGCGAATCCCATTTCTTCCAATCGCTTGAAGATTTTGCCTGCTAGTTGAAGAGTAATAGCCTCTCCATATAGCAATCCAATGTGAGGATCTAGAACTTTGAATCCCGCTTCGTTGATAGTACCACCAAAGATTTCCCATAGAAGTTGAACACACCCCTTTTGTTCAGGAGTTAATACATGAGGTTCACAACTCTTGATTGAGCTATCATCAACATAGTAATATTGTTTATCGTATCGACTCCAATCAAGCTCAACCACGATCTTATATGTAATACCATCATAATTGAAATATGCTTCTCCGTATCGATCACCACATTCTCCATGAGAAGTCGCGGTTTTAATTCGATCAGCAATAACATCTTCCGTGTATTCTTTAGCATGATCCAATGATTCTACATAGTCAGGAAGACTGATCATATCACAATCACCACAAATAATCTCCAACGGAGTCTTGGGGGATGAGTCTGGTCGAATAACAACCTTGCCATCCCGTGTCATAATAACATCCTTTAATCGTGGAAGATAGTTAGTAATAACATTCCATAGTGACCAAGTATCCGACACAAGCGACAGGATTCCGTTAGGGAATGTTTTAGTAATCCACTTTTCATAGTTGGCGAATTCGTTTTCTTTCTTACCAGAACAAACGCAGGAGTGTTCATTTGCATAAACAGAACAACCAACCAATTCAATATCTGA
>Ga0114951_10003875_pt1 | contig 15086 bp, 21 predicted proteins | sample AM7aDNAmetaG_FD_88677 | JGI IMG/M metagenome (GOLD analysis project Ga0114951, IMG submission 88677) | Freshwater microbial communities from Finland to study Microbial Dark Matter (Phase II) - AM7a DNA metaG | ecosystem: Environmental > Aquatic > Freshwater > Lake | place: Finland: Lake Alinen...
GAAGTTTTGTACTGGTGTACACCAGATATCGCTGGTCCCGACCATCGAAGCCAAAGGCTTAACATCAAGCGGGGTAAAGTCAATTCCACCATCGATCTGATCGGCCGATGTCTTGAAGTAGAAATGCTGGGCCCGTTTGTCCTGCATGTATTTTTTATACCAGGCACGGCTCATGAATACATTCATCTTGATCCCCTGGTAAACCTCGGTGATCTTGTCGGTGAATGCTTCCACCTGATCAAAAATGGTATCCTTATCCAAGGCACCGATATTGATCGAGTTAATGGTCCCATTGTCAACTCCTGCCTGAAGCTGTTTCTTCAAACCGTCCATACCTGTTCCTTCAGCACCGGCAACACCGGCTGCAGGAGCAGCATAAACGCCCTTGTAATACTCGTTCAGTTCCATATCCTGATCGATCTGGTTGGCATAATAGACCTCAATAAGCCATTGTACAAACGGCCACGATTTACGGTCCACGTTTTTGGCGGTCAGGAATCCCAACCAGGTAGCAACCAATTCATCCGGCATGAATTCGTCGTCAACTTTCATGCGAAATACCCGAATCTCATTCGGTGTAATGTCAACTCCCCCTTTTTGGGTAAAAGCCTTTTGGAAAGGCTGTACCAAAGTACGGAAAGTGGCATTGGCAAGACGGAAGATGGTATCGTCCGTTTTAATCGGCGTTGCGTAACCAGTGATTTCGCGCTGCGTGGTGAGTAATTTCAGAATCCGTTGTTTGTTCTGACCGGCATCGATGTAATATGCCCCATACTCGGCAATAATGTCTGAAGTGGTGATCATAGCTATAAATTAATTAAGAGTTCGCGTCAACTGCTTTGTTGTGAGGAAGTTTGTCGATGGCTTCCCAATCAACGTTATCCTGAATTTCATCGCTCTTTTGTCCGATATTCTGGACCGCAGCTATGGCTGGGCGTGCAGCCAGTAAGGTTCTTACTGCCTGGGCTTTTGCCTCGGGGGTTTCGGCTGCTGCAACGGTTGGGTCGATCGCGTTGAATGGATCGTAAGCGGTGGCAAGGGTTGCCTGAGCTGTTCCCAGCGATGCGGTAGCGCTTTCGCTTTGCTGAACGGCATTGTCACGTTCAGTCACTAACTGCTGATTCAGTTCAAGCCTTTCCTCTACCGACTGCAGCTGCTCTTCATTCAGAAAAACACCATCTGCATTAGCTTCAAGGGCTTCAACGCTCAGCACAGAATTTAAATGTGCAAATTGTCTCATCTCTGTTTTAGAATTTATGGATTGTTGATTGTTATCCCCTGTTTCGGGTGGTTCGTTGCTAAAATTTGCCAGGGCCAATACGCTGTCAACTGCGGTATTGAAATCACCGATTGAATCAACCAGTGATCCAACTACATCCCCTGCATAATAAGTCCTGCCTTTAAGCTGTTCTACCAATACGATTGCACGATTGGATATTACATCCTGTTGAAATTTTTGGTTCCATGGATTTAAAATCCGGGATTTAACAAGAGTGAAATCGAATTCATTAATTGCTTTTTCAAATTCCTCATTCTTCTCATCACTTCCATCGGCATATATGGTAACCGAAATCTCACCATCGTCATTGGCTTCCGATTTAGCTTTACGCCCTTCATAAATGGCCATTGTTCCAATAGAGCCAACAAAATCGAGATTGCGTCCGGATATAATTTTCTTGCAATAGCAGGCAATATAATAGGCTGCAGAGCAAGCCATTCCATCAATCCAAACCACAATAGGTTTGGTGCATTTCTGAATAGCATCCGTCATTTCGGCAACTGCCGAAGCCTGACCGCCTCCCGATTCAATGACCAGGATATGGCCAATCACATTCTTATCTTCATCGGATTCGAGCAAACGACTGGCGAGCGTACGCGTTCCCCTTGGTCCACAAGTTTGGTCGTGTTTAGTCAATATGCCGCGAAGTGGAAGCACATTGATGATTTTAGCGGGAGGAGTTTCCGGCTGTTCGACTTCGAGTTCCAGTTCATTCGGATCTTCATCATCATCATCGTCGTCATCATCATCATTAAAATAATTCGGAATGATATCCCGCGTGATTGCCGATAATGCATAACGCAGATGATTGTCAGGTTCTTTTCCCTCCTCAATATTTAAGCCTGAAAATAACCCTCGAAAAACCGGATAAAGGGAATTCAAGGTCCTGGGCTCAATCTGCCAGGGCGATCCGATAACATCTTTTAGGAATTCATAATTCATAAACTTGCCTGTTTTCAGCAAGTTTAAGGCATAAAAAAAGCAACCTAAAGGACGTAGGTTGCTCATTCAGGCAGAAAATAAGGGAGTTACCTGCTGTTTAAGCGAAAGGATCGGTAATAAAAATAGCCCGTGCGGGTTGATTGCCCGAAAACGAAATAGCATAGTTATTCAGTCCTTCAGCTCCGGTACCTGAGGTGGCCTTGGCCGAAAACCGAAGCGGTACCTTGGTTGTGCCGGCCAGTTTATAATTACCATTTCCGTCCAGGTAAATCACCAGGTATTTATTCCGGCGTTCCATTTCGGCGATGAGCGCAAGGGTATCAGTAGTATCGCAGGGTACAACAGCCGTGAGGTCTGTCTTATAGTTTGTGCCCGCGAAGGCCCTTACAATATCTTCCTGGAATACTGCCGAATCTTCCTGCACATAAATATCCACCATATTGGCGTCCGAAAGGATCGCTACCGCGTTTCCCGAAACGGTGATATCGCTTTTGGGGATTGCCCATAACCGGAGTACTCCCCCCATATTCTCGGCCTGTTTGTTGATTGATTTCATGATTTTTTAAGTTACCGGAAAATGTCCCGAATTGGGGACAACTTCCGCACATTATTACTAATAAATTATTCGGATGTTACACTGTTTTTCTCATAGATTTTTACCCCTTTATCGGTGATCACGCCAACCTTGCACATGTTTATCCGGATTAGCCGTTCCATATGCTGGTAGGCATATTCGTTCAGATTGATTCCCTCACTTTCACGTAACCGGTAGAAATCCTTTTTGATTGAATCGAAGCTCCAGTACTCCTCTTCCATCATGAACCGCGTCTGGAAGTTCATAATCGACCGGTGAACCGGAGTGCCGTGCTGAACGTAGGTACTCACGACAGTCCTCATTAACCACTTGGCATGCTTCTCAAAGTATTTACCAAAGTTCACAATGTCGGTTTTCGTTAATTCCCAACCATTGCGGTAAAAATCACGTTCCGAAATCAGGATCTCGACCGAATGGGTTTGCTTGCAAAGTTCGTTGGTGTATTTATGTTCGTTGTCGTGGCAGGGTTTCTTGAGCATTCGCTTAAATAGCTCATTTTCGCGCGGGTGATTCCTGAAATCAACGGGATCCCCATAATTATTCTCAAGGAACCGTTTCACATAAGGTTTAACAGGTACTGTAACATTAAATTGCATAGGTGAATAGGTTTTCATGGATACTGAAAACCCTGTGTGGTGGGGAATAGACAAATATACTAAAAATTATCTTAATTGCGTATATACACCCAAAATGGATGGATATACGCATTGCATATATTTCCTAGTTAGCCACAATATTAACGGCTCACTTCGATAGTTGCGTCTGGATTTTCTTCACACGCTTTCAAATAAGATTCAACCCACGGCAAAAAATGTTCATAAGTTCCCCATCCATTTGTCGAATCAAACTTTTTAAATCTTTCAGGTTCTTTTTTCATTAAGTCAACAGCCAAAGCCAATTTACCTATAATATCTTTTGCTTTGGTCGCTCCAATTTCTTCTGGTCTCCAACAAGCTTCATAAATTCCAGCTTCACCAGCCATTTTATTAAGGTTGTGAGTAATATTTGAATCGTATAATGTTTCACGTTCAATTTTAGAGTGTTTGTATCCGCATTCGCAAGTACATTCAACTCTTTTTTCTTCTCCAATTAAATAAACATCTAAGCTCATAATTTATTGTTTTTAAAATGATTACTAAAAAATACTGTGGCTAACACCGTGTATAAGCAATGGCACGGAAAGTTAGTGCTAATTTGAAAGTGTGTACAAGTGCCACTGCTCATACACGAAACGTTAACGTTCAATTTCCTTCACAACTAAATATTCCCAGGCATCTCCATCATTAACGGCTCCTTCGCTGCCTGAATTGCCGCTTTCAAAAATTTAAACTTGATAATGCATCCCCAACTATCAACCATTAGGCTGACAGTTGGGTTGGTATGATTAAGAATTACGTAGTACATTATAATTGCATTTAATTGATTTACTGCAAATAAGATTATTCTTATTTGCACAACCTCCACATTGCGGACACACGATTTCATAATGCCATTTGCCGCAGATGGACACATCAAACCTTTTGTTTCTGGCATGATTCCTGTTTTTTAGTTCGGGGTAATTTCGGTCCTACAGGTTTACCTCCGGGAATTGTTTCCTGGATATTCTCCAATTCAGGATGTGCGTTGTAAAACTGAACAGTTTTAGTCATTGCCCGGGTGACGATATCGGCTATAAATAAACGTTCTGCAGCCGGAAGTGTCGAGATCTTGTTGTCGATCTTCAGAAACTCATCAACCAGTGAACGGGTCGTTAGCATGCTCCGGCTGGCGAGCCTTAAAAACACATTGCTTTTCAGCCCGCCTTTTGTTGCCAATTTATCACGTTTCCGATGGATATCAGCAACTTGTTCCCTTATATATCTTTGGCACCGTGCATCGGCCAATACCTCTAAAATGGTATTGAATTTTGATTGAATCATATCGATTATTTATTTGGTTTTTAATTTAGTCCGGGTGCGACTTTAAGTCGCGCTCGGACTAAAAGGTTGATTAATTATTTAGTTTTAAAATGGACCACATTTCCATAGATCAGGTTTACTTCTCCAGTTTCCATAAAAGCAAATGATGTGCCCAGGTAAGTAATGTTATGATCGAGCGGAATAATTGCACTGAATTTTCCACGGTCGGGAAGACAAACTACAATGATGGCATCGGGATCGTAGATCGAAAGATTTGAATGGCGGGTTACAATAAAACCGGTCATTGCATTTTGAGTTCCGGTTAGGATACCAGTCAAGATTACTGACCGTGGTTTAACCGAATCTATCATGATGGTAAGCTTAGGTATTTGTGAATACCGATCTGGAATCGAACAACCTGATATTGCAAGAATAAAAAGAAGTGCAATTATGAATAAGCTATTTTTCATCGTCTTTAGATTTTTTGGGTTTATTCCAATGTTTTATTTCTGGTTCAGGACGGATATAACTGTATTGGATTAACTTTCGTGTTTCCGGGAACTGGTTCACCTGGATATAAATTCCGCTGAGTTTCTCAAGTAGTCCCATATACAGATCTTCTTCTAATAATGGATTAGTCTCCGCCAGGTGATGTTCCAAGGTTATCATCTGAACAAAAATCAAATCCTGATTAATTGTTTGCGGAAGGTCCGGAGCGGGGCGACATAAGCTGATTCGATTCATTTTTCAATTATTAATTATTCGAATATTTGAACGTTTAAGTTTTATATTCTGTTTTTTGCCCTGTTTTTCGAAAAATTTCGAAATTTCTACAGGAGCAACCCATTTTACTTACTTCGCTTACTTCGCTTACTTCGCTCGTGTTAAATTATTGATTAGTATAGTTTTATAGTCAAAAAAAAGCGAAGTAAGTAAAATTGTGTTGTTGTAAAATTTTAAAATCGAAGTAAGGCGAAGTAAGCGAAGTAAGTAAAAGTAAGCTCTTACTTCGCAATTTTGAATTATTAATTTATTGATTATCATTTATTTAATATTAATATTTTATTAAAAAAGTAAGCGAAGTAAGCGAAGTAAGTAAACTAGGTATTTGCTGTAAAAAATTGATAATTTTTATTAATCTAATAATTTTCATTTTAATGGGTTTTTTCATATGGGGGTGCGGGGGTTTTTGAAAATTTTAAAAGGGTAAATCTATTTTTACTTCATCAGTCGGGAATTGAATAGTGCCTGTGGCATTTGAATTAATTACGCCAGTAGCATCCTCCTTGGCACCAATCATCAGTCCTGTCTTCTGCATCAGGAATACCAGGGCCGTGGTGCTGGTGCGCTTCTTTGATCCAGCATCATCCACCTCCTGCGATCCGGTCTTGGGATCAATCTTTCGGAATGATTCCTTCTTCGTCTCACACACAAATGCCGTTGAATTTTTAAGATAGTATTCAATAGTCGATTCGGGCAATGGTTTGTCTCCTTCGCGCAAACATTGTGTTTTATAAAGAGAAAATACCCTGCTGGTGGTTAAATAGAGAAGTTCTGCCGGTTGCTCCAGTTTCTTTTCCTCCTTGCCCCATATGCCATTCTCGAAATAGCGCCGTGTGAGCGATTCTTTATACTCCACTTTATAATCACCCTCTTCAAACAATACATTCGAACTGATGAGGTATTGCACCACTTTCCAGAAGTTCCCCAGGTCATCATTCTTCTTGGTCTCCTTATTTTGGGCAATCATAAGCCTAACTGCAAGTTTTGTAGTCTCGCATTCATCCCACGGAAGTTCCAGGTGCTCATTCAGGGTGGCATAAGTCGCAATCGGGATGAGCCAGTTGTTAAATATCCGATCCTCGACCACTTCACGTCCGAGTAATTCACGCATCTTTTCGTTCAGTACCTTAACCTTCTCCATATAATTATCCTGGAAAATTGGTCTTAACCGAAGCAACTGGTGGGTAATATGAGTTAATCCCCGCTTTTCGATCTCTTTCAGACTATCAAAATCGAGCCGTTCCCGATCACTATATTCAGTTTGCGTGAATGAGAGAAAGATAAACCGGCTAAAGAGCGCGATATCGGCAGTAGCCATCTGCTGTCCGGTCAACACAATAGCCTGATCTACAGAAGTAGTTTCCTTTTTTTTGTCCTTATCCATATTCATACGTGTACGTCCAACTCCATCCCACATCCCCTTCAGGAATTCCCTTTTTTCCATTTCAATATCATTCCGGTATTCATCGATATGGGCAATGGCATTGCAACACGTGGCTACATGTTCTCCCAGCGCTGCTTTCGAGGTGTTATTGACATTGGGTGCCTTAGCCAGGCGGCCAAAGAACTGCACAATGCTTTCGGCACAGGCTGTTTTCCCGGCTCCCTTTGGCCCAAACATATTCAGGATTGGAAAAATTCCAAATCGTTTAACTATAATATCGCGGAATACCGCAGCAAAATAGAAGCAAAGTGCGATCTTGGCATTATCGCCAAACACTTTCACAAACTTATTGGCATATTCTTTAAGGGTAATGTTGCTTTCCATGTGGATGAATTTTCGTTCAAATTGAAATAGATTATCTTCGTTGTGGTAAATACTCGAAAATGCAGGAATATAATAGCTTCGTTTACCATGCTTCACGATCCCGTAACTATCGACTGGTGTAAAGTCTGAATTGAATATGCCATTTCCCCACGCCCAGAATCCCTCTTTCTGCCACCCGAGTTGTATTAATTCCTTGCAGGTCTCTGTCTTGGCGTAGAGCCAGCGTTTTAGCCGGTTTAAATCTGCCTGCGTACCATCGAACCAGAAGTTTCCCAAACTCTCGATATGGATCTGAAAGGCAGTGAGGCTGACCATATCCTTTTGAGGGATTTCGATTACCCGGGTCATTCCCGATATATTTTTTACCTCGTATAATCGCTTGGCATTGATGGTCGATTCGATATGGAATAGGGGAGAGAGTACAAAGTTGCTCCGTTGATGGGGGATCCCTTTGGTATCGGCAAAATGGTAGCAATTTTTATCCTCGAAAAATCCTGTTTCCAGGAAGTCATCCGCCGAAACATTGGGTGGGATAAATACTTTTTTCTCCACCGGCGCTTTTTCGGCAACCATCGACCGGACCTGATCCTGCCAGGCTTTTTTGGGTTTAATGTAAGCCGAAACAAAGTCCATATAAACTTCCTGCTTGCTCGGATCGTCATAGCGGACAATGAGGGAGGCAACTTCCTTGATGAATTCACTTTTGAAAGCCGGATTCTTGCACCGGTCGATGCCACTTTTCGTTTTATAAATGATGTAATCATCCTGTGATTTTTCCTTGAATTCATCAAACTTTTCAATGGTATTAAATAACGAATCGGGATCTTCTCCATCGGGAATCTGCATCACCATCACGTTGCATTGTTCTTTCACCAGGAGTTCACCATTCCTGTCAATTGCTTTGCGTCCGGCTTCATCTCCGTCATAAATAAGGGTAATGTTGTTGGTATAATTCTTAATCAACCGGATCTGTTCTATTGTCAGCGCCGTTCCGCAAGGCGCAACAATATTTAGAATTCCGATGGTGTGAAGACGTTTTACATCGAAGTTTCCTTCCACCAGGTAAACACGGTTCTCCGTCCGGATTTGTTGCTTGGCCACATTCAGTGCATAAAGTTCATTCCCTTTCCTGAATATCTCAGTATCGAGTGAATTCATATATTTGGCAATCCCTTTTTTATTTTGAAGTGCCCGTCCGGAGAACCCGATCACCTTGCCGGTCTTATCACAGATGGGGAACATAATCCTGTCTCGGAAGAAATCGTAATCCTGTTGGCGCTCGGCATTGGTGTCGATCAGTCCTGCTTCCTTCAGCAAAGAAATATTAACCGAATTCGTTTGGGCCCATTTCAACAGAACATTTCCGGCCGGTGCATAACCGATCATTAACAGATCATTGTCTGCGATATCTGGAATCTCAAATTTACGTTCTTTAATATAATCGGTTGCCTCCTTGCTCTCCTTCAGACATTGCTGGTAAAATCCGGCCACGGTTCCGCAAAGGATCCGCAGTGACTCTTTATGCTTATATTCCTCCTCATTGAAACTCTTGCGCTCCTCCTGCCAATCAACTTGTAGGTTGATTTTCCGGGCACCAATCTTGAGCGCTTCCATAAATTCAACCTTATCATGCTTCATGATAAAGGCGATTGCGTCACCGCTCTCACCGCATCCGAAACATTTAAAGATCCCTTTCGCTTCCGAAACTTTGAATGATGCTGTTTTCTCGTTGTGAAACGGACAGCATCCCTCGTGTGTGCGGCCATGTGATTTTAGTTCCACATAATGGCTCACCACTTCAACGATGTTCTCTTTGATCCGGTCGATAGCTTCTTTAATTTGCATAACCTAAATGGTTTCTCTGATTAGTACAATCCGGGCCCAGTCATCCTTAAATTCAGGATCAGCCGCGACGAGAGCAGTTCGGAGTGCAGCTGGGGAAATAGACCATCCCCAAAGAATCATCCCTTCAATATAAATGGGTACTTCATTCCAATCAAATGACCAGGTATATTTTGTCACAACGCCGGTGGTCACTTGTTTCGTTTTAGGATTGAGACAATGAACCGGCTGATTAACGGTTATTTCAATCCCTGGTATTGTTTTGATAATCGGGAAATATGCCGAACGCGAGCGACCCATGTGGATAGTTGGGATTTTCGGAATTTCAGAAGTCTCATTCATGATTGGCAAATAATGGGTTAATAATCTGAACTCCATATTGGTATTTCTCGGTGAGTTCGGCAATATATTTACTTCCTTTTACCTTTTCCACTTCATCGCTGGTGATTTCGATGGTCTTCTCAAGTTTGGTCCTCCGGATCTTTAGATTTAAGTCCTTTGTTTTTTTATTGAGGTAATATTTGCGGTCGTAACTGTTATCCATATGGATTCGCTGACCTTCAAACGGGAAGCCGTGATTTTTCCTGAACCATTTGATCATGGTTAAACTATCGACAAAACCGTCGGCCTTAGCTATATTCAGGATATCCTCTTCCCTGATCATAATCCCATTCAGGGTGATCATATAGAAATTTTCAGCAACCTCCTCAATTCCTCATCTTCAACGATAATAATCCGATCTCCCTTAACCAATCCTATCTTTAAGCCAGTAGCTTTACTCAAAGAGATTAAACCTGCATTTCTCAAAATGCGAATAGTAGATTTACCAGAAATGGCATGTTTACTGTTTTCTGAGTTGTAAATTTTGAATTTCATTGTTCAATTTTTATTTGTTTATCCTGGGCATCCAATATTTCGTAAATTATTTTTTGCTTTCCTTTATTCATGATGTCGATAGTGTAATGATCACTAAGAGATTTAAGATATTCAGAGTTTAATTTGCAAAGCTCAAGTATGCTGTAAAGTGAGGTAGTTTTCATGTGATTTTTTTTAATTTTTTAAAAATAAAGGGCGGCAAACCTAAGCCACGCTAATGTTGGCAATATATTTATAGTCATATTTAAGGTTTAAAAGATCAGGGAAATTCCAATGCGGATGTGTCGATCCATGTCTTTTCGCGTTTCACCAATTTCCATAGATCAGGAACCTGGTGTTCGAAAATGATCAGATAATCGTGGTTCCTGGCATAATCATATTCATCTTTTGCACCATTACTTGTTGTCCAGTCATTAAGCATAACAATGGTATTCGCCTTTTCTTTGAGGACATCCATACAAAGGTTCATGGCATCTTTCCATGGCCAAGTTTCGGGTATTCCGAGATGAAATGGATTTATCACTGTCGGAACTCCCATACTTCTTAATCTGACATGCATATCCAAAAACTTTAATTTACAGGCAACCGGTTCTTCGCCGGAAATCTTTCCGCTTATATATACTTTTAGTTCCATATTATTGAAGATAAAAGTGTTATTACAAGGATTATGAGGCAGACAAAAATGGCTTTTGCATAATCAATTTCGCTTTGCTCAGGATGAATAAGATCAAATTCTTTCATTCTATTCGCATGGAAATAACATTCGCCAAATTGATTCCAGTTTACCCGGTTTCTAAGACCAAATCGGCTTTCAATAATCCCTTCTATATTTGTTGGCAATGAACGTTTGTTATCCTCAAAATCCAATCTTATAATATCAAAACTTGCATTATGCCGAGTATGTGCATTGTCAATTTCCTGAATGGTAAATCGTGGAGTAAAGAAGTCCTTGTAAGCTTTTTTAAGGTTCATGGCGGTTTATTGTAAGATGTTTAGTTTTTCAAGTTCTATAAGATCGTCATAGAGCGACTGGGGCAATTCCGGAACACGCTCTTCAAACGAACGGATTATTTCGTCTAGTTGCATGCTCGATACCAGGAGAAATGTCTCGAGTACAGGAGTCATTGTCCGGTCTTTCCTATGTTGGGCCCATGATGTTCGGATAGCACTTAATAATACAACTGCTTCATCCAATGAAACAACCATATCGATTAATTCGAGGTTGGTAGTAATAATCATACTAATTGATTTTCAGAATGAGCGTAAGCATATTCAGCATCATGAATTTTCAATACCATCGATTCATTAAAGGCACGATCTTCCCGGGTTGTCTTAAAAGGGAAATGATTAGCCTGGTAAATTAGTGCTATTTCAATCTGGTGGATCTCATCTAAGGTGAGGTCTTCGATATTGAACCTCCTGTGTTTAAATAATGCAACTGATGCCATGGCTATGAGTTTTAGGTTAATTATTAATTCTTTTATTGTCATTGGGCAGGATCTGAACTCTCCTGCCCAAAATGACTTTCCCCACCACACAGGGATAATTAAAGGATAAGAACGTCGGCCTTGCCCCGCCGAAGGGTAATGTTTTAACCGGGGCCGGTCTGGTTAACCGGATACCCCGGAAATGATCTGAATCTTCGAGCCCGATACCAGAATCGAACTGGCGCCCTTTCAATGTTTGGGAAAACACTCCAACCATTGAATGCTCTACCACTGAGCTAACCCGGCAAATTGCCTCTGCCAATTGACTGAGGCGGTATTTTATTCACTAACCTGATAAGAACGCCGGCCTTACTCCGCCGTGGAGTTGCAGTCCTTGGGGGAGGTTATGCTGTTATTTTTTTAACAAAGCTTATTCTTAAAGGCATAAGCCATTAATTTCCTGTCAGGAGTAGATTTACCCTTGATTCCGGTTTTTGAATACATGTTATTGATATGATTATGGACTGTATAGCGGGAAATGAATAACTTTTCAGCAATTTCATCCTCACTCATCCCAATGCAGAAAAATCGTAGAACCAATTTCTCGCATTTACTTAATTCATTGGTTATTTTGGGGTTACATATTCCTAAAGTACAAATCTTATTTATTTTTGCAGGACAAAATATATTCTCAATATTGAAGTTAAAATGGTCATCTATATCGGGCATGTCATCTTTCAAAGAAAAATTGCATGAAAGGAATTGCTTTATTCTTTTTGAAAGATCAGTCTTCAATCCACCAAAAAGATCTACCAATTTGTCATATGTTTCAGGATAGGTTTCCTTTATTGCATTATCAACATGAACCTTCCAGGCTATTGGCATATCTTTTAATGCGACAATTGCCCCTGTAGTCAAATCTTCAACCACTAAAAACCTATTCTCGCAATTGATGTAAATCTCAAACATTGAGATATGATTTGGTGGTAATAATTCGCTCGATCATCAAATGTTCTGCCGGACGGAAGTTCTTTAACTTCATCCTAAGCGCGAATGTCCGGTGTGACCATTCCAACTGCCGGATTAGTTCCCGCTTAAAAAGCATTTTAACCGGAGTGTCCAATGCATTGTAATAGTCTGCAGGATTCATTTTTTCTATTTCTTCTCTCTCTTGCATTGTAATTGCTTTTTGTTGTGCTATATTTACAAAGCACAATGCAAATATAAACGCATATACGGTATTTTAATGCAGTTCTTGAATTTATTTACCGTATACACGGTAATTTATAACGCTTCCAAATAAGTAAATAATGGGATCAATTAATGAAAGGATCCAATTTATTATAAATGAATATTATAATGGAATTGTATCAGCGTTTGCAAAAGATACGGGAGTACCTCAGGCAACCATGAATGATATAGTAGGAGGGAAAATGAATGAGCCAACGAATAAAACATCTACTAAAATATTAACCGCAAATACAGTAAAAATAAATTCGGAATGGTTACTTACAGGGAAAGGAGATCCACTTAAAAGTGAAAATTTAAATTATCCTGTCAAAAGTAATTTAGAAAAAACTGATGATCCAGAAGTCAAAACATATAACTGTATAAATTGTATTGAAAAACAAAAACTAATTGATCAGTTGAGAAAGGAAATTAGCGGGAATGAATATACAATTTTGGTACAGCAAAAATTAATTACAGAATATGAAAATAAGCTTCCAAAAAAGGGGCAAGAACGCTGTGGGTAGTGCATAGGAATTTTAATTAAAGAGCTACATACTCCCATTTCCATAATAAAAATATTGAGGTCATATTATTCTCATTTTATCCAAAAACGCAGGCAAATGTAATTTTACTAAAATTTAACTTATTGTTAATTACCTGTTTAAAGCAATCATATTAGGTTGCGGTGAGGCTACGAAGGGCTGAAACAAACAGTTTCAGCCCTTAATTTTCAATCAGTTATGAAATGATTGATATCCATAAACGCAGGCAAAAAGCAGACAAAGTATCTTAGGCAGGCAAATGGTAGGCAAAAAAAATCTTAAATGAAACCAATCACAACACTGGGAGAGAAAAAAAAAGATGGGAAATGCACCATTTATATCGTGGTCCATATTCAGAGAGAAAAAGTTAGGATCAATACCAAAATTTTTACAGTTCCGGAGGCATTTGATTTAGACAAAGGTCAGATCCGAGGTAAGACAAACAAAATTAAGGATGATAATCTAATCATAGAGCAATGCAGAAGTCGCATTAATGATATCCTTGTAAAATATCGTTTAAAAAATAAGGAAATAACTGCTGAACAATTCAAATTCGAATATAGTAATCCTTCTACCGACATCGATTTTCTCTTATGGATGGAAGAAGAGATTAGATTATTAAAAAATCAGGTTGGAACACGAAGAATTATTAAATATACAACGATTCTAAATAAGCTCAGGGAATTCCATAATCCAATTTCATTTTCAGAAATAAACCGATTTTTTATTGAAGATTTTAGAGGTTGGTGCAAGACGAAAAAGAAAAATGATATTAGCACAATATCAACGAATCTTAATGTGATTAAGGTCTTTACTAATCGGGCGATAAGAAAGGACCTATTAAAATTGGATCCATTCCTTGATATCCGAATTGGACGAAGTAAACCAGATCGAAACTTTTGCAATGAAGAAGAATTTAAATTGCTTTGGAAAATATACAAGGGAGATCCAGAAAAAAGACTAAAATCACATCTGATTCCAGTTTTAAGGCATTTCCTATTTATGAGCTTTACAGGCCTACGAATCAGTGATTTTACTGAAATTACGTTTGATAATATTGTGAATAATACCTTACGTCTTTATCCGATTAAGACCAGGACAAAGAAAAAAGAGATGGTAAAGATTCCCCTTTGTCCGGAAGCATTGAAATTGATACAAGATGAAGCAAATATTTCTGGGAGAATATTTCATCCGATTACAGAACAACGGATGAATTTAAATATCAAAGAAATTGCTAAGGTTGCCGGGATTAAGAAACCATTGACGAATCATTCGGCGAGACACACTTTTGCAACATTATTTATTCAAAAAACATCTGATGTTGCCACACTTCAAAAATTACTTGGGCATTCAAGAATAGAAGAGACAATGGTATATGTCCACATAACAGAGGAAAATCTGACTAAGCAAATGCAAAAGTTTGTTACGGAATTAGACATTAACAATTGAAACAAAAATCCCCTCCATCCTAAGACGAAAGGGACCCAAACTAACCAAACTTATGAAAAAACCAAAGCTTATCCCTAATTGTTGGGATCCTATATTCGTTTATGCTTTCCGGAGGTTTAATTTTAATATCGATATAATTATAGGAATAAAGTGAATTATACGCCAAACTAAATTCAGAAATTGTTTGGAATTTTTCAAGGATATTTTTATTCGTACAATTCTTTAATTCAGGAGTATCCGGGACCGGCAAAGTACTTTTTAAGTCCTGTGGCAATAAAATTGCGGGTGCAAGAATAGTTGTCACTCCATGATCCGGAATCTGAACTGCACTTGATTTGCATTTCTGCACTTGACAGGCTGGAGGGGAACTGTGTCCCAACACAAATAGCCCAATCAGAAAAAGAATACTTAAAAATAATTTTCTCATGGTTAAACTTATTTGGTGAATAAATTGA
>Ga0114951_10003876_pt1 | contig 15084 bp, 14 predicted proteins | sample AM7aDNAmetaG_FD_88677 | JGI IMG/M metagenome (GOLD analysis project Ga0114951, IMG submission 88677) | Freshwater microbial communities from Finland to study Microbial Dark Matter (Phase II) - AM7a DNA metaG | ecosystem: Environmental > Aquatic > Freshwater > Lake | place: Finland: Lake Alinen...
GGATCCTCCAAAGGCTTTTTGGAGAGATCTCGCTGAAGGCGGATCCTCCAAAGGCTTTTTGGAGAGATCTCGCTGAAGGCGGATCCTCCAAAGGCTTTTTGGAGAGATCTCGCTGAAGGCGGACCATCTCTTTTCCCATCTCTGTCATCTTCTTTCTTATCTGTGTCATCTCGTTTCTATCTGTGCCATCAAGCCCATTTTACTTTACAAACTCTTACATTTCATATAAAATGGGCTATGAAACCCGATAAATGGATAATTAAAATGGCAAAGGAAAAGGCAATGATAACGCCTTTTGCGGAAGCCCAGGTCAGAAAAAATGTTATCTCTTACGGCGTAGGCTCTTATGGCTATGACTTCCGTATCGCGGATGAGTTTCAGATACCAAAAATACTCCCCCTCCTGGACCCAAAAAATATACTCCCCGGAATGTTTGGCACTAGAAAAGCAGATTTTTGTATCATTCCCCCTGGTTCTTTTATTCTCGGAAGATCAGTAGAGTATTTTAAGATTCCGAGAGAAATCGTCACTATTTGCAGCGGAAAATCCACCTATGCCCGGGTCGGGGTTATCGTAAATGTCACGCCTTTTGAGCCTGAATGGGAAGGGTATGCCACACTCTCGATAATAAACGCGGGAAGTTCGCCGGTAAAAATTTACGCAAACGAAGGAATCGGCCAATTAATATTTCTTGAGGCTGCCGCCGGGGATATATGCGACATTTCCTACGCGGATAAAAAAGGCAAATATCAGGCGCAAAAAACCATAACTCACTCCAAGCTTTAGCTCTATTTATTTTATTTCCATCCAGGAGACGACGCCTACTCCGACAGGTACTATCTTTGAGATATTATTATTCAGAAGAGGATCATATGCGACATTAAAGGTCCCCGGAACAATGCCTCCGCTCCGGAAGGTTTGTCCTCCGAAGGTTGTAAACTGACCGATTGTAGAACTTCCACCGGAAGCATAGGATCTACTGCCTCCCGAAAGAGCTCCCGAATAGCCGTATAAAAATCCTGAGATTTTCATATCATTACTGTTTTGAAAAAATGCCGTATCCGTGTTCCTCCAGGGATTCACATAAATATTATCCGTACAGATAAGAGCCATGGCATCATTATTAGGATTGCTTGTTGACGGTATCGGAGCAGGCGTAGATGCATTGTAAGAATCGTTTGTGGTTACGAAAGAATCTCCGGAATAAAGCACATCCCCGATTACTTCAATACTCTTTTGAGAAACTATCATTACTTTTTTATTGGTATTTGCCGTTCCGGAAACCGCCGGTATTTGCCCGTATACCGCAACATCATCGGTACAATATATTATTATTCCGTAGGTGCTTTGCAAAGCAGCCATATAATTGGTTGAACCCTGGAAAATATCATCGCTTGAGCCTGTGCCAAAGGCATTTATATTTATTTTAAGTCTGTTAGTATAGCCGTTGACTCCGACATTTATCTGCAGATTAGTTGCATTAGTACAGGAAACATCCGCACCGTTAAGTTTAAAAGAAGGAAGATCTGACAAAGAGAGAATTACCTGGGCGTAATTATAATAGGTGCCATAAGGTATTGGCCTGATATTGACCTTTACCCCTCCATGCGCAGCATCAAGCCAGGTTCCCCCTGGCCTGCTGGTCGTCGCACAGATTTCATAGGTACTATCTGAAGATAATCTGCCGAATTTTCCGTTTACAGTACGGAAGGTAGGAGAACCCCAACCTGAAGCCTGGACAAAAGAACCCGCACACATAGTGACATAAGTGTCGGAGTAGAAAGGATTTGCACCTCCGCCGGAAAGAGTTGAAGAATTCCAGGAAATTGAACCTCCAATTGACACGCCTGATCCGTTGGAATGATAGGGTCCATTAAATATGGCGCTCGACGACGCCCAGACGTCGTTTCCTATTGTAAAAGCATTATATTTTGAAAGATTTACGATCGAAAGGTTAGCCTGAATATGCCTCGTGACCGGAACTTTTACTCCGGCGCCGTAGGCGATAATTGGTGTTGCAATAGCGTCAACGACATATCTGTTGTTGCCTTCAAGGTCCAAAACCGGCGTACCACCAGATTTTAGAAAATCACAGGTAACCGGGACAGTGAGAGTGTTAACCCCTACAGCTACCGTATAATTTCTCGTTACAGGAAGTGTGGCGCCTATTATATTAATCTGCCTGTTGGACACATCGCTTATAAACTGATTAATACCGGCATCCGCGGCCTGTACTGCGATATTCCGGGCTTTATTACTTCCGGAGGCATTGGTGTTTATTTTACTTGCGACGAAATATACACCAATCATCATAACCGTGATAATTGATACTATGCCTACTATTAAAAAAGTTGATTGCCCGGAATTATTTTTATTTTTTTTCATAAGGTCCTCTTCCCTCTTATCAGAAGGTATTTCTTATTGAGATAGCAGAAGTAAGGGATAATTTTTCCCGAACCCCCGATTTTCCCCGATCGGCAACAGAAACAGTAACACCCACGCATATCATATAGTAAGTATCATCATAATAAAACGCCACATCGTCATATCTTAATGTCGCATCATTCAGGAAAGCGGTAATGCCGCCGCCCAGAGGAACAGTTGTTGGAGTTTTCCTGAAATTGTCAAAATCAAATATAACAGGAATTGCCGTGTAGGTCGTCACCCCTCTTGTCAGGCGTTGCAACATCACATTTTTACCGTTATAAGTTCCGAGGTAATAATCAATTCTATCATCGGAGGCCCGGGTAGTAGGATCAGTTAAACTCGGTATATAAAAACTTATAGGGCTCCCGGAGGTCGGGTGTAAGGTAGTATCAGGAGTACAGGTGGGGGCCTGGGATATTTCTCTTATCTCCTTTTGAACGCTCCCCAGAGAAATAATCGCAACCTGAGTTACTTTTATCTCGGCATCAGTCTTTGAATGCAATCTGTAGATTTGAAGAAAAAAAACTGCGGTCAACGAGCCCAGCAAACCTACAAGAGATGCAGTTATTACTGCTTCAACAAGTGTAAAACCTTTTTTGCGCCGCAAGATAAGCAATGAGCTGCTCCTTTATTATCTGTTAATAGTATTGCTAATAACTGCAGGTCCGTATTTATCATTTACTTTTGAAACACTAACTGACACCGTCCATCCGATAGCTTGCCCGGCAGAAGTGTTTGTGGGGTCAAGCGAACTGGTAATAATATAACCGGGATGAGACGCCGTAGTCACCGGAGAGCCCGCTGTTGAATCAGGATCTGTGAAACCTTCAAGGGATTTAAGAGTTATTCTTGATAGAACAGCATTGGGATTTGTAGCCGTTGATGCAGCTTCTGTTGTCAATTCATTGACATAAACAGTAGCGGCATGGGACGAGGTGTTTTGTATATACTTTATGGAAATGGGGATATTGGCACCATCATCGGAAGCGGACATAATTTTTGTTAGTTGCTGCCAATTAGTTATGGGGCCTGTGGCAGTATCGGAGTTACCGCTTGGCGTTGTAAACCACATTTTATCGCTTGTATCTACATGAACCCACAAACGGATATAATCTCCCGCCTGGTTAACGGAAGTATTGATAGTCCTGCTTAAACTTATCGTAGTAGTACTTGTGGCAGAATTTATTCTATAGCTTTTTTTGGTACTTTCTTCGGAATAGGGTGTCGGAGTAGTCGGTGTATTTACTATTGTGCCGGTGCCGGCGGACAATGTCCAGCCTGAAGTAGCCGTAAAGTTATTTATTACAGTTACTGACACGTTATTAACTACCCCGGTTTGTTCTATTTCAACTGTAATATGTCCCGAGGAAGTATCTGACGCAGAAAGCGGGATAGAACATAATTCCCCGCTTGGCGGAACAAGGTCACTGGCTATATAACTTGCCTTTGTAATTCCGTTAACCAACACTCTTTGCGTCCGTGATGCGGTCGCGTAATCTATCATTGTTAACTCAAGAATTGAAGTAACTCCTGCAGGGCAGTCAAGCGTAAATCTTATACTTCCCGGAGTATTCTCATTGGCGACGGTTCGAGTAGAAGGTTCATACCAGCAGGTGGAGCTGCTCCCAAAGCCGGGATTGCCAAACGCACCCGAAGTAAGCGTACATGCATAACCGGTATTCTGAGTTACTGTCGAATTATTTGTGCAATCAATATCAAGTTCTGTCACAGCGGGAATAGTTACAGTGCGTACCGAGAATGATATTACTCCTGTGGAAGTATTAATGTTTGGAGTATACAGAGGAAAACTAACACCCGGTAAAAAATTCTCGCCTTTTATAGATTTCCATTCTTCGAGTCTCTCTGTTGCCAGAGCCATTTTAATACTCATCTGGTTTGTTCTGATATTTGCTCTGTAAAACTGGTAAAAGGCCCGGGTTGCGGACATAAGGATCAGGCTTATTATAAAAAAAGTAATAACTATCTCTATAAGAGTAAGTCCCTTACTTCCTTTTAGATTTTTTTTAAATCTTTTTAAATTATTCATCCTTCTTTTCTCCTTACTTTACGATACACTTAATTATAGCAAATTCTCAGAGATTTTCAATCTTTTTAAGGAGCTCAGGCTTGCGGTAAGAATTGAAAGTTTTTGGATTAAATGTTATAATCTCTTATGAATTTCCTTGAATTGGTAAAGACAAGATATAGCTGCAGAAAATTTTCCGATAAGCCGGTCGAAAAGGAAAAACTTAGCCTGTGTCTCGAGGCGGCCCGTCTTGCGCCTTCGGCCTGCAACTCCCAACCCTGGAAATTCCTTATAATTGATGACCCAATTCTTAAAGACAAGGTTTGCACTGCCGCTTTCGCAGGTCAGTATTCGTCAAATTCCTTTGGTAAAAACGCGCCTGTGCTTGTTGTTATAATTTCCGAAAAAGGGAATTTTTTAGCCCGGGTGGGGAACCTGGTCAGGGATACAAGATTTTATCTGATAGATATAGGTGTTGCCGTTGAGCATTTTATACTTCAAGCGGCTGAACTGGGTTTGGGCGCCTGCTGGATGGGCTGGTTTAACGAAACCCTGCTTAAAAAAGCCCTGGGGCTTCCTAAATCCGTAAAAGTCGATGTGATTTTTCCCTTGGGCTACCCTGCACAGCCAAACCGTGAGAAGATTCGTAAATCAACTGCTGAAATATCGAGTTTCAATAAAGCTTAGCAGATTCCTGAAAAACTCTTTTTAAGACTTTTTCAGCTGCAATTCTGATATTTTTATTGTTTTATTGCTTAAATTCTTTCATCTGCTTATCAGGCCGAAAAACCTTATTGACTTTAATACTTTTTATTGTATACTAGATAATAGATGAAGATTACCGGGAGGTGATATCTAAATGTTAAAGAAAAAAGGTTTCACACTCATTGAACTGATGATAGTAGTTGCTATCATCGGTATTCTGGCAGCTATAGCGATTCCCAAATTCGCGCAGATGCTGGAAAAATCAAGGGAAGGGGCCACCAAAGGCAACCTGGCAGCCATGCGTTCAGCAGTGACTATTTACTACTCTGAAAAAGAAGGCACCTGGCCGGGTGACTTGACGACATCTTTCACAAGCTATTTGTATCCGATTCCGCCTGCGAAAGCGACACCTCTGGGCAATGTAGCTACGATTAATGCTACCGGCGGTGTTCCGGCCGCTGCAGGAACGGGCTGGGCTTATGTAACAGATACAACATCTACATTTGCAGGTAATGTATTTGCGAACAGCACAGGGACCGATACGAAGGGCAGTTCTTTCACAACATACTAATAGTTTTGGATTTCTCCCGCGAGGCCTTATGGGTTTCGCGGGGGGAGTTCAGATGTTATTATATAATTTATCTCATCCCCGCAGTTTAAAAAAACTGCGGGGATTTTTTTTGAAAATTTAAAAGGCCTCTATTAAGGAATACTCACGATTCGCTATTGTTTGCAGCGGATCCTGATAACTATATAATTTCTAAATCCGGATATTTCCGGGATCGTGTTCTTCTTTTCACTATTGACTTATTTTAATTTTATTGTATAATAATCCTATATTAAAACTAATTGGAGGGTAAAAATGCTCAAGAAAAAAGGGTTCACGCTCATTGAACTGATGATAGTAGTTGCTATCATCGGTATTCTGGCAGCTATAGCGATTCCCAAATTCGCGCAGATGCTGGAAAAATCAAGGGAAGGGGCCACCAAAGGCAATCTGGCCGCAATTCGTTCAGCAGTGACTATTTACTACTCTGAAAAAGAAGGTACCTGGCCGGTTGACTTGACAACATCTTTCACAAGTTATCTGTATCCGATTCCGCCTGCGAAAGCCACACCGCTGGGAAACTCCTCAGCAATAAGTATGATGACCGCACCTCCCACAGCCGTAGGAACCGGTTGGTGCTATGTAACTGATCCAACTTCTATGCCTTTTCAGGGTTATGTCTTTGCGAACAGCACAGGGACTGACACGAAGGGTAGTTCTTTCACAACATACTAATAGTTTTTATGGGTTTATCTAATCCCCGCAGTTTAAAAGCTGCGGGGATTTTTTTGTAAACTCTCTCCGGGCTTATCTAAAAATATTAATAACCTCTTATTCTTTACGGCGAATCCATATATATATATCACAACACTTTTGTTTAGTGCTTGAACCTAGTCTATCCTATTTCCTTTTACCCCGATGGTCGCTTCCTTCATCGCAATATTTTTTCCCGAGAATTCTATCGCTTTTTCCACGGATTGGAGTATCCCGAAACAGCAGGGAACTTCCATGTGAGCCACAGTCACGGTCTTAATATCATTCTCTTTAATTATCTGCCCGAGTTTTTCGGCATACAGGTCATTATCATCCAGTTTCGGACAACCAATCAGCAAAATCTTGCCTTTAAGCAGTTCTTGATGGAAATTCGGGTACGCAAAAGGCACGCAGTCCGCCGAAATCAAAAGATCCGCACCTTTAAAATAAGGGGCATGTACCGGCACCAGCATTATTTGCACCGGCCAGTTCTGAATCTCCGATTCAGTGTTTTCTGCCTTTTTTCCTTGCTGACCCTCTCCGCCAAGTTTGCTTGGCGAGATCTCGCCGAAGGCGGATAACCCTCCTTTTCTCAAGTCCTGCATCCTCGACCCCGGACACCCGCCGCCGTGACCGGCTTCCTCTCCGTGCACAAGTTCCGGCACATTAATCTCGGGATTATTTTTCGCCAGATACCCTATCGCTTCGCGAAGCAAGTCCATCTCCCCGTGACTTTTGAGATGCAGTAAATGAGCTTTTATGGTATTTTTCCCGTGGGTGACGATGTTCGCCATCACTTTGCTTTCGTCGTATTTTTCCGCTTCTCTTTCTTCGATTATTATAGCGCCTTCAGGGCAATGCCCGAGACAGGCTCCCAAACCGTCACAAAAAAGATCCGAAATCAAACGCGCTTTATTATCAATTATTTGTATAGCACCCTCAGGACAATTTGGAATACACAGTCCGCATCCGGTGCACTTCTCGTTGTCTATTTTAATTATTTTCCGTTTTGCCATAATCCTACACTCCTTTAGCTCTACTTTGACTTATTATTTCCTTAAGCGTTATTTTTGAAAGCACAAGATAGGCGTGTTCTTCTATCTCCCCGAGCTTTTTGCTTAAGTAGCAGGTTTTCTTATGGGGACACACTTTCTTCTTAAAAATACATTCATTCAAACAAACCGGGCCCTGAAAGATATTTATCAGCTCCGTGAGTTTTATCTCGCCCGGGCTTTTTAATATTCTAAAACCGCCGCCGGGGCCTTTTCGGGAAGAAACCAGGCCTTTTTTGCCCAAAGACTGCATAATCTTTCTCATAAACGGCCACGGAATGCTCAATACCCGCGTAAGTTCCGCCGCAGAGGTTTCCTCTTTCTTCTCTGCCAGGTATTTTAAAGCCCTGACTGCATAATCGGTACTTCTCGCTATAAGCATATTTTTGCCCTCCTACAATATGATACTCATAGAGTATCTTATTGTCAAGTATAATATTATGCCTCCGGGGAAGTTTTACCAGCCAGCAGAAATGTTTAATTTTGTATTAAATAGTGGTAATATATCTGAGAGCAAGTTTTTGCTTTTACTATAGCAGCTTAAGTTCTTAAGGAGAAAAGGATATGCAATTTTTAATGAAAGTTGTTCTGGCGCTCACTCTTTCTCTAACAGTTTTTTTGACAGCTAACCAGGATATCGGAGCCCTGCCAAAAGGGGCCAAAGTAAAAATAAACGGAGGAACAATTGAGCTTTTAGAAATCGTAAACCCTGAAATAATTAAAAGTAAATTCGAAAGCCGGTTTACCTACGATAAGTCAAACAACCAGAAATTGAAAGAACTGGCCTCAAAATATAAATTAAAAGATGTGGTGGCGGGCGGCAAGACAGAATTCGACCGGATGGTCTTTCTTAGTGACTGGGTCCACAGGCAGTTTAAGAAATTTGGCCAACCGACAAAAAAAACAGTCAACGCTCTGGAAATTCTCGAGGAAACTCAAAAAAACGGGGTATTTTATTGCGCCCAGTATTCAAGTGTTTTAATATCAAGCTGTTACAGCCTGGGGTGGGTCGCAAGAGAGCTGGGTTTGCATAAACTTCTTGGAAATCCCGGCTCCACGGAACACTCGGTCACGGAAGTCTGGTCCAACCAATACAGGAAGTGGGTCATTCTGGACCCGACTTTTAATATTTTTATAGAAAAAGACGGCCTGCCTTTAAACGGCAATGAGATCAGGGACGAGTATTTCCGCAATAATGGCGAAGACCTGACCTATGTCAAGGGCGCGGAAAAACAAAAATATAAAAAAAGCGACCTGCCGATTAAATACAGGGACCTTGCTGGATTTAGCGTTAACGCGGCCTATATTGACTGGTACTCCTTTTTATTTTTTATGGATAACTCCGATTACCTGGATAATCCCCCGGGTTACAGCAATAAATGTTTTATGATTGTAGATGAGCGCAACAGCGCGGTTAAATGGCATAAAAGAGAAGTTCCGAAAGATAAAAAAGAAGCTTACTGGACACTGGGGGAAGCAAAAATGAGCCTAACCGCGGGAGGGAATGCGGAACTGAAAATAGCACTCACAACCAATACACCGGATTTTGATGCTTTTCTCGTAAAAACAGATGCCGGGGAATGGAAAGAAACCGGTGCGGCTTTCGCCTGGGGTTTAAAACCAGGATTAAATAAATTAACTGTAACCACACGGAATATGTCGGGTATAAATGGACCTGAAAACTCTGTAAGTTTAAAATTCGAGCAGTAGTCAAAAGAAAGCCGCTTCCTGCAAAATATTACCTGGAATCGCTAAATTCCACCCGGGTGTTGGCCTGCATTTTTAAAACAAAAGCATTTACCGTTCCGGTTGTAATTTCGGCAGGCCCGGTGCGGCGGCCTTTCCCTTCTATATTAAAGGCTTTTAAGCCTGCAAGCGGCGGTAAAACAACCGTAATAACTGTGTCGGAATTTGACGGATTTGCTACAATATAAGAACCGTTATTTGTCTCTTCAAAATAGGCAAGCCCGGGTTCATTGCGTCTTAACTCGGCGTTACCTGCTTTAATTGATTTTCCCCCTCCAAGATACATTGCAGCGATCCGTGAACCGTTCATTAAGACGAATGCCTGAAGAGCGTCTGTTTCAAGCCCGTCAGCCTTGTGGAGACCCGGCCTGTACGCTGAAAAACAAAGGTCAACGCCTTTGATTGTTTCAACTTTGAGCAGTCCATACCCGGCCTCAAGTCCGCCGGCCTGAGATATTTTTTTTATATAACCACTCTTTCCACCGGAAATATCCAGCGCATTTCCAAATAAAGAAGCTTTGGCAGCCCGCCGTTCCAGGACCGCCGGTACTTTTTCGTTTTCTCTTTTTGCGGTCCGGTAATAACCTTCGCCGAAAACCACATCCGTGTTTATTCCGCCCGCTGCAAAAAAACGCACGGCATTGCCGGCGCGCGTTACGGATACATCCCACGGTTTATCTGTGAGCATATTACGAACATTCTCAAGTGCATTATATCCGTCTTCCACAGGGTCCGGAAATTTCAGCGGTTTTAGAGGAAGCCCGGAGGACAGCTCGCCGCGGATATGCCAGGCCAGATCATATTTGTGTGTTTTTTTAGAAAACGCCCCGAACAGGTCGGCAATATACTGCGGGGTCATGAATAAAGCCCTGTCTTGAGTAACTCCGGGAATAACTGTGGCCGAAAACGCCCGCTGTATACCCATTGTTGAGGCCGGCCCAAAAACCAGTTGCGCCGCCTCGGGCTCCGAAGAATCCTTGAATTTCCAACGGTTGCCCCAGAAGATCTGATTTTTTTCGTCAACTATCATAGCGCAATGTCCCGGCGTGGCATGATACCATTTCTCATTCAGCGGATCTCCATAAGGAAATATTGAACCGGGATCCGGCAGTATCACATCGTTCAGGGCATAAAGGTCTACACATAACTTGGAGGGATGCCCGTGCGAGCGGCTGGGGCCGTACTCCAAAAGCAAACCGGCTATTCCGTTCGGTGAATTAAGGCGCAAAATTCCGTAGCCGACACCGTTGAAATTCACGCTCTCATTGGCCAGACCCTGTGTGGTCTCCGCCGAATCGCGGTCAAAGATAACGGAAGTCGGGCCTTCGTGAGTTGACAGAGCAAGATGCGGCGGTACTTTATTTATGATTGAAAGATAGCGCGGGTCTTTGTACTGCAGATAACCGTATTCAAAAGCATGCTGACAGTCGGTAAACCAGCTTGTAAAAATAGACATCCTCGAAGAGTCATGGGTCGACGGAAAAGTATAGTCCGGATATAAGAACTGCAGAGCGGAATCAAAAAGTCCTTTAAGTGCGGAGTTTCTGTAACTGTACATGTCAACATTGTGGCGCCACAGCATTTCAGCATCATTTATCAAGGCCCCGAGCGCCATAAATTGGTAACCCATTGCGCCTTCATTCCACATTCCATCTACATCAATGCAATTGGGCCCGAAATGAGTTCCAAAAACACCGCCCACCGGTTTTTCCTTGGTCCCATTCTTTCCGTATAATCCCTGATTTATGAGTTTTTCATTATCGGTCGCATATCCGGCCATTAAAACGCCGCATGTGCAAATTACCGACCTGTTGTGTGTTGCGCTGAGGTAATCTTTTGGCCCAAGCACCTCAGCCGTAAACTCGTAAGCAATTGCTTCAAATAGGTCTTGCTTAACCAGTTTTCTTTCTTTTTCGGTCCAGGAAGGCAGGTTATAGAGAAGGTCGTAGCCTCTTGCCGCCCGTATCAACCAGCCTCCGTCTTCCAGAAATTGCCCGGTCAGACGGCCGTCTTTAGCACTCCTGTATTTTGCTTCCGTCCAGCCGGCTATATGAGGGTATTTTGGGTAATTTGAAGCATAGGCCAGGAGTATTTTTTTACCATACTCCCCGTATTTCGGGTCCTCCGTTAAAGCATAAATGGTGCCCATATCAGAGATAATGTCCGCGTTGTTTTTATGAATCCTATAAATTTCTTTTGTTGGCGGTTCTTTTCCCGGCCCGGGGACCGGTATAGGTTTAGACAGCTGCTTGTCCATTTCTATCTTTAATTTATCAAATTCTTCTTTCAGTCCCTTGCTTGTTTTTAACTGCGCCCGGAAGTTTGTTAAATCTTCCTGGTCCCAAAGAGTGCAGGGGTGCCCCTTCGCCATCCGGGGTTTGCCTGAAACTGTGATATTTTTTCCCGCTCCGTTGGCCGCCGTAACGGCAAAGTAGGAAGGCAGACTTTTTACGCTGTAGCCTTGTACCGTTTCTTCCGCCGCAAGGCACACAGATGCCGTTATGGCTGTAATGCTCAGGACTAAAAGACCCGCAAATATATATTTTTTCACTTTCAAAGCTCCCTTTTATATATTGATGGCCCGCGACTATTGCCGGCGGTTTAATTTTAGCTATGCCTGAAGTTACTTCTCTTAATCATTTATTTATCTTGTAAATATGCACTTCCCATCTTTTGAATTCATCTTTGAATTTTCCGGAAGAGTCGATATCCAGTGTGCGGTCTTCGCCGAGGACCTGGACCTTCCCCGCTTTATTTACACCCTGCACCTGGAAGGTACCGGTGGTTCCGTCTCCAAGTCTCGCAGCCACCGAGAAAATATAAACTTCCTCATTGTATTTCTTGGTCATAATATCTATGGGAATAGAATTGTTGCTTGAGGCTGCGGAGGCTCCGCTATAGGCCGGACTGTTTATCACCGGCGCCAGCTCCGTTATCTGCGCGTTTATTTTTGTAATATTTTCAAGCTGTCTTGAATCTTTAAGCAGTGCATCCTCCGCGAAGGGAGCAATATTGTGGGCAAAATAGACAATTCCGTTGGTGCCGTGAATGATAGAAAGCCATATTTCGGTCTTGACCTCTTCCGGAGTCGGTTTTCTTTTCTTTCCCGTAAAGCAGGGCCCGATTGCGTTAAACCTTGGTTTTTCGGAACCCGCCCATTCTTTTATTCTATCCAGACCCTTGCCGTGAAACCATAAAGCATCGTCGGCAACGCTGGCAGTGGGATAAACATCAAAACCCACCCAATCGCAGGCTTTCATATAGCCGGAATACATAGTATTTTTCCACCCGCTGCCTCTTCCAACATAATCATCAACTGCCACTCCGCAGCTGAAACCAAGAAGTACCGGCCGGGTCGGGTCTCCGCCTTTTACCGTGTTATACATATCCAGCATATCTTTTTCTGAGATTCTTGAAGCTTTTGGTCCATAATTCCAGGTTTTGCCGTTTAGGGTTATCGGAGTCTTAAATTGCCAGTTGTCCGGTTCATCCACCATCATCCAGCCAATAATAGTTTTGTCACTTTTGTTTTTCACGGCTTCGGGATTCATTTCGCAGATCAAATACATACCTGCATTTTTTAAGGTTTTAAGGTCGCCCGGTTTGGGCCCTTTCCAAAGCCCCATATAAGTGTTTATACCCGCAGCTTTGTACTTTGCTGCATTTGCCGGTGCTTGAAGCCAGACAATAAGAGGAAAGAATTTTGGATCCGCCGGCGGCCCGTTCTTAAACTTCTCCCAGGCCCTGGTTACAGTCCAGCCTTTCGGAATCTCCGCGCAATAACTGTTTGTATTTATAACGAGTGCAAGCGCGAAAATCAGAAGCAGAAACAAATACCGGTTTAAACACCCTGTCTCTTTATAGTCCGTTCTCATACCGCCTCCCTGTAATTACTGATTGCTAATTACTAATTGCTGATTAAATAATTAAAAATAGAGCAATAAAATATCAGTGCTTATGAACCTCTCCGAGTTTATCCTCCAAAAGAACCAGCGCCGTGCCCGCCAGGCTTTAAGGAGGGGACAGGTTGCACGGAGTTTCGACGGGAGTATTTGCAGCCTGCAATTAGAACTCACGGCCAAAACAGCCAGAAGCACCCCGAAAACTATTTTTGTATTTTTCATTTAACCGCCTGCCCCTAATCCGTCACGCCGCTTTGAGAGTGCTGCGTCACAGCCTCCCACGCCACTTCCTGTAAAATTCGAACCGTCTCAGCTCCCCATTCAGGTTTCTTCCCGTACGCTAAAATCTTCGGCATAGGAAGTCCCACCGGACTGCGGCGGTAAATAACCGCATAATGGCAATAAGCCACAAGCACCTGGAGTACTTCTGCGGGATGCCCTACCCTGTCACGAAACAACTCTGTTTGAGTTTTCAACCCGCCGGCTTTACCGGTCCGGATTCTTTCTCTCAGAGCAATAACCGCCTGCCCGGCCGGTACAATAAACAACACCTTTTTGCCCAGCTGCTTATTTATTTCAGCGATGTATTCATCAATGCTCTTAAATACCGGCGCGTGAATCTTTAAGAGCTCTACACCGGTGACCGCGTCATAATCAAATTTTCTTTTAACCGCCAAAGCTCCGATTTGTTCGTAGGTATCCCGCCACAACCAGTCCTCCTGAACGGTAATCCGGATTTCCGGATTATTCTCCAAAGCCAGCACGGCAAATTTCTTTATGCCCTCGTCAGGCATGAAAATCGGCGCCATAGTGAGCACATCCACCTGACCCGTACTCAATACCTCTTTGATTTGTTTTCTGTTTGGCAAAGCCTGCCAGTGCTGAATAACCCGGGATCCGCCTATAGATGAAAGACCCAGGTTCTTTTGTCCCAAAATACCCGCTGAAACGGCGATTTCCTCCATAATCGGCGGAATAAAAACATGAAAACTATGCCCTGTATAATATATCCGCTGACCTTTCACAATTGAACCCCCTTCGTCCGCTTTGGTTTCGGCATTTAAATTTAAACAAAATATTAAAGCTATCGCCAAGAAAAAACCACCTGACAAGCGTATTCTAATCCTCATAAGTCAAATCTCCGTCAAAAGCAATACCTTTTTATATCATTATTTATGTTTAAGAGCAAGTCCGTTAGACTAACTGGTTGCCAGGGCTATAAGGTTACCGGGCAGGTCACACACCGGTAGTTACAATTAAAAAGGCGTGGTTACTTTTGCCACGCCTTTTCTAGCTTTCACTTCACAAAAAGTTAATTTACCTGTTTTTACTTTTTCCCTTTGCAGGCGGCTTTTACCGCTTTTAATTCGCCTTTAAGATCTTTAATTTCTTTCCGTAGTTTAATCTTTTCGGTAATCAACTCATAAAGTTCAGGATTTTTTGCTTTTAACTTTTCAAGTTTGGCTGCTTTTTGCTCATCTGTCAGTTTTTCATTTTTACCTTTTTTCTTTCCGTCTTTCTTTCCCTTATTAGCCTTTTCTCCCCGGGTGGCCTTTATTTTATCTTTCAATAACTTCATCTCTTCTTTCTTATCTTTGATTTTGGTCTTCAGGGCCTGCACTTCCGGGCATCCTTTGCCTTTTCCACCGCCTCCCGCAGCATAGGAAGAACCGCCGCAAAATATTATCCCTAACGCAACCACCGCTCCAATCAAAATTTGTATTTTTTTCATCTTTAGGCTCTCCTTAATATTTTTTCAACTTATACTTCTTTGACGGAACATACAGCAAAAAGGTTTACCTTTAATTAAAGGGGACAGCGACTTTAAAAACATATAGATTATGCCTAATACTCATAATATCACATTAACTATTGCCGGCAAGCATAAGTTCTTTTTTCTTTGTGGGATGCTGTGGTTATTACCTA
>Ga0114951_10003877_pt1 | contig 15080 bp, 12 predicted proteins | sample AM7aDNAmetaG_FD_88677 | JGI IMG/M metagenome (GOLD analysis project Ga0114951, IMG submission 88677) | Freshwater microbial communities from Finland to study Microbial Dark Matter (Phase II) - AM7a DNA metaG | ecosystem: Environmental > Aquatic > Freshwater > Lake | place: Finland: Lake Alinen...
CGAATGAATGGGCTCCAGGGCATGTGGGCGACTGCGTAGGCGGTGCTCTGTTCGGATTTCGGCCTTCGGATTTCTTTCGGGTTTCGGGCTTCGGGCTTCGGATTTCCCGGCCGCAGATGACGACCGGTCGAGCGTTGCAGCCGGCTCGCGGTAAGGCCGAAAGGTGTTCCTGACTACGTAGGGAAGGCCGGGCCTACAGCGGTGCCGAGTGCCCAGGCGAATCCAGGGCGACATAGACCACCTCGGCCTGAGTGACCCGCACGTTCTCATGCGGCGCCTGCCTGCGCCAGGCATCTACTGTCACCCGAACCGTGACCGACGTCCTGCCAATCTTCACGGTCTCGGTATAGAAGCTCACCAGATCGCCCACGAACACCGGCGCGATGAACTTGACCTCGTGCATGGCGACGCTCACGAGCATCTTTTCCGAATGCTTGCGCGCCTCCACCGCACCCGCCACGTCAATATGGCTCAGAATGATGCCGCCGAATATTGTGCCCATCGGGTTGGTGTCGCGGGGCATCATCACGACGCGTATGGCGGGTTGTAGGGGGTCTGGCTCGGTCATGCCCTTATTGTGGCGCAGCGGACGGGCTTTGGCCAGTTCGGGTTTTAGTTACGGCTTCGCATGTGCTATCATCCTGCATGAACGCGGTGAAACCGATAGCTTGCCTGGCTGCGGCGGCAGCCTTGACGGCGGCCGTCCTGACCGGCTGCGACCAAGCCGTTTCGCAGACGCCCCCCCCTAAGCCGCCTGTCACTTCGCCGCCTATTACCAATACCGCTATGCAGAAATTCACCAAACCGCCGGCTGCCGAGTTGAAACAGAAGCTTAACCCGATGCAGTATGCCGTGACGCAAAACGCCGCCACCGAGCCGCCCTTCCGCAATGAGTTCTACGACAACCATAAGCCGGGGCTCTATGTCGATATCGTCTCGGGCCAACCGCTGTTCAGTTCGCTGGACAAGTTTGATTCGGGCTGTGGCTGGCCGAGTTTCTCGAAGCCGCTGGAGAATAAGGACGTCGTCGAGCACTCGGATCGTTCCCTCGGCGTGGAGCGCACGGAGGTGAGGTCCGGCGTGGCGGATTCGCATCTGGGACACGTCTTCAATGACGGACCCGGCCCCACCGGCCTGCGTTACTGCATCAACTCCGCCTCCCTGCGGTTCATCCCGGTGGAGGAGATGGAGAAGGTGGGGTATGGGGCGTACTTGGAGCCGTTTATCAAGGCAGGCGTTTATAAGGCGAAGGCCGGCAAGAGCGTGGAAGCGGGGCGCTGAGGGCCGAAGGTCGAAGGCCGAAGCCCGAAATCCGAAAACACCTATTGCAGCGGAGGGACATAATGGCGGCAACGCTTTTACCTTCGGATCTCGGATTTCGGCCTTCGGATTTTGACCGGTCACAGGCGGCCCGGTAACCGGCTGTCGGGCTCGGCGTTAGGAGTTGAAACGCTCGGTAGCTTGCGCCATTCTCGCGGCGGAGCGCGTTGGCCGGTGTGACGCTCGGACGTTTAACGCGCCAATCCTTTAACGCTGAAACGAATTGAAACTATGCTAGTCGTTCACGTCCATGTTCATGCGAAACCGGAGTGCGTGGAGGCCTTCAAAGAGGCCACCGTCGCCAATGCGCGGGAAAGCATTAAGGAGCCGGGTATCGCCGGCTTCGACTGCGTCCAGCAGCAGGACGATGCGACGCGCTTCGTGCTCGTGGAGGCTTATCGCACCCCGCAGGCGCCGGCCGCGCACAAGGAGACACGGCATTACCAGACTTGGCGCGATGCGGTCGCGCCCATGATGGCAGAGCCGCGCACGAGCGTGAAATACGCAAACCTCTTTCCGGAGGATTCCGCCCGGTGAAACGCGGCTAGTGGCGAGGACCCGTTTATGCGATTTGAATTTGGCACAGCCACCCGCATCGTTTTCGGTCCGGGCACGTTTGGCGAGGCGGGCAAAATAGCGCGCGAGTTTGGCGATCGTGCGGTGGTGGTCACGAACCTGGAGCCGGCTGCGGTGGGGCCGTTGGCTGAGCGCTTGCGTGAGAGCGGCCTGCACTGCAGCCTTTTCGGAGTCCGCGGCGAGCCGGAGATTGAGACGGTGCGGCGGGGCGTGGCCCAGGCGAAGCAGGAGAACTGCGGCGTGGTCGTATCCATCGGCGGGGGCAGCGCGCTGGATGCCGGCAAGGCCATCGCGGCCATGCTTACCAACCCGGGCGAGCTGCTCGATTACTTGGAGGTCGTCGGCCGTGGCAAGGCGCTGACCCAGCCCGGCGCGCCGTTCATCGCAATCCCTACCACCGCGGGCACCGGCGCAGAAGTGACCCGCAACGCCGTCCTCGCCTCTCCGGAGCATAAGTTCAAAGTGAGCCTGCGCAGCCAGTTCCTGCTGGCGAAAGTAGCGCTCGTGGACCCGGAACTGACCTATGACTTGCCGCCGGCCATCACGGCCAGCACCGGGCTGGATGCGCTGACGCAAGTCATCGAGCCCTACGTTTGCTCACGCCCTAACCCGATGACCGACGCGCTGTGCGTCGAGGGGATTCGCCGTGCGGCGCGCTCGTTGCAGACGGCCTTTGAGCAGGGGCGCGATCCGGCGGCTCGATTGGATATGTCGGTGGCCAGCCTGTTTGGCGGGCTGGCGCTGGCCAATGCGGGGCTGGGAGCGGTGCATGGGTTCGCTGCCCCGATCGGCGGCCAGTTCCACGCGCCGCATGGGGCCGTGTGCGCGGCTCTGCTGCCGCACGTGATGGAAGCGAATGTCCGAGCTCTTCGCCAACGCCAGCCCGCCGCCGAGCCGCTGCGGCGCTACGACGAGGTGGCGCGCCTGGTGACCGGCAGCGTGACTGCGACCGCGGAAGCCGGCATCGAGTGGGTGCGCAAGCTGGTTACGAAGCTTAAAATCCCCGGACTGGGCCAGTATGGGCTGAAGCGCGAGCAAACCGCTGAATTGGTCGGGAAAGCTGCCCAGGCCAGCAGCATGAAAGCGAATCCCATCACCTTGACCCCCGACGAACTGGCTTGGATACTGGAACGTGCGCTCTGAACTGCCCGTCAGTAATAGGGGCGGGGCCGGTGGGGCGAGGGACGGGGGGGGCGCAGGAACTGCCTCGACGGGGATGGCCTCACGAGGTATTCTGTGGCGGTGGTAACCACCTCGAAGCCGGCGATGTGCGCGCAAACGCACAGTTCCCACCGGCGGGGAAGTGCGGCAGATTGAACCGCAGATTGATTAACGAATTGCTTTATTCCGGCCGGTTCTTAGAATGACAGGTTAAACCGAGTAGATGCGACAATTCATCACCATTGCCACGAATGCATTCATGGAGCTGGTCCGGCAGCCGGTGTTCCTGCTGCTGATGACCAGTTCCGCGGTGTTCGAGATATTCCTGGCAACCCCGTATTACTTCGCGTTCGGGGACGAGCCTAAGCTGGTCAAGAACAGCACGCTGGCGGTAATGCTGCTGGCAGGCCTGTTCGGGGCAGTGTTGAGCGCCTCAGCCTCGCTGGCGCGCGAAATCCGCACCGGGACCGCCCTGGCGGTGCTGTCCAAACCGGTCGGCCGCGCCCAATTTCTAGTGGCAAAGTATGCCGGCCTGATCGTCGCGCTGGCGCTACTGACCTACGTCAACCTAATCGCGGCGCTGCTGGCCAGTCGCATGGCGTTCGACGCTTACGGCTCAACCGACCTGTTCGCGCTGGGGATTTTCTTACTGTCACTGGTCGTGGCCTACCTGCTGGGCGGGTTCAGCAATTTCTTCCTGCGGCGGCCGTTCGTATCGGACGCGGTGTTCAGCCTGCTGCTGATGGTGACGTTGGCGTTCGTGGTGATCAGCTTTTTCGACCAGCACGGCAAGCCGCGGGAATGGGCTACGGGCGTTGATTGGCGGCTGATACCGGCAGCGCTGCTAATTTTGTTTGCGCTCTGGATCCTGGCGGGGCTGGCGCTGGCCTGTTCGACGCGGCTCGATATGGTTCCCACCCTGACGATTTGCACGGCGCTGTTCCTGGTGGGCACGATGTCCGATTACCTGTTTGGCCGGCGGGCCGAGCCAGTCTGGCGCCATGATTTGACGGAAGAAGTCAACAGTTCCCGCTGGTCGGAGAGCCAGCGGACGTTGCTGAAGGGCATCGTTGGCAAATACGACACAGACAAGAACGGCAAACTGGAGCCGGCAGAGCGGGAGACGATCAGCGCGGCGGACCAGGCGCGCCTGCGCCAGGCCGGCATGGGGGGGGCGTGGTGGGCGTCAGTACTTTACACCGTGACGCCGAATTGGCAGCTTTTCTGGCTGGCGGACGCCCTGTCGGAAGGACGGACTACCTTCCAGTGGGGTTATGTGGCCAAGGCGTTTGCTTATATGGCAGCGTATGTGGGCGCGGCGCTGGCTGCGGCCATTTTGTTGTTTCAAGAACGGGAACTGAGTTAATTTCGCATGGAACGAAGCGTACAGAAGAATGGGCTGATCAACCTGCTGGCCTTGCTGGCTGTGGGCGTGGCAAGCCTGGGGGTGGCGCGCTACGCCAACTCGATGGCGGGCCAGGTCAGCATCTTGTTTCTCGGCATCGGCGTGCTGGTGGCGGTCGTGAGCTGGTTCCAGATGCGCCTCGAGGACCGGGAGCGGCTGGAAAAGCTCGAACTCGATGAACTGGCGAAGAGCCACGGCGGCTCGGCCCTTTTTGAGGCTCGCGATGCGGAAGTCTTCCCGGCGCAACGCTCGCGCGAGCAGTTTGAACGGTTCTTCGTGCCCGGGTTCACGGTGCTCGTCTTGCTGCTGCAGGCTGGCGGGGGGTATCTGCTCTGGCGCTGGCTGTCGCAGAGCACGACGGCGGCGGAAGTTAAGCAGCCCATTGCCGGGCTGGCGTTGTTCGGCCTCTTCGCACTGGTGCTGTTCCTGCTCGGCCGGTTTTCCGCTACCATCGCCCGGCTGGAGCGCCACCGTTTGCTCCGGCCCGGCGCCAGCTACCTGCTCTTCAATGCCTTTCTATGCCTGATCGTCTCGCTCGGGATGGTTGGCGTCTGGGCTGGCTTCCCAAAGGCGGACTTCTACGTCGCGCACGTCCTGTGCGGCCTGTTGGGGCTGGTGGCGGTGGAAACCCTGGTCCAACTGGTGCTGGAGATTTATCGGCCGCGAGTCAAAGGCAAGATCGAACGGCCCCTATATGAGAGCCGGTTGGTTGGCCTGCTCGGGCAGCCGGAGGGGCTGATTACCACCGCCGCGCAAGCCTTGGACTACCAGTTTGGGTTCAAGGTCTCCGAGACGTGGTTCTATCGGTTCTTCGAAAAGGCGCTCGGCTGGCTGGTGCTCCTGCAAGTGGGAGCGCTGGTGCTGTCAACCTGCTTCGTGTTCATTGACGCGGGCGAGCAAGGCTTGCTGGAGCGCTTGGGCAAACCCGTGGAGACCCGCTCGCCGCTCGGGCCGGGCGCGCACCTGAAATGGCCGTGGCCCATCGACAAGGTCTATCGCTTCCGCACCGAGCAGATTCAGACCTTCCACGTCGGATTTGCCGAGGAGGAGGGCCAGGAGCGCGAGCGGTTCGTGCTCTGGAGCCAGGGCCACCGCGATGAGACCAATTTCCTGGTGGCGAACCGCTTGCAGTATTCGCAGGAGATCACCAACGAAGTCGCGGGCCGGCGTACCCCGCCCGTAAGCTTGCTGACGGTGAGCGTCCCGGTGCAATTCCAGATCACCAACCTCGTGGACTGGGCCTACATCAACGAGGATGCCCCAGGGCTCCTGGAGGATCTGGGCACGCGCGAAGTAGTGCGCTATCTCGTGGGCGTGGACATGGCGGAGATCATGTCCTACGGCCGGCAAGAGGCAGCCCAGACGCTGCGGGACCGCATCCAAGCCAAGGCGAATGAGCGTGGTTTGGGAGCCCAAATCGTGTCCGTGGGCCTGGGCGATTTGCACCCGCCGGTGAAAGTCGCGCCGGAATACGAGAAAGTCATCGCGGCCATCGAGACGAAGCAAGCCAAGATCCTGGCGGCGCACGCGGATGACATCCGCACTAACGCGCTGGCCGTGGCGCAGGCGGTCACACTCACCAACCGGGCCAGCGCCGAGCGCTTGGCCCGCGAAGTCGGTGCGCTGGCCCAGGCGGCCCTGTTTACCAACCAGATTCCCGCGTTTATAACGGCCCCGTCGGTCTATGTGGAGCGGTCCTACCTCCAAACCTTTGTCCGGGCCACCGCCAACGCGCGCAAGTATATTCTACTCACCACTAACACCCACGACGTCCTCCAGTTCGACCTGAAAGATTCCGTTGCGGACAGCCTGCTGAACCTGACTGTGCCGGCGCCCAAATCCAAATAGTTGCTATGAAACGCAATCCATTGACCCTTATCATTGCCCTGCTGCTGATCCTGATCTTCGGCTTTCTCCTGTTCTCAATTCAGGTCCGCACCACCGAGGTGGCCGTGGTCACCACGTTCGGAAAGCCGACGCGCCAGATCACCGAACCGAGCCTGTATTTCAAGTGGCCCTGGCCGATACAGAAGGTGTGGACCTTCGACCGGCGGGTGCAGAACTTCGAGGACCGGCTCACCGAAGGTCTTACGAGCGACAACTTCGGCTTGCTGACCTCGGTCTATGTCGGCTGGAAGGTCTCGAACCCAACCAACTTCTTCCCCCGTTTCGCCGGCAGCGCCAATCCGATTTCGGCGGCGGAAACGCTGCTCGACCAATGGGTGGGCAACGCCAAGACCGACGTCGTGGGCAAGCATCCGCTGTCCGACTTCGTTTCCACGAGCGATAATGGGGCCGCGTTTCTCGCGATCGAGAAGGCCATCCTGGAAGGCATCCGGTCCCAAATCCGCACCAACAACCTCGGATTAGAGGTCGAATTCCTCGGCATCAAGCGCTTGCAGCTCCCGGAAACCGTCAGCCAGTCGGTGTTTGACCGCATGACCTCCGAGCGGAAGGTGCTGGCGGACCGCTTCCAGTATGAAGGCGAAGCCGAAGCCCAGCGCATTCGCTCGGATGCCGAGCGCAAGGCGGCGGAACTGCTGGCCAACGCCGAATCGCAGGCGACTCGCATTAAAGGCATTGGCGAGGCGGAAGCCGCCAAATCATTGGCCGTCTTCCAGCAAAACCCCGAACTGGCCAGCTTTATCTTCCGCCTGAATGCGCTAGAAAGCTCCCTGAAGGAGCGCTCGGTGCTTATTTTCGATCAGCAAACGCCTCCGTTTGACTTGTTCCGTGGCGTCTCGACCAACCTGCTGAAGAAGTGATCCGGCGATGAACGACCACCTACATTCGCCCGACGATCTGCCCGCGCCGGCCCTGCCACCAGAGACGCCGATGGATGCCAGCTCGCAGGCGTTGGCCGAAGCGCTGCGCAGCAGCTTTGCCATCGTCAAAGTCTTGATGGTGTTGCTGGTGCTGCTGTTCCTCGCTTCCGGCTTCTTCACCGTGGGACCCCAGGAGCGGGCAATCTTATTGCGGTTTGGTCGGCCGGTGGGCGAGGGCGAAAAGGCCCTGCTCATGCCTGGGCTGCACTGGTCACTCCCGTACCCCATTGACGAGAGCATCAAGGTTTCCATCTCTGGCCTGCAGCAAGTCAGGTCCACGGTGGGCTGGTATCCGGTGACGCCCGAGCAGGAGTTGTCCGGGATCGAGCCGCCTGCGGGCGGGCCGCTGAACCCAATCGTGGACGGCTACGCGCTTACGGCCGATGCGAACATCATTCACACGCGCGCCATCCTGACCTATCGCATCAAGGATCCGATCCGATACGTGTTCAGTTTTGTAAACGCTTCCAACGCGGTGCAGAACGCCCTGGACAACGCGCTGCTTTACGCCGCCTCTCGCTTCAAGGTGGACGACATCCTCACGCGCGACATCGCGGGGTTCCGGTCTGCGGTGCGGCGTCATGCGACTCAGTCGGCCGAGATGCAGGACTTGGGCATTGTCGTTGAGACGTGCACCGTTGACAGCGTCCCGCCGCGACAGTTGAAGGACGCGTTTGCCAACGTGCTCAAGGCCGAAGTGATGCGCAGCAAGGTGCTCAACGAGGCGCGCAGCTCCGAGAACCAGGTTACCAACAAGGCCAGCGCCGATGCGGAGTCGCTCATCAACCTGGCGCAATCCGACCGCGCTCGGCGTGTGAGCGACGTGGGTGCGCAGGCGGAGCGTTTCCAGGAGATCCTGCCTCAATACAAGGATCACCCGGCGCTATTTGCCCAGCAGCGTCTCACAGAGACCCTGGGCCGCGTCCTGACCAATGTGCAGGATAAAATCTTCGTGGCCGATAGCGCCGATGGCAAGCCGAAGGAGATGCGGCTATTGTTAAACCGTGAAGTCCCGAAGCCGGTGACGGAAGAAAAGAAGCCGTGACGGACGCTGAGATTCGAGAATTGAACATTTAAGATCATGCAAGTCACTTCCCTTTTGAGCCGGCATGAGCACGAGCACGGCGGATCGTGCGCCACGTGTGGCCACGACCACGAGCACGCGCCCGTGCGCCTCCGTCAGACGCTGGTGGGCATTGTGTTTGTGCTCAACGCGTTCCTCGTGGACTGGCTGTTCGAGCAGGGCCACACGGTGGCCAGCGCGAGCGGTTTGATTGGCGCCGTCATCCTCGGCTATCCCATTGTCTGGACGGCCATGAAGGATATCCGCACCGGGGTTCTAAGCATTAACGAGCTGGTCGCCATCGCCGTGCTCGCGTCGTTTGCCACCGGCGACTACAAGACGGCCGGCGTGGTCGCCTTCTTCATGCTGATGGGTGAGATTATCGAGACGCGCACCGCTGAAGGCGCACGAGCATCCATCGAGGACCTGATCAAGCTCACGCCCACGAAGGCCCGCCGCATCACGCCGCAGGGCGAAGAGGAAGTCGCCGCCAAGGATTTGGCGATTGGTGATGTGATCCGCATCCGCCCCGGCGACAACGTGGCGGCGGACGGTCTCATTGTCACCGGCCAGGGCTCGTTCAACCAGGCCACGATCACCGGCGAATCGCTGCCGGTGGATAAGAAGCCAGGCGACGAAGTGTTCGCCGGCACCCAAAACCTGACGGGCGTGCTGGAGATCAAGGTGACCCGCGCGGGCACGGATACCACGCTGGGCCGCGTGCGCGAGCTGATTCTGGCGGCGGAAAAGACCAAGCTGCCGATCATGAAGATCGTGGACCAGTATATGGGCTTCTACACCCCGCTGGTGCTCGTGATTGCGGCGCTGGTCTGGGCTTTCACCCGCAGGCTGGACAACGTCATTTCGGTGGTCATCTTTAGTTGCCCCTGTGCTTTCATTCTGGCCACACCGACGGCAATGGTGGCCGCGCTGTCCGCCGCCGCGCGCCTGGGCATCCTGATCAAGAACGTTGCCGACATCGAGCTGGCGGCCAAGATCAACGCCTTCATCTTTGACAAGACCGGCACGCTCACGACCGGGGAGCTGGCCGTCAGCCGACTCGCGCCGCTCGACGGCGTCACGCCCGCTGAGCTGCTGCGGATCGCGGCCTCCGCCGAGAAATACAGCAATCATCCTACCGCCAAGGCGCTGTCGCAACTGGCCGCCGAAGCTAAGGTGCCGCTGGCGGAACCGAAGGACTTTACGGAGACCGCGGGCCGCGGCGTAAAGGCCGAGGTGGGCGGGGCCAAGGTGTTGGTCGGCCGGGCGGCGTGGCTGCGCGACAACGGCGTAGAGGGGGATTTTCTGAAGTCGGTGGACCTGAACGAGACGGAAGGTTGGAGCCTGATCTTCGTGGCGCGCGACGGCCGGTGCATCGGCTGGGTTGGCCTGCAGGACCAGACCCGCACGGAGGCGCGCGAATCCCTGGTGGAGCTGAAGGCCTGCGGGGTGCGGCGCATCGCCATGGTCTCCGGCGACCGCCAGCCGGTGGCGACTCGCGTGGCGCGGGAGATCGGCTGCGAGGAGGCCAGGGGTGAGTGCCTGCCCCAGAACAAGGTTGATTTTGTGCGCGCCGTCAAGGCCAAGGGCTACGTGGTAGCGGTGGTGGGCGACGGTGTGAACGACGCCCCCGCGCTGGCGGCGGGCGACATTGGCATCGCCATGGGCGCAGCGGGCAGCGAGGTGGCGATTCACAGCGCCACGATCGCGCTGATGAATAACGACCTCCGGCGGCTGCCGTTCCTCGTGAAGCTGTCGCGCAGCACCCGCACGGTGATCAACCAGAACTTCCTGTTCGGCATGGCCTTCATTATTGGGGGCATGACATTGTCGGCGTTGAGCTACGTGCCTCCGGTGCTGGCCGCGGCCATGCACACCGGCGGTTCATTGATCGTGGTCTTCAACAGCGCCCGCCTCGTGCGCAAGGGCGAGGAACTCGAGCATTACCAGCCGGAGCCAGTGTTACCCAGCCCGGAACGTCCGACTCCGCCCGCGGAGAAGGCAGAGTTGGCGCCCAAGTTGGCGTGAGCACGATCTTCGACGTTTTCAATAAGCGAGCGCGTGACTGGAGAAATCCGAAGTCCGAAATCCGAGGTCCGAAGACCCCAGTGGCTGTTCCGGAAACGTGTCACTTTCGCGAGCCGAAATACATTGAATGAGCATGAGCATCACTGACACCACCCCGCGCTCCGACGGGGAAGCGGTTGTATCCGTGCGCGGGTTGACCAAGGTCTTCAAGGACTTTTGGGGCCGGCCCAAGGCGCGCGCGGTGGATAACGTGGACTTCGAGGTGCGACGCGGCGAGGTGTTCGGGCTGCTCGGGCCGAACGGTTCCGGCAAATCGACCACCGTCAAACTGCTCCTGGGGTTGTTGTACCCGACCAAAGGGCACATTGAGGTCTTCGGCCACTCGCCCCGACACGTGGCGACCAAGTCTCGCATCGGCTATCTGCCGGAAGAGTCCTACCTCTACCGCTACCTCAATTCGCGTGAGACGCTGGATTTCTTCGGCAACCTCTTCCGTCTGTCGAGCAAGGATCGCGAGGACCGGACGGAGCAGTTGCTGGAAATGGTCGGGCTGAGCCAGACCCGGATGCGGGCGGTGGGCGAGTTCTCGAAGGGCATGCAGCGCCGCATCGGCTTGGCGCAGGCGCTGATCAACGATCCCGACCTGGTGATCCTCGATGAGCCAACTGCCGGCCTCGATCCTATCGGCTGCCGCGAGGTAAAGGATCTGATTGTGGCGCTGGCGCGGCGCGGCAAGACCGTCATCTTGAGCAGTCATCTGCTTTCGGACGTAGAAGACGTGTGTGACCGCGTGGTCATCTACTATGGCGGCAAAGTCCAGGCAATGGGTACATTGAAGCAACTGCTGGCGACCCCCGACTCGATTCGGATCACCACGCCGGCTTTGCCCCGCGAAACCATGGAGCGCGTGCTGGCCCTCATTCGCAAGGACGTGACCGATGACAAAGTCTGTATAGACACGCCGACGCAGAACCTGGAGCGCTACTTCCTGGACGTGGTGCAGAACGCCCGGAAAGCCGCGGCGGAAACCTCCGGCGCCATGTCCGGCGCCCGTGTTGCCGCCTACTTGCGCGGTGAGGCGGAGGCCAAGCCGGCGTCCGAGCGGATTCTGGACCGGCTGGCCGCGCCGCAAGCGGCCGCCCCAACACCTGCCTCCGCGCCCGCGCCCGTGGATACTCTGAGCCAGCAGAAGCTGGAGGCCCTGACGAAACCCGCGGAGCCGGTCGCCCCGGCGGCAGTCGCAGCGACCGCGGCGGCAAGTCCCGTGAGCCAAGCGGAACTGCGCAAGGCGGACGAGAAGCTCGCGTCGCTGTTGAAGAAGCAGAATGGCGGACATCTCAACGCGCCCTAAACGCAGTTGATTCATGCAACCTTTGCTTGCCATCGCCTGGTTGACCTGGAAAGCCGCCCTGCGGTTCCGGCTCTTCCTGGTCGTGGCGGTCCTGTTGCTTGGGGCGGTGGTCGGCCTGCCGCTCCTGATCAAGGATGACGGCACGGCGCGCGGCTTCATCCAGATCGTGCTGACCTACACGTTGAGCGCCATCACCGCCCTGCTCGGGCTTTCCACGCTTTGGCTGGCGTGCGGCACTTTGGCGCGAGACATCGAGGATTGCACCTTGCAGGTGGTTGCCATCAAGCCGGTCGCCCGCTGGCAAATCTGGCTGGGCAAATGGCTGGGGATCATGTCGCTGAATGCCGTCTTGCTGGCGTTGTCCGGCGGCAGTGTGTATGGCTTGCTGCAATGGCGTGCCACGCGGCTGCCAGCCGACCAGCAGAAGATTCTGCGCGACGAGGTGCTCGTGGCGCGCGGTTCGGCCAAGCCGGCGGCCCTCGACAAGGAAATCCAGGCGGAGACGGACCGGTTGCTCCGGGAACGCCTGCAAAAGAACCCGGGCCTCAAGGCCGATATTGCCGAGGTTCGGAGGCAGATCCTGGAACAGATCAAAGCCGAGTACCAGATCGTTCCGCCGGCATACGTGCATGAGTGGGAGATTGACTTGGGCTCCATGAGAGGGGTGACCAACGGGCAGCCGGTCTATCTGCGCATCAAATTCAACGCCGCGGACCGGAGCACGTCCGGCACGTTTGATGGGCGGTGGCGGGTCGGGGTGCCGCGCAAGACGCCGTTGTGGCATAGCGAGGTCATGAGCCTGGCGCCGGACACCTTCCATGAGTTCCAGGCTCCGGCCTATTTCGACGATAAGGGTGTGCTGACCGTGACCTTCGCCAATGCGAACAATACGGCGCTGCTGTTCCCGCTGGAGGACGGCCTCGAGGTGCTGTATCCGCAGGGTGGCTTTGGCCTTAATTTCATGCGCGGGGTGGGCATTATCTTCTGTTGGATGGCCCTGCTGGCTACGCTCGGGCTGGCCTCGGCCAGCTTTCTCTCCTTCCCGGTAGCAGCCTTTCTGTCGCTGGGCGTCCTGACCCTGGCGCTCTCCAGCGGGACCATTTCCAACGCGGTGACCGAGGGGACGCTGATGGGCTATAATTCGGAGACCGGACGGTCGGGACACTCGGCGGTCGATGTCGTCGCTATCCCGATCTTTCGCGGAGTGCTTGAGATGATCAACCTGGCCAAGAACTTCTCGCCCATCGATGCGCTCAGCACCGGCCGGAGCGTTAGCTGGGAAGACCTGGCCCGGGCATTTGGGCAGATTGTGCTGCTCCTCGGCGGATGCATCGGGCTGTTTGGTATCATCGTTTTCAGCCGCCGCGAGCTGGCGACGGCCCAATCCCAATGAGCGCCAAACTCAGAAGCCTGCTCTTGCTCTTGCTTATCGGCGTGCTGCTGGCTGGCGTCGGTTGGTTGCAGCAGTCACTCAATCGCGACCGCGATCTGCTCGGCCTGACGCGGGCGGAACCGCTCGAAAACGCGCCGCCCGTGCTAGCCTTTACCACGGTCGCGCTGGGCGGCTTTCGGGGGCTGATTTCCAACGCGCTTTGGATGCGCGCCAGTGACCTGCAAGAGGAGGACAAGTTCTTTGAGATGGCCCAACTGGCAGATTGGATCACGAAGCTGGAGCCGCATTTCGTCCATGTCTGGCTCGTGCAGGCCTGGAACATGGCCTATAACATTTCCGTCAAATTCAAGGAGTCGGCTCCCGGCCAGTTTCCCGACCGCTGGAGATGGGTCAAGGCCGGCATCGAGCTGTTGCGCGACCAGGGGTTGGAATACAACAAGAACGAGACGCTGATTTACCGCGAGCTGGCCTGGTTCTTTCAGCACAAGATCGGCCAGAACCTCGATGACGCCAGCGTCTATTACAAGCAGCAGTGGGCCAATGACATGTCGAAGGTCTTTGACAAGAAGACGCCCAATCTGGAGGAGCTGATTCATCCGCAGACGGCAAACCAGAAGGAGCGCGCCCGGCTGCTGCGCGAGACGTACAAGATGGACCCGCAGTTCATGAAGGAAGTGGACGAGCGCTACGGACCGTTGGAGTGGCGCCTGCCAGAAGCCCACTCGATTTACTGGGCGGCGATGGGATTGAAGAAGGCGGCCGAGAACCCCACGAAGGTCAAGGAGGATGATCTGATTACACTGCGCCGGGTCATCTATCAATCCATGCAGATGAGCTTCCAGCGTGGCCGGTTGGTGACGAACCCGTTTGCGAAGTCGTTCGAGTTCGGGCCCAACCTGGACATCATCCCCAAGGTGAATAATGCCTACGAACAGGCGGCCCGGGAGGACGCGAAGAACCACGACCACATTCTGAAGGCACATCGGAATTTCCTGCGCGACGCCGTTTACTTTCTATACGTGTACAATCGCCTGCCCGACGCGGCTCAGTGGTTTAAATACCTGGCGACCAATTACCCCGACAAGATGCTGATCGACAACAACACCAATTCCATCCCCGCCAATCTGACACTCGACAAGTATGCGGTGGCGCGAGTGCAGGACGACATTAGCGCGAGCGGCGGGCGCGATCGCACCGAGGGTGTCCTTGAAGGCCTGCTCGTCAATTCTTATCGGAGCATGGTGCTGGCCGAGGATGCGGCGGCCGCCGGGTTCAAACTGCAGGCGCGGCAGGTCTGGATAGCTTACCAAAGCGGCATCCCCGAGGTGCGGATGGCCGCAGTTGGCTTGCGACCCTTCGAGGAGATTGATCAGGAAGTACGCCGGCGCATGCTGGATTCCAAGACTGGTGAGCCGCCCGAGGTGCGGGCGTTATTGCGCGCCAAATTGGGACAACCGCCGGAACCCAGCACGCCACCCTCCACGACTAATGTTCCGCCGGAGAAAGCTTCAAGCCAGTGAACCGGCGCGGCGCGGTGAGTGACCCCGAGGCATAAGCTGCGAGGGACCGCGGTTCGCTACGCTTCTCACTTACAGAGGACTCGGGGCGCCGGCGGACTGAGGTCGATAGGGGACGGATCATACTCTTTCCGTAGTCTGGCAGGGTGTAGGGGGCGAAGTAAGCGCCCACGAAATCCTCAGATTGCGGCACGCGCCGTTTGATCTGTTTTCGGCCCACGGGCCCATAGGTGCGGCTGTCGGCGCTCGAAGGCCGGTTGTCGCCCAGGACGATGTATTGATCTTCTCCTAACACGAAAGTTGCCCCGCGACGCAACGGCTCAACGGGATAAGTGTAAACGTGCTTGGGGAGGTAAGGCTCAACCAGCATCTCCCGGTTGATGAAGACCTGGCCACGCCAAAGCTGGACGGTTTCACCTGGCAATCCTACGATCCGCTTGA
>Ga0114951_10003879_pt1 | contig 15073 bp, 12 predicted proteins | sample AM7aDNAmetaG_FD_88677 | JGI IMG/M metagenome (GOLD analysis project Ga0114951, IMG submission 88677) | Freshwater microbial communities from Finland to study Microbial Dark Matter (Phase II) - AM7a DNA metaG | ecosystem: Environmental > Aquatic > Freshwater > Lake | place: Finland: Lake Alinen...
AACAACCCGTTCAGGTTGACATCGATCACGTTGCGCCAGGCCTCCACCGAGACGCTTTGCGCCTCGCCCCAATGGGTGATGCCGGCGTTGTTCATGAGGAAGTCGATGCGTCCAAACTCCGCTATTGCGCGGTCTGCCATCGCCTGGACGCTGGCGGGATCGCGCACGTCGGTCGTGACGGCGATTGCCCGCCGTCCAGTGGCGCGAATTTCTGCGGCGGTCGCCGCGCCCGTTTCTGTATTGGCCTCGGCGATGACAATATCGGCGCCGGCCTCGGCAAACGCCTGGCAGAACACCTTGCCGAGTCCCTGACCGCCGCCGGTTACGATGCCGATCTGACCTTTTAGTGAGAATTTATCCAATAACATGTCGTTTCTCCTGTTGCAGGGTGATTGAACACCCATCGGTGATTGTTGGCTAGGACGATATCCAATTGCCGTTCATGCCAGGTCGTCCAGAGTGTTCATCTCCGGTCGCAGAGCCCAACGGTACTGATCGGGCGGATTGGTCTGGCGCACCCAGGCCTGCAGCACGGCGTTGTCCAGGCGTTTGGTTGCCATCTTCGCGGCGATGACCTGCGCATCCCAGCCGTCCAGCACACGCGCTGTCAATTCGTCGCGCGTTGTCTGGCAGCTCGGGTCGTGGGCGCGATCGACCAGTTCGCCTGGGTCGTCGGCCAGATTAAAGAGTTGCGGCGCCATGCCGTGATAGTAGATCAGCTTCCAATCGCCCTGGCGAATCATGCGCTGGTAAGTGCGACCGCTGTCGATGGGCGGCGGCACGTACTCATCCGCGCAGTATTCAGAGAAGGCGACGTCCTCCCACTGCGGCACGGGGCGGGCTTCGGATATCAATCCCAGGAAGCTGCGGCCGGGCGACTGTGGCAATGGCGGTGCGCCCAACGCATCAAGCAGGGTGGCGGTGACATCAAGCGCGCTTACCACCCGTTTGCAGCGTTGACCGGCGGGGATCACGCTCGGCCACGCCACGATGAGCGGCACTTTGACCGACTCCTCATAAAACACATGCTTCCACCACAACCCGTGCTCGCCCTGCATGTCGCCGTGGTCGGATGTATAGACGATCAACGTGTCCTCTGCCAGGGCGTTGTCATGCAACGTCTGCAGAATCTGCCCGACCATGCTGTCCACGCGTTGCACCAATCCCCAGTAGGCAGCGCGCGAGCGCAGGATTTCGGCCTCCGCGACCTCGGCGATGCCGGTATGCTCCCGCCATGCGCGCAAGAAGGGATGCTTCTCCTGTTCAAATGGGACAGGTTTCGATGGCAGGCTCATCCGCGCAGCGCAGGTTGCGTAATCCTCCTGTCGCGCCACATAGGGTGGATGCGGCAGCATGAAACCCACGCTGAGACTGAATGGCGCGAGCATGCGATCGGCTTTCTTCTGCACGCCCAAACGATTCAAGTAGTCCACCGTCGCTGCCGTCACGTATTCGTCGTGAACCTGATAGGCCGATTGCCCTGCGCCGGAGCGGGTCAGGCTGACGCGCTCTGGGCCCGCTGTGCCGGCCAGCACGCCGCGGCCCACATCGCTCCCGCCGATGTAGTTGGGGCCGTGATCGCCGACCAGCCTTTCAGCGTAACCGTGCAGTTGATCCGGCCCGACCGAGTGCATCCGTCCGATCAGTACCGGGTGATACCCGGCCGCGCCCATGGCGTGTGCTAGGGTCGGGATGGCGGAGTCGAGTACGTGGCTGTTCGTCCACACCTCGTTCTGATACGGGTGGCGGCCCGATAACGCCGACATGCGTGAGGGGACGCAGATCGGCGAAGGGCAGTAGGTGTTGTCGAAGACGGCGCCGTTTGCGGCTAGCCGGTCCAGGGTGGGCGTCTGCGCCAGCCGATCGCCATAGCAGCCGGCAACATACGGGTTGTGCTGGTCGGTGTGAATATACAGTAGATTGGGTTTATGAGACTTGGTCATAATTCTGTATGCCGGCGACGCGGATCGGGTTGGCGTCTTAGGCCGCGCGTGTGCATGCATGGAGTATACCGGCGATGCCCACATACAGCGGGAGGCGCATTTTCCCCGTTGCATGAAATTGCTGTCTTGGTCTACAATGCGGGCAATTCACTGGTAATAATTCAAGAGCAGTTGTCATTTTGAGTGCAATGTAACGGAGTAATAAGCGATGTCTAACTCGACCTTCAAACTGACTGACCAACAGATCACTTTCTTCAATACGTTTGGCTATCTGGGATTCCCCGGGCTGATGGCTGATTCCATCGACGAGATCACCCGTGAGTTCGAAATGGTGTGGACGGATCGCGGCGGCGGCCACTATGGCAAAGCGCACGATGGCAAGGCGCGCTCGTGCATTGTGCCGTTCATCGACCAGCGCGAGCGCCTGTCCGCGCTCATTGACGACCCGCGCATTATGGGAATTGCCACAGCCCTGCTCGGAGATGACTTCAACTACATGGGCAGTGACGGCAATTACTATGTCGGCGATACCGGCTGGCATTCGGATGGCTGGCACCCGGAGATCAGGCACATCAAAATCGCTTTCTATCTGGATCGGCTGACGCGCGACACCGGCTGTTTGCGTGTGATCCCGGGCAGTCATGTGATTACAGACAGCTTCGCACAGACCGTGCAGAAAAACATCCGCAAGAGCGAGGAAGTGTGGGGTGTGCACGGCCGTGATGTGCCGGCCATCCCGCTTGAGGTGACGCCCGGCGATCTGCTCGTGTTTAACCACAACACCAAGCATGCTGCCTTCGGCGGCAACGATCACCGCCGCATGTTCACCATCAATCTGTGCCAGCGTTACCCTGAAGCAAAGATTGGCGAGTTGCGCCAGTATATCTCGGGCGCGGCGCGTTTCTGGATTGACGAGGCCTATGGGCCGGCCATGCTCCGCACGATTAATCCGGGGCGTCTGCCTCACCTGGAGCAGGTGATGGCCAACGACGACGAACTGCCCGAACTTTCGCGCAAGGCGCGCGCGACGATGGCGGAGCCGTCGCGCGGCTGAACAACATGAAAAAGTCACCTCATATTCTGACGCGCAAAAGCCGTCCCGAAGCAGTCTTGCTTCCCTACGATGAATACCTGCGATTGGCGGCGTTGAGCACTTCAGAGATTACCGAACGTTTTAGTAAAGTCATCGCTCGCATGCAGGTCGTCAACGCTCAATACAATGACGAGGAAATAGAGCACGACCTGCGCGAAGCAACCAAAGTGGTGCGCAAAGCAAAATGACCACACGTCTCTACCTCATCCGTCACGGCGCGACACAACTCAGCTCCGAAGATCGGTTTTCCGGCGGAACTGATGTCGAACTCTCCGATGAAGGCCGCTGGCAGGCCGCGCAACTGGCCGATCGTCTGGCGCACGACAAAATCTGCGCTATTTACTGTAGCCAGATGCACCGCACGATCGAGACCGCCGAGATCATCGGCGCCCCGCATAGGATCGCGCCCATCCGGCGCGACAGCTTGCGCGAGATACACCACGGGCACTGGGAGACGTTGCGCCGCTCGGAAGTCGAAGAGCAGTTCCCCGAAGAATACGCCGAATGGCAGATGGATCCGTTCACCTTTGCGCCGGAGGGCGGCGAATCCGGGTTGATCGTGATGGCGCGCGCATTGCCGGTGATCCGCGAAATCGTCGTGGCGCATGTTGGTGAGACGGTCGCGGTAGTTTCGCATAAGGCGACCATCCGTCTGATCCTGAGCAGCCTGCTGGGCTTCGACGCGCGCGGTTATCGCGACCGGCTGGAACAGTCGCCGTGCTGCCTGAACATCCTGGACTTCAAAGACCCCGTGCGCGCGCGCCTGATGCTGTTCAACGACGTCTCGCACTACGTCGACCAGCCGCCCTATTCGGAGCGGCGCTTGTCGAAGTGGTGGGATTCGACCGCTGCCGGGTCCAAGTAGTTGCGTTTAGTCGACATCTGATCCCGTATTCAGATTGCGCTTTCATGCAGGTAGCCCGGTCGCACCATGGAATTACTCAAGGATTATCCGATCATGCATGGCGGGATCAAGCCCGTAGCACACCCGCGCCTGGGCGTCGAGGTCAACGGCCAGACCGCTATCCGCATCATGCGGTTCGGGCAGCCCGTCCGTGTGGAGCAATTGCATTTGGCCCCGGTCGTGTATGGGCGGTGGGTGCCTGACGTCCCGGCGCACCCGGCGCATCTGTTGATATCGGTGCTGGATGAGGCTAGCGGCGCGTGGCGGCTGGTGCGCGAGGTGAACCTGCCCTTTGATCCGCGCATCGCGGGCGAGGGGTTGACGCAGGACATGACGATCGCGCAGATGAACGCGCACTTTGCCGAGGTCATGCGGTCGCCCGCACAGGTGATCGATCTGGGCGGCCTGCTGACCGATCACCTGCGCATCGAGTGCGACCGCGAGCACCCGGTGTGGCCGAACCACGGCGAGTGCAATGGGGGCGAATACAACGTCCCATTCGGAACGCTGGGCGTGCCGGGGTTGAGCGCGCATGGAACCCCGACCTATTTGAAACGTCCCGCGCCGGACTATCACCCGCCATTGACTATGCGCGAGGTCAGCCCGGCTGCTCCGCTTGGCATGCGGTTGATTCATCGCCCGGAGATGGTGTATTTCGAGAGCGAGCGCTTGTCCGTCGGTTTCTCGCTCGCGCGCCCGATGTTGATGCACCTTGGCTGGGATGCGCACGACCAGGGCAACGCGGCGAAACAGCGCCTGCTCGCCGCCCGGCGCGGCGGGATGATGAACACGCTTGGCGGCGGCAGCGGCCCGCTACTCCGCACATTGCAGGGCGACTGGGGCGCGCATGCGTGGACGGGCGAGGTGTCGGTGCGCGGCAACTGCGTGGCCTATCGCAACCTGCACTGCATCGACGGCCTCAGCATCGACGCGATTTTCACGGTCGAAGCTGACCGGCTGACGCTGGAACTCACCCAGCGATGCGACCGCGCATTGCCCGTTGTGGAGGCCGAAGCATGGCGGGTGGCGTGGGATTTAACGGCTGGGATTACTGGCGCAATGGCTCTGCCCACACTCAGGCCTGGGCGCAACGGGGATGTCGAACTGCCCATGTTGTGGGCTACTGACTCGGTCGGTTGCCTGGCGATGCGCGCGATTTCGGCAGAGTCGCCGGTCTCGCTGCAGGTCGAGGGGTATCGGACGCACAACACCGTGACCGGCGGGATTGTGCTCGCTCCGCGTCCGGCGCCGGACGCACCCCTGTGCCTGCCCGCTGGCGAGCGTCACGCGACGATGGAATGGAGTGTCGATAGCGTGCGGCCTGATGGCGCAGGAGCAGTAGCTGGCGATGTCTCACTCAACCCCGGGCTGGCCAGCCGCTGGGCAACCGTCTTCGCCTGTTTTCGCCCGGAGTATGGCGGGTTCTCGAACAACGCCTCGTCCGTGAACTGCCACGTGTCGCATTGCGCCCCGATTGAAGTCGTGGCGCGCACGCGTCGCCCTGCCAACGGCCCCGACCCGCTCGATCTGGCGCGTTTCACCGTGGGGCGCGCGCTGCTGGACGGCGGCGGCTATGGCTACTGGCGCAACCTGTACATGGATTCTGATCCTGTGCTGGTCAGCACCGCCGGGCGCATCCATCAGTTCCGCCCCGATCTGGCGTGGCTGCGGCGCATCGAGCCAGGGCTGGTCGAGACAACTCGGCGCATGCTTGCGACGCTGGGCGACAACGAACTGGTGGTGTGCCATGATTTGTCGGGCGACAGCGGGTCGTATCGCTGGAGTTCGAACAGCATGGACGTAGTCGGCTTTGGCCACATCGACGGCTATGTGAACGCATGGTCATACCGCGCTTTCCGCAATGCGACTGCGTTGCTGGAAGACCTCGGACAGCGTGACCTGGCGGCGCGCGCGGGCGAGGCGGCGAACACGATCAAGGCCAACTATGCGCGGGTGCTGCTGAATCCCGCCACGGGCTGGGTGGCAGGCTGGCGCAGCCGCGACGGGGAGTTGCACGATTACGCGTTCCTGTTTGTCAACGGGCTGGCACTGGCGCTCGGGCTGGTGCAACCCGATCAGGCGCGCGCCGCACTACTCAAGCTGGAAGCGTTGCGGGCCGCTGTGTGCAAGACGACCGCGCAACTGGGTCTGCCGTGCAACCTGCTGCCCATCCGGCGCGAGGATCACATGCTGCCCGACATCATGGGTGACTTCACGCCGACCTTCGAGACGTATACCGACGGCAGCCTATCGGGCTGGCCGGCCACCTACTACCTGCGCGCCCTGTCGATCCACGGGTTACACCAGCAGGCGCAGGCGCTCGCGAGTGAGATGGACGCGGGCTACGCCGCCGGCGTTTTCAACGGCGGCATCGGCACGGGTAACGAGTTCCGCTCATGGGAGGGGCTGCCGACGGGGTATGAGGGCACACTGATCGGGTGCTTCGCGCCGCTGTACGCCATCGCGATCGAGCAGGGCGTGATTGCGCCGCTCCAGCCGGAGTGGTGGCCGGCGAATGCGGAAGATGTCAGACTTCTTTGAGAAGTCTGACATCTTCCGCATGTCCCAGTGACTCTCGCGCCTCGCGCAACTGCGCGATGATCGGGATGTGTAGCGGGCAGCGCGGTTCACACTCGCCACAGTCGTTGCAGGCGCTGGCGTTTTTGCCTTCGATCTTGCCCCATGGCTGCCAGCCCTCCTTGCCGTTGAGCCGGGCATAGGCATCCCTGGCGGGGGCATCCAGCCCCCAGACTCGCTGCCAGTTCATGTAGCGGAAGTTCTCGGCGATGTTGACTTGCTGTGGGCAGGGCTGGCATTTGCCGCAGTAAGTGCAGTATTCATCGGCTGCCACCTGCTGGCGACAGTAGAACCGTTTCCAGTCGGCAGATTCTGCTGCGTTGAGCGCGCCAAATCGCTCTACGGCGGTGACGTTCTGCTCGACCTGCTCGACCGAACTCATGCCCGAGAGCGCGACAGTCACGTTGGAATTTGTCAGCGCGAAGTCCAGCGCGATTTCGGGTCGCATAGCACTCGGTGCGCCTGGAAGATGCGCAGATGCCCCAGCGTTGACAAACAGCCCTGCCGCCAGTGGCCCCATGATCGCCACACCCATCTGTTTCTCGTGGGCGCGCTGGATTGCCTCTCTGTTGCTGGTGTCGAGGCAGTTGTATTGCATCAGAACGCCGGCGAATTCGTTCGTATTGATCAACCGGATGATGTTACCCGGCAGGTCGTGGCTGGAGAAACACACGTGCCGGATCAGTCCTTCCTGCTGCGCCTTGCGCATCTCGCTCAGCGCCCGACCTGGCCTGGAGGCGTGATCAACAAACGCCTGCCACGTCAGGCCGTGCATGAACACGAAATCGATGTACGGCGTGTCGAAGCGGCGCAGGCTTATGTCGAGGCGCTTGCGCCAGCTGGACGCGCGCGACTGCACTTGATTGCCCACGGGAATCTTGGTCGTGAGGAACAGCCTGGAGCGGTCATAGCCTTTGATCGCCTTGCCGATCACTACCTCGCTGGTTCCTGCGCCGTAGGCCTGCGCCGAGTCGATATAGTTGACGCCGAGGTCGATGGCGCGCCGCACGACGGGCACGCTCTTCTCGTAGTCAAATCGCCCGTGGCCTTTGACGGATTCGGGCAGGCGCGCCGCGCCGAATCCAAGTATCGCCACGCGCACACCTGTTGCGCCATACGTTCGTTCGATCATGCTGTCATCTCCGGTTTCGATGCTGGCAGTCTGTTTTGCATATTCTATAGGGAATCACAAATTTCATATCAGAATCCCCATTGTGGCGCAGAGAGAGGCTGCTTTTCTAATCTTGTGCAGCGCGGGCAACAAGCCATTGCGCGATGGCATCCAGGCGTTCCTGGGTCAGGTCGTGCTGTCCCTCGTAACATCGATGTTCGATCCGTTCCGTCAGGGCCATCGCGGCGCATGTCTCTCTCGCTGTGCGGACGATTTCGCCGGCATCTTGTGAATTACCGTCGTCGGTTGCTGACACTACCAACACCTGCCTTGGCGCCATGCAGGTCACCAGGTCTGCGATGTCAAAATGTGTCGCGAATCCTGGGATCACTTCAGCCATCTCGATCCCATATTGATGCGCCAGCTTGTAACGATAGCTGCACGCAGCGCCGCTGGAACACGCAAAACCGATCCGTTTGTCCAGTGCCGCGTGAAAAAGAACGGTGTTGCCGCCGTACGAATGCCCCAGGATGCCAACGCGTTGCGGGTTGATCCGCGGGTGTGCGCGCAACAAACTGATTCCGCGCGCGGAGTCGTCGAGAACCTTGCGCATCAGGGTGTCGCCGCGCAACAGGCGGTAACACATTTCATCGTAGTGCTGGTCTACGTCGGCGTCGTGCGGCTCCGTCCCGGCACAATTGCGCCGGCGATCCTCGAAGCAGATTGAATCCGGCGCCAGGACGGCGATACCTCGTTCAGCCAAAGCCGGGCCAAACGCCTGCAAGGGATCGCCCACCAGACCGCATACTTCGCTTTTGCCAAAGTGACGCTGGCTGTGATGCTGGTGATGAACCAGCACAGCGGGAAAAGGGCCGGGGCCGTCCGGCAGCAGCAGAAATGCGGGGATGTGATCGTCTTCCTCGCCGGCATAGCTGATCAGGATTCGGCGATAACCGTGTTCTTCCACCTCGGTGTGTATTGTGAACGACGCGACTGTCTCAGGAATGCGGAATCCCAGGAACTGGCTGATCTCCCAGCGCAGCTTATCGTTATTCATCATTTTTGCAGATCTTTTGCAGATCAGTGTCCTTCTTTTGTCTCACGCCCTGCCAACAATTCGTCATACACCGCGCGCGTCTTGCGCGCTGCATCCGGCCAGGTGAAGCGCGCCGCCTGGCGCGGGCCGCGCGCGCTGAGATCGCGGCGCAGGTCGGCGTCGGTGAGGATGCGCCCAAGTCCCAGCATCCAGGCGCGCACATCGGTCGGCGGGATCAATAGCCCGGCATCGCCCATCACCTCAGGCAGCGACGAGGCGTTCGAGCACACAACTGGCACACCACACGCCAGCGCCTCCAACGGCGGCAGCCCAAACCCCTCGTACACCGACGGATATGCCACGGCATCAGCCAGCGAATACAACGCCGGCAAGTCTTCGTCGGCCACGTAACCGGTGAACAGCACGCGTCCTGTCAGCCCAAGTTCATCCACCGCTCGCGTCGTCTCCTCCACCAGCCAGCCCTGCCGGCCCGCCACCACCAGCCGCACATCCTCCACCCCTCTGATCCCTGACCCCTGACCCCTGCCCCCTGATTGCTCGCCTCCTGTCAGCGCTGCATAGGCCTCGAACAGCGTCTTCAGATTCTTGCGAGGTTCTATAGTGCCCACGGACAGGATGAACCGCCCCGGCAAGTGATAGCGTTCGCGCGCGTGCGCCAGCGTCGCGGCGTTTGTCACACGGCGGAAGCGTGGGTCGACGCCTTCGTAGATCACGCGCAGTTTGGAGTCGGGCACGTGGTAGATGCGCTGGGCGTCGCGCTTCGACTGCTCCGATACGCAGATGATGGCGTCGGCGCGCTTCAGAAAGAGCGGAAAGGCCAGCGACAGGTAGATGCGGTTGAGCGGCAGATGATGCTGGGGGAAGAACTTGAAAATCAGGTCGTGCAGTGTAAAGACGGTTTTGATGCGCTTGAAGCGCGGCAGCAGGTGTTCCGTGGCGTGAAAGAGGGTTGGCAGTTGAGACGCCGCTGCTGCGGCGGCTCCGGCGCTGCTCAACATGTCGTCCTGGCTCACGTTGGCAAGCTGCGCCAGCAATGCGCGCATGCGCCACGGACGCGAGGGTTGTGTCGTCGATATCCCTGGCAGCGATTTGATCACCGCGCCAGGCTGCGCGGTCGCCGCGTCGTGATAGAACACGGCATACTCGCCCTTGTGTGTGGGATCGGCAACCAGCGCCGCAATCAACTCCTGCCCGTAGCGGCTCAACCCCGCCTTATTGTGCACTGCGGCGGACGCATCAATGTAAATCATCCCGGTTATTCTCGCACGGCGGACAGACGGATAGGACGTCCACGAATCTTCACGAAAGATGATTTGTGTTAATTCGCTCAAATTCGCGTGGATTCGCGGAAAAATTCTGGATCATGCAACGCCAAGTGCGAGGGCGACACCCCATAGGACGAGTCCACCCGCGAACACCCACACCACGTCGAGTTTGAAATAGCGCACGGCTACCAGTGCGCCCGCCGCGAGCGTCAGCGCTGCCGGGCCTTTGAACGCAGTCGCGCCCAGTTGCAGCGCCATCACCACCAGTAGCCCGACGAATGAAGCCAGCACGCCGGCCATCGCCCCGCGAATCAGGCGCAGGCTGCGCAACCGCGTGAAGACCTCAGTGAAGATCAGCGTCATGGCGAACGATGGCGAAAAGATGGCAAAGGTAGCGAGAGTCGCGCCCCAGAAACCGGCCAGTTTATAACCGACAAATGTGGCGGTGATCAGCCCCGGTCCCGGCGTGATCTGCCCAAGTGCGATGCCGTCGGTGAACTGCGCCTGCGACAGCCAGCCATACGTATCCACCACATCGGCCTGCACCAGCGGCATGATCGTGACTCCGTTGCCAAACGCCACGCTGCCAATCTTGAAAAACGACAACGCCATGCGCCCGACATCCGATTGCAGCGTCGCCGCAAACACAGCAACGGCGATGACCACCGCCGTCACGACGCCGATCGCAATCCACGGCGAGGAACGCGCTGGTCGCGGCGCAGTGCGTAACGCGGTCGCCTGCGCCGGCCGCAACAGCGCCATGCCCAGCGCCAACGAGACGGCGATGATTAGAACAGGGTTCACTTTATAGAGCAATGCCCCGAACGCCAGCACGGCGATCAGCGCTTGCACGCGCCCCTTGATCACGCGCGCGCCAAAATCCAGCGCCAGGTGTGCTACGATCCCGACCACGATCGCCTCCAGTCCGACGAAGAACGGCTGCACCCATGGCAGATTGCCCGTATTAAAGTTAAAGTACAGCACCGACACACCCAGCATCAGGAGATACGCGGGCAGGATAAAGCCAGTCGTCGCCACGATCGCGCCCGGCACGCCGCGCAGCTTGTAACCCACGTATGCGGTGAAGTCCACCATCATCGGGCCGGGGTAGAGCTGCACCAGTGCAAACCCGTCGTCGATCTCCTCGGCAGACAGCCACTTGCGGTCGGCCACCAGCGCGAGCAGCTTTTGTGTGATCGCGCTGCCAAAAGCCGTAAAGCCCGCCTGCAGATAAGCGAGCAGGATGGTGAGCAGGCTGACGTGAGGATGGATGAAGGCGGGTAGCGGTTCCGCACCAATAGCAGGGCTGTTTGTAGTCATAACGGGTAAGAAATGACTGTATCACAGCCCGAAAAAATCAGCGGCGCCGACGCGAGTAAAGTCGCGCAAGTGAGCACGCAATCATCCGCAGACATACGGCTTGCCGACTTAATCGCAGCGCTTTCTGTAGCCACCGACTTCGGCATGGGTGACGCGCTATAGCCTGCTGTTCGCGGGCTGGAGCGGCAATCTATACATCCACCTGTCCGGCGCACGACTTGGGCGAAATACCCCAAAGCTAGATATTCACAACGATTATCATAGCGGGCGTGATTGTTTGCCGGGGCATCGCGCATTGACAATCGACTTGTTTTGCGCAATGCCATTCAAGGAGAATATTTCATTAGCGACCTGATCTACTCACATGAATTGCCCGCCGGGACCATCGACGATGTGATCGCAGATATGGAGCGCGTGATTACGCGTTGTTCTGAGGAGTCAAGCCGGCTTGGGTATTTCGCTGCATTGTATTATGACGTCACCGTGAAAGTGCGCGCGGCGATTCTGGCCGGCAGCTTCGAGGATGGCAAACGCATGGAGCGACTGGACATCGTCTTCGCGCGGCGGTACCTGGATGCCATCGGGCAATTCTGGCGCGGCGAGGAACCGACCCTCTCCTGGCAGATGGCGTTTCGGAGCGCGCGGCGATGGTCGCCCACCATCCTGCAACACCTCTTACTGGGTATGAACGCGCACATCAACCTCGACCTGGCCATCGCTGCCGCGCAGATCGCTCCTGGCGAACAGTTGCCCGGTCTGGAGCGCGACTTCATGAAGATCAGTGACATCCTGACGGCGATGATCTGGGATGTGCAAGAGCGTATTGACGACGTCTCGCCATGGATTGGGCTGATCGACAAAGTCGGAGGGCGCACAAACGAGATGATCCTCGCTTTTGCCATCGCACAAGCGCGCCAGATGGCGTGGGCGGCGGCGCTTGCCCTGAACGCTAGCGGGCCTGATCGCGTCACACGAGAGATCGGGCGCCTCGATGCGCTTATCTCCACTATCGGCGGCAATATTCGCGCGCCTGGCTTGCTCCTCAATCTGGTCCTACTGGTGATTCGCCTGCGCGAGACAAAGAAAGTGCCAGCAATCATCGCCGCATTGCGTATGTGAGGGAGTGGAGACTAGCGTTCCTTCTTCATTCGCTCGATCTCGGTCTGGCTAAGCTGCGGCCCCTCGCGTTGGTCAATGCCTAGCGCCGCGCGTTGCGCCGTCCGCCAACGCTCCAATCTTTCGGCCACCTGTTGCTCGTATCCCACGTTGGAAGGGGCATAAAACGTCATGCCGGAAATTTCGCGCGGCAGGTAGTTTTGTGCGACGAAATGCTGGTCGAATTCATGCGGGTACTGGTATCCCTTGCCGTGTCCCAGCCCCTTCGCGTCGCGGTTGGCGTCCTTCAGGTGATCTGGCACTTCACCCGCGCCTTCGGCCTCAATCTGCGCCCGCGCGCGGAAGTAGTTGCCAGCGCTATTTGACTTTGGCGCTGTCGCCAGATATAGCGTCGCCTCAACCAGCGGGTACACACCCTCCGGCATGCCGATCCAGTCGAACACCTGCGACGCGGCTGCGGCCACTACCATGCCCATCGGATCTGCCAGGCCGATATCCTCGCCCGACAGAATCAGCAACCGGCGCATGATAAAGCGCGGGTCCTCGCCGGCGTAGACCATTTTGGCCAGCCAGTACAACGCCGCGTCGGGGTCGCTGCCGCGCACGCTTTTAATAAACGCGCTGATCGTGTCATAGTGCGCATCGCCTTCCTTGTCATACAGCACCGCGCGCCGCTGGATGCTGTCCTGCGCCACAGCCAGGTCGATCACAATGACGCCATCCGCGTCGGGCGGCGTGGACTCCACCGCCAGTTCCAGCGCGTTAAGCGCATTGCGCACATCCCCGCCGGCCACCTTCACCAGGTGCGCCAGCGCATCGGTGTTGATGCGGGTCTTGCGTGAACCGTAGCCGCGCTCTGCGTCCTTGAGCGCCCGCAACAGCAACTGGCGCACGTCGTCGTCGGTCAGCGGGCGCAGTTGGAATAGCCGCGAACGCGATATCAACGCGCTGTTGACCTCGAAATACGGGTTCTCGGTCGTCGCGCCGATCAGGATGATCGTGCCGTCCTCGACGTGCGGCAGCAGCGCATCCTGTTGTGATTTATTGAAGCGATGGATCTCGTCCACCAGAAGAATGGTGCGCTGGCGATACATCTTGCGGCGTTCTTTGGCTTCAGCCACAACGCGCCGGATGTCGGCCACGCCCGCCATGACCGCGTTCAGGATCTCGAAGTGGCTCTTGGTCTTGTTCGCAATAATCCAGGCCAGCGTAGTCTTGCCGGTGCCGGGCGGCCCCCAGAAGATCAGCGACGAAAACAGCCGGTCGGCCTCAATGGCGCGGTGGAGCAGCTTGCCGGGGCCGACGATATCCTGTTGGCCGACGAACTCGTCCAGCGTGCGCGGGCGCATGCGCAACGCCAGCGGGGCTTCGGTTTTAGTGCGTTCGGCCTGCGCCTGGTCAAAAAGATCGATGGGCATACTGGGATGATAGCACCGAGAATGCGCCAGGGCGCGTCAACGTGTTTATCGAATCGGGGATAGCCGCAGAGAGGCGCCATGAATGTGAAGGCGTGACCGCACAGTTTTCGCCCATTCACCCGTCATATTAGTCGTAATCACTTGAAACAACATGAACAAGTGTTTGCACCGTATGAGATAGCTGGTTTAACGTTTGATAAAGGAAAAGGTGAACGAAATGTCTGACTCAATGGGTGTGTTTCTTCTGTCGATTCGTGGGATGATGGCAACGCCGGAACTTGAAGCTTCGCGTGTGACGCATAACAAGCACGCGGGCACGCCGGAGAACATCGCCGCTGCCCGCGCACTGGGTGACCTGAGCCATATGGTGTATACGCCGATCGATGGCGGTGGCGCGGCCGCAAACGAAATTCTGTTCCTCGATCACTGGAATAGCCTGGAAGGGTTGAACGCCTTCTTCGCTCATCCGCAGGTGCAGGAGGGTGGCGCCTTGATCTTTGCCCACCGCGACCCAGTGGTATGGATGCCGGCCGAGGGATTCGCCGGGTACCACTTCCCTGCGCCAGCGGATCAAACCGGGCGGTATATCGGCATTGTGCGCGGGCCGGTGGCGTCACGCGAGCAAGCGCGCGAGATACACAACGCGCTTGTCGGGCCGACCATGAGTATGGCGCGCGCAGCGGGCAGCATGTCACATGAAGCCTATTTCCGGCTGGCGCCTCCCGGATCGCCCGAAGCGCTGGAGTTCTTTGCAGTGGATGTCTGGCACAACGGCCAGGGCATGGCGCAGTTCTACCAGAACCCGCAGTTCCTCGCAGGCTTCCAGAAGCTGTTCGCCGGCATGCCCTCGGCCACCGCCTGGATGCAACCCGCCGGCCAGTGGACGGAGTGGTAGCCCCGTCATCCTTTCACGTACGATAACTTCTCTGCAATGAGGCTGGCGCGGATGGTGTAGATATCCGCGCCACGGATGTGACCGGGAGCGCCGTCGGCGCCGCGCCACGAATAGACCCAGCGCATGGCGCAGTGGTCGCCGCAGGCAAAGATGTCCTCGATCTCGATGCGTTGATCGGCGCCGTTGCGAAAGAACTCTTCCCAGAACGCGCGCACCGCGGCGTGACCCTCATAGCGCGTCCCATCCGGGAAGGGCGATGTGTTCTCGAAGACGCTGTCCGTGGTGAGACAGCGCAGCATGGCGTCGACGTCGTGGGCGTTCAGCGCATCGTTAAAACGGACGATCAGTTGTGTAACTTCCAGGGGAGAAAGGGT
>Ga0114951_10003880_pt1 | contig 15069 bp, 9 predicted proteins | sample AM7aDNAmetaG_FD_88677 | JGI IMG/M metagenome (GOLD analysis project Ga0114951, IMG submission 88677) | Freshwater microbial communities from Finland to study Microbial Dark Matter (Phase II) - AM7a DNA metaG | ecosystem: Environmental > Aquatic > Freshwater > Lake | place: Finland: Lake Alinen...
CTGTCAGGTTGGTGGCAGGTTCCAGGGCGGTAACATATTCGCCTTTGCCCCAGTGCTGCCAGTTGATTAGCCAGGGCAGCTGCTCTTTTTTGAAACTGATTTCCAAACCGATTCCCAGTGTTGGATTTACTGCGCTGCATATGCAATTTCCGGCTGCGTCAGGCTCTATATCGATAAATGCACAGGCTTCGCCACCATCATGGTGCGAATCCATTGGTTCTTGACATTCGCGGTATGTTCCGCCCTCATGAAAAATTTCATTATCCAGATCATTGCCACGCGACTGCCACTTACCTTTCCAATTAAGCTGAGCGCCTTTGTCGATCAATGGCCAGCCCATATTGCAGTGATAGAGAAGCATATGCGGTGCAGGTGAGTTACCACGGTTGGTCACGCGGTCGGAAATGCGGATTTCGGGCACACCGAGGGTACCTGAAATTGTGCGTTCGAGCTCCAGGTGAGGTCCGAATACTCCCGATTCCCGCATGATCCCCATGATGCTGAAATCCATCTTCCCATTTTGCGGATCAGGTTGAATGATGGATACGATTTCGGCTGGCAGGTTGCTGATACGGCCATGCAGACCGCGCACCCCGTGCTCATCGGATTCCGGACTGCCCATATAGCTAATACCGCAGGTAGTGACAAGGCCTCCTCCCCAGTTCCGCAGCCATTCGAGACCAACATAGGCTGCAGGTTCCGGTGGCCGGATTCCTGCTTTACTGATCCAGGCCAGGCCGTGCTGATTATAAAAGGCTTCAGCGATATCCATTGCTCGGTCGATCACCACTTTATAGCGTAATCCTGAGCCCGTATTTATCCAGGCGATGCGAACACCACGCCCGGCGCCATTGTCGAGGACAGAGGTTTCTATTCCGCCAAATTGCGACGGATGGCCGATTTTATCGTTTTTCATATTAAACTTTCTCAGGTACCACGTAAGGCTTACGATAAACGCGGGTTAGTATTGCATCACCCTCAGCATCATGTAAACATTTCTCCGTTGCTCCATTGAACCGGATTTCCCTGCCTAAGCGATAGGATACGTTGGCCAGATGTGGTAAAGCAGCCGACATATGCCCGTCGAGAATATCGCAATTAAGGTCGGAATCCTTGCCCGAACGGATTGCATCGAGGAAGTTGGCAAAGTGCTCTGATCCACCCGGAGCTGTCTTGAAGGTGGGGTCAATGGCTCCTTCAGCAATCTCAGGCGCAGATACGGCAAATGGCTCCTTCTCCCTCTGCTTGTAGGCCTTCCAGGTGCCTGCGTTGATTTCCATGTACCCCTCGGTCCCGTAAAACATGTTCCCGATTTTGATGTCAAGCTTCGATTCACCATTGGTAAAACGTCCGCGGGTTTCAAATTCAAGAATCTTGCCATCGGCATACTTGAAAACGGAAGTCTGGGTATTTGGCGTTTCCTGCGAGCACTCCTTCGGATCAATTCCGTAGATACCGCCTGATGAATAAGCTGTTACCGGATGTTCATGCTTATTGAGTCCCCAGCGGGCAATATCGAACTGATGCGGTCCCTGGTTACCGGTATCACCATTGCCTGTATCCCAGTGCCAGTGCCAGTTGTAGTGTACCCGCTTTTCGTTGTACGGGCGCATCGGAGCCGGTCCTCGCCAGATATCGTAATGCAGCGATGCCGGCGCCTGACTATCAGGGGCAATACCAAAGGAATCGCGGGGTTTTAAGCACAATCCACGTGCCATGAATACCTCTCCAATACCCCCATCATGCAACAATTTCATGGCTGCCATCACATTGGGGATTGATCGGTTCTGGCAACCTGTCTGTACCCTGACGTTATATTTTCGGGCTGCTGCCACCATTTGGCGGCCTTCGAAAACATTGTAACATGCAGGCTTCTCGACATATACATTCTTACCAGCCTGACAGGCCCAGATGGTCCCCAGCGCATGCCAGTGATTAGGAACTGCAAACGATACAGCGTGAATATCCTTATCGTCGAACACCCGTCGCATGTCGAACTCGGCACCAGGCTTAAAGCCGGTAAGCTTTTCAGCCAGAGCCGAACGTTCGGCAAAATATTGTTCATCCGCATCGCAAAGGGTCTTGATCCTGACGTTACGAGCATCCTTCAGACCCGCCCATTCACTGATATGAAACTCTCCACGACCCCGTATTCCAATAACAGCTATATTGATACGATCATTTGACCCGATAATCGACCCATAGGACTTGGCCGAGAAGCCCATACCGCCGATGGCAATAGCAGCGGATCCCACCACGCTCTGCCTGATAAATTCTCTTCGCTTTGTCATGATATGAAGTTTAGTTTACTGATTATTATAATCCGATATTTTTAGCCGAATGATCGAGGACTTCCCAGATTTTTCTAACCCACTCCTCATGTTCCGGCTTCATCAAAACCGACCGCAAACAAACCATGTGGTCCTGATCGCGACGCATGCCTGCTTTTTCGGGATCGAAGAATTTTAACGGCAAATCCGCGAGCGCCAGGTGAAGGCTATTTTTTTGTGCCTCGGCAAACAGTTCACGTGATTTTCGGGAAGCTTCGCTTACCGAGGGTGCCACCGGTGCCCAGATGATGATATCGAGTTCGGGAGGGAAAGCCGTAATAAACCGGGGATCAGCGCTTAACAGATCAAAAAGCCGTAATGCTGCCCGGCGGCCTTTGGCCAGCAATCCGGCCAGTTCGCTGTTTTTCACCGGAGGCATCAGTTTTTGGGTTGCCCAGAGAGCAACTGCTGAAGCTCCCGGGCGCGAGCATTCCAGACTGATTTCGCCGAGATGCAGCTCATCGGAGCTGAAATACGTATACGGAGAATCGTGCTTGTAATATTGCCCGACCGATGGATCCTTGAATAGGATACAGCCGCAGCCATAGGGTTGCTGCCCGTGTTTGTGCGGATCAACCACGATGGAATCCACCTCGCTTAACCTGTTGTAAACCTCCCGCGTTGCCGGTGCCAGGTTATCAGCCAGGGTAAAATATCCGCCGTATGCAGTATCGGCATGGATCCTGAACTTGTATTGTTCCTGCAGCCGCATGATTTCCGGCAACGGATCGGTGGCCCCGGTTGCCGTGGTTCCTACAGTGGCGACTACAGTTCCGATCGGCTCTTTATCAAGCAGGGCCCTTAAAGCCGTCAAATCCATTTTGCCCTGCCGGTCGGCGGGTACGGTTTTAAACGGCAGGCCGAGCACTTTGCTCAGGCGGTCGTGCGTATAATGTGCCTGAGTGGAGGCTACTGTCAGCTTTCCCGGGTTCACCTGTCCTGCCACCCATAATGCCTCCAGATTGGCCATGGTACCACCGCCGGTGAGGTGACCGAGAAAAACTTCCCAGCCAAACATCCCGGCAATAACAGCCACGGCTTCCTTCTCCATCCGCGAACTGGCACGGCCACCATCCAGAGCGTGATTATTGGGATTGATATACAGCGAAAGCATGTAAGCAAGTCTTGCAACCGGATGCGGGGGTTTCATCATTTGACCGGCATACATCGGATGGAAATACGGAAAATTGTCCTTCATACGCTCAGCAGCCTGCATCAGAATATCTTCCAGCAGTTTCATATCATAAGGAATGGAGCGGAACTCATCCATTGACTGAAACCCGCTGCTCAGGCTGTTCACCGCTTTTTCAAGAATTCTCAATGATTCAGATTCCAATCCGACAGGATGATTTTCCACCATAACCCGAAAATTATCGTTTCAATTTTTTACTAAGAAATTCATTAACCGCTTCTTTCCAGATATCGTAACCCTTGCTGTTCATATGCAGTGACCAATTTACTCACTTTTCTCGGATGGAATGTCCATTTTCATCACTTTCACAACAGCTTTGCCCGGGCACTTTGCACGAATTCAGTATCTTTCGGTTATGAAAACAAAGGCTATCCTCCCAATCCTTTTGCTGACAGTATCTTGCAGCATTCTGCCGGCAAAAAAGATATACGTATCCGAAAGCGGAAGCGATCAAAATAAAGGCTCAAAATCCCAGCCATTCTATAGCACAGAGGCAGCTCAGCAAGCAGCGCGCAAAATCCGGACCGACAATCCCAATCGGGACATTCGTGTAATCTTCGGCGAAGGCACCTGGTACCTTAAAAATCCCCTGGTATTCTCGGCGGCCGATGGCGGATCCGAAAAATCGAAAGTCATTTGGGAAGGGACGCCTGGGGGTAAAACCATAATTTCGGGCGGCCGGATTATCAATAGGTTCCACGATGGCGGTCTGGGTATCTGGTGGGCCGATATTGATTCGTCCCTCTATTTTGAACAATTATTTATCGATGGAATTCGTGCCACCAAGGCCAGAACTCCAAACATCACCGACTCACTGCCGCGTATCTATCTGACCAAATCGAGATGGATATATAACCCTGATTCAAGCGTTCGCAATATCACGGTGGCAGTGAAAGACAGGGGTTATTTTGAGAACCTGTCGCCCATAGGGGAGTTCGAGATGGTGGTTTTTAAGGATTGGACGACATCACGCTTTCGCGCAAGCGGTGTGAATCCATCACCGGCGGAAGTGGTGCTTAAACCGCCATTTGCAATATACGATGGTTCATATAATTCCATATTTGCGGGTAATGCCGACCGTTACAGTTGTTTTCTGGAAGGTGATCCTACATTTTTAGACCAAGCGGGCGAATGGGCACTCGACCGTAATGCCCATCGTGTCTATTATAAGCCATTGCCGGGCCAGGTGCCTGAAAAAATATTGGCAATTGCTGCCGTTATACCACGGCTGGTGGAACTCACCGGAGAACGGGGTAAGCCTGTTCGGAATCTGGAATTCAGGAACATTAAATTTCAGGATTGTGCCTATATCCTTCCAGCTTTCAGCCACGATGGTTTGCAGGCAGGATTCTATTATCCGGGAAAAACGGAGGCCACAGGGGGTGCTGGTCTGGTGATACCTGCAATCGAAATGAGATGGGCTGAAGATTGCAAATTCACCGGCTGTGTGCTCAGCAGGATTGGCGGCAATGGCATATACCTGCGGGAAGGATGCCGGAGAAACCTGATCGACGAGTTGGAAATTACCGACATCGGAGCAACCGGAGCTATGATCGGCCTGACTTTCGACCCACTGAAAGATTCCGTTCTTTTGCCCGTGAATAATTCCTTTACCAGGTGCAAGGTTTATCATGCCGGGATGGCATTTCAGGGATCCGTGGGAATCTGGCTGGGTTTCTGTGCAAATAATGAAATTTCTGACAGCGAAATATATGATCTGCCCTATACCGGAATATCCGTTGGATGGCAATGGAATCCCTTGCCGACCTCCTCCCATGGCAACCGGATTTTGCGTAATAAAATCCATCATGCCATGCAGATGCTCGGCGATGGAGGAGGTATTTATACGTTAGGATTTCAGCCCGGATCGGTCATTTCCGGGAACGATATTCACGATATCCTCCGAAGTGAACTTAACCATGCATCGCCCAATAACGGGATGTTCATTGATGAAGGCAGCAAAGGATATCTGGTGGAAAATAATACAATCAGAAATACGGCGCATACCAGCATCCGGGGACACCGAACTGCTGGTGTGGAGCTCCGGGGTAACACCTTTTATTCAGGCAACCAACCCGCTATAAGTCACTCGCCACCCTACGACGCGATGATTTACGTAAACAAGGATACCACCGTAACCTGGAAAAATCCGGGGTGGCCTAAAGAGTGGGGATATGGGGATAAGGTGACGGCTTTTACGATGAGCGGGAATACGTTCTTAAAATAAGGCAGGACGGCAGGAGGGCAAAAAGGCAAAAAGTAAAGTTCTAAACAAAAAGTTTCAAGATTTAAGAACCCGATACCTGATACACGAAACCCGTCACCCCTTTTTATCATTTGCGATTGTCGGCAGGAAAACTATTTTTGTGCGAAATGTAAATGAATGCATATCGGATGAGAATATTACTGGGGATAGATGATACGGACAACCTCGAGAGCAGGGGTACCGGCTATCGTGCCCGGCAGCTGGCCCGTTCCATCGAAGCGGAAAACCTGGGCGTGCTGAAAGGGATCACCCGCCACCAGCTGTTCTTCGATCGCAGAATACCCTACACTTCGCACAACAGTTCGGCCTGTCTGGAATTAGATGGCGACAACCTCACCGGTTTAACTGCACTGGCCCGCGAGTTTCTTTTACGGGAAAGTGCCGACGGATCGGATGCCGGATTGGCCATATGCCTGTTTGATCAGGCCGATGAAGAGATCATCAATTGGGGTCTCCGGGCAAAAAGGGAGATCTTAACCCAGGCGGAAGCGCTGGATATTGCCGCCAGAAAGAACGTTTATCTCGAAGGACTAACCGGTACCAAAGATGGCATCATCGGTTCACTGGCTGGTATCGGGTTGAGAAAATTTGGAACTGACGGCAGATACATAGGTGTAGGTGGAAGAGAGATCAGGGAACTGAAGAATATCTACACCGTAAAACAATTGTTCAGCGAAATAAATATCGATGCGGTAACGGATATCAATGGAATGGATATCCCCCAGGATGAACTGATTAATGTTGGCGACTGGATGCGTCCAGTCCTGATAAATAATAAAATAACTATACTTGCCGACCGGTCACTTAACAATGAAGGATATGAATGGAAAGTCACAACTAAGGACTATATCAAGAGCATTTCCGGTTAGCATCAGCGTACTGGAGGTGCTGTTTTTAGTCAGTCTGGGTGTCATCGCCGTGGTGCTCAGGGCAAAATTGCGTATTCCGATGCAAATGCCCGGACGTCACGGTTTGGAGGTCATGGCACTGCTCATGATCGGACGCAAAGCTTCGAATTTGCCTATAGCCACGAGTATTTCCACCTTTGCAGCCGCTTTCATGGTTATGTTCCCGTTCATGGGTTTCAGCGATCCTTCCATGCCGGTTATTTATATCCTGATGGGCGTGGTTATTGATATACTTTATCGCTTTGTCCGGTTGTTCCGGGAAAATATCATTCTCTTTTCAGCTTTGGGGGGTATTGCATATATGGTTATTCCGCTCAGCCGCATTGTGGTACATTTTACCACCGGCTACATATATCCGTCATTTGCCAGAACCGGATACCTGTACCCCGTTTTCACCCATTTCCTCTTTGGTGCCGGCGGTGCACTCCTGGCCGGAGCTATAGTTTACGCCATCAAGCGAACAAGAAGATCGGTTGGCGAAGAAGAAGATCGATGAACGAAAAAGAAGACCGGAATACAGAACTCCAATATATTAGCGGCGCGGCGCGACGAATAATTAGCGCGCAGCGCACAATTAGAGAGCCGCAGGCGAACACAATTACCTGATACCCCACACCCCACACCCTACACCCAAAACCCGATACCCGTCCCATGCGATATGCACCACCCAACATAACGTCCCGCCTCCTCACCAATAACCTCCTCACCATTATCCTCCTATGCATTATAGCAACGGCCGGATGCACCAAGGACAAACCCGTGTATCCCGTTCCCACCATTAAGTTCGTTACCCTTCCCGGCCTTACCTCGACCGATACCACCCTGATGCTCAACGATACCGTGAGGATTGGGATTTCCGCGAAAACCGGAAGCGACCAGGCCCTTACCCATTTTCACATGACCGTGATCAAAGATTCAGCGATCACTTATATCGATAGTGCTTTATATACCAATCAGCTCGAAAACTTCAGGACCATCATCAAGGGGATAGCAAAAAAGGAAACTAGGATTTTTTATGTCCGCGATCGTGACGGCAGAAAATCGCAAGAGCTGACGATCACCTTCTCCTTAGATTCCTCCTCAATGTATGGCGATATAAGCTATATCCTATCAATCAGACTTGGGGCGCAGAAGAACACCAGCACGGGTAGTTTCTATTCTCTTTCAGCCAAGAATATTTACACGAAGGCTGATGCTTTTACTAATCAGGGGTTAATCAATCTCCTGTATTATTTCGATACAATCGATGCCGATAAAAACACGATCGCTTCACCGGGAGCCAATGTTGATGCATCGGTTTTCCCAGGCACAACAGGCATCACCAACTGGGCCATCAGGAATACCACCCGATTTAAAATACAGCAAAATATCACCACCAACCAATTCGAGTTATGCCGGAATGATAGCCTGATCCTATCGAACACTTTCGAGTTTGAATCAGGATTCAGGAAAGCCAAAAATCTCGTTAGCGGGCAAATCTATTCGTTCGTCACTGACAGTGGATTGAAAGGCCTGTTTAAAGTCCTGGAAGTTAGCGGCGAAACCGAAGGAGATATCGCGATAGCCATCAAAATAAAAAAATGAAGATCATTCTGATATCCATATTATCGCTATTGATCCTGTCAACAGGACTGAACGCCCAGGAGCAGGACACTGCTGCAGCCAGGCGGATCAAGCTTGATGAAGTGGTGGTGACCGCTACACGCACCAAGCGGAAAATCCAGGATATTCCGGCACAGGTGCAGGTGATCACATCGAAAGATTTCGAGGCATTTCCGGTCAGCAATATTGATGATATTCTGCGGACCACCGCAAATGTTTCGGTAAACCGGAGCTGGGGAATTTTTTCCAAAAATTCAAGTGTCATCATGCACGGTCTGCCAGGTGCGGGAAGAACCCTGATTTTGATTGATGGTGTTCCGAAAAATAAGATCGCCGCAGGCTCGGTGAACTGGCACAATATCAATCCGGATAATATTGAGAGGATCGAAATCATTAAGGGTCCGGCCTCTGCACTTTATGGAAATAATGCCATGGGCGGAGTAATCAATATCATTCCTAAAAAGCCCCAAAAGAATATTGAAGGGTCCATGGAGGCATTTTACGGAACTTATAATTCGGCAGGAAGCTCATTGAATTTGTCGGGTAATGAGACCAGGAACAATAAAGGATTTTACTGGGACCTGAATGGCTATTATCGCCGGGGCGATGGATATTATCTGGATCCACCTGCCTATCTCGATCCCACCGACGTAAAAACCTATCTGAAGGAATTTGGCGGCGGAACCATGGTGGGTTATCAGTTCAATAAAACCAACAGTCTTGATGTGGTGTATGATTATTACAACGAAACCCGGGGAGCCGGCCTGAAAGTGCATTTGCCTGATGGAAGTTATGAGTCGACGCTCACCAATCAGGTCAGATCGAGATATACCGGAAAAATCGGGAATGCCGACCTGACTGCCCTGGTGTACTATTCCCATGAGAAATTTTACGGTCAGAAGGAGTCGCTCAATACATTGAATGAATACCGGATTACCGATTCCTATACCGATAAGAACGATAAGGGGCTCTGGTTTACTTATTCTGATGAGATAATTAAAAAGAACCGGATCACTATCGGAACTGAGCTGAAAATGGGGGATGTTAACGGGCAGGATATTTACCGGACTTCCACCGATCTGATTCAGTTCCATAGCAAAATGGATGTGCTGGGCATATTTATCCAGGATGAGTTTAGTTTCCTGCACGACCGGTTCAAGCTGATTGCAGGTTTACGAAACGATATGGTAAGATTTTACGATGGTTATCAGAACATAGTTGAGCCAACCAATGCAACCGGTTTCGTGAAGGGTTTTTCGGAAGATTTCAAGAATAACCATTGGAATGCCATCAGCCCAAAGCTCGCTCTTCAATATACCATCAGCAGTAATTCACAGGTGTATATCTCGGCAGGAACCGGATTTTTGCCTCCCGACCTGAAAGACCTGAGTCAGACAGGAAAAATCAACAAAGGGTTCCGTTTGGCTAACCCTGATCTGCGACCGGAGGTTCTGACAAACTATGAAATTGGATATTCACGCGTGTTCGCCGACAGGCTTCGCATCAATGCTGCCATTTATTATTCGCATGGTCGCGACTTTCAGTACATGATCGGCACCGGTGATTCAGTTGATACCGGGAGTGGAACCTTAAAGCCGGTCCTCAAGCCTGAAAACATTGCAAAAATTGGAGTCCGGGGTGCTGAATTGACAGCGAGCTGGATCCTCACCAAAACTTTGTCGCTGAACGTCAGCTATGCCTATAATGATTCACGGATTATCAGTTTTGGGAGTTCAAAGATCAATCCCGATATGGATTTGACCGGCAAATATATGGTAGAAGTTTCACCGCATGTTGTTTATGTCGGGTTAAATTATCGGTATAAATCTTTTACAGCAAACCTGAATTGCAATTACGTCGGGAAGCAATGGTTCGATGATGAAAACACCATCCAGGTTAATGACTATTTCATTGCCAATGTCAGGATCGCACAAACATTCAAGCAGCACTGCAGGATCTATCTGGATATTCAGAATATTTTCAATACGGCCTTTATCGACCGGAAAGGGCAGCTTTCGCCCGGAAGGTTTATCACAGCAGGATTTCAATACATTTTATAAGAACAATAACCATTAAAAACAATAAGTCGTGAAAAGAATTTTTACCATTATCGCCGCATTACTGATTACATCAATTGGTTTCTCACAACAGGTGACCATTGCCAAATGGACCTTCCCCACCGGAAATGCAGTGGACACCCTTGCCGACCAGGCAAACGCATTAAATTCAACTAAGTCAATTTCCACCACAGGTGGCGTCAGTGGCATTGCCTTTAAGAATGGAGCCACCACCAAGGCAGCACAGGCGACCAACTGGAATGGCGGAGTGGATACCAAGGCATGGCAGTTGGAAATCAACGCCACCGCAAGCGCAAAGATTCAGGTAAGCTCCAAGCAGACTGCCGGCGGATCGTACCCAGGCCCGAAGGACTTCAAGTTGCAGTACAGAATTGGAACCGGCGGCACCTGGACTGATGTTACCGGCGGTACCCTGGTAGCTGCAAATGAGTGGACAACCGGCGTGCTCAACAACGTTCAGTTGCCCGATGAATGTAATAATCAGGCTTCCGTTTATATCCGTTGGGTGATGACCTCAAATTTGGATGCAAATGGTGCTGCTTTAATTGCTACCGGTATCGCCAAAATCGATGACATCAGCATCACCGGCGAAACTATTTCTGGGATCGATAATCCGGCTGCACTGAGTCTGAACGTTAGCATTTATCCAAATCCCTGTGCAGATATCCTTACCGTGAATTCTGAAAATGAGCTGAACAAAATCGAAATATATTCCATTACCGGCAGTAAGGTTTCTGAATTAAACCAAACCGGACGCAACCTTTCGATTGACACAAATAAGTTTCAGCCGGGAAGATATTTTTTGGTAGCGCACTTTATCGGAAATGCCGGGTCAGCGGTACGATCGGTGATTGTTGAAAGATGAGATTCGATAACAACCTTTAAATTTCCGCCCTTCTAAACCATAAAAGAGAGGCCGGCATCACGCCGGCCTCTCTTTATATCAGTACTTCAAGCTCACTTGAATCTCCACCTTCGGAATTTGGAATTCTTCATTGGAATCTCTAACCTCCTACTTTCTACTTCTTCATCATTATCGGATCCCCAAATCCCAGCGACTTCAGCCCTGCAGCTTGTGTTGCAGCGTCTCCGCCAACGACATAATACATCCTATTAGCATTAACATACTTCTGAGCCAACGCCTTATGCTGAGCTAAGGTCATGTTCCTGATGGTCTGCTGCTCACCTTTAACATAATCCTTTGGTAGATTGTACAAGCTGATTTCACCCAGCATACCCAGCAGGGCATTCAGGGTTTCATATTTGCGGGCATAGGATTTCAGAAGCGAATTCTTGGTAAAGTCAAGATCTTCCTGGGTAACTCCCTGGCCATATTTAATCATCAGGTCTTTGAAGATCTCTGCAGATTCCTGCGTTGCTGAGGAGCGAACGGGTGCTGATGCAGAAAAAGTCCCAGCCACAAAAGAACCGGTAAAACCGCTGCGAGCACCATAAGTAAATCCCTTTTCTTCGCGAAGGATCATATTAACCCATCCGTTGAAAGAACCTCCAAGCTTATCATTCATTACCGTAGCTGCAAAAAAGTCGGGATCGGTTCTTGCCGGACCAGCACAGCCGATATTAATGATTGATTGTTTGGCACCCGGAATATCAATGAAGTAAACCACCGATTTTGCCGGAGCGGCAGGAACAGTATAAGTTGGGAAGGTAACCGCTTTGGCCGGCCATTTTTGTGATAATGTCTGAAGTGAAGCAAGAACTTTATCTTTCTTAATTGCACCAGCCACATGGAAACTGGCAACCGATGGGGAGATGAATGCGGCATAATAAGCTTTCAGGTCATCCAGAGTGATGGCATTAACGGTTTCCTCCGTGCCAGTGGCACTGATACCGAAAATATGCTTATCGCCATAAACTAATTTCTGAAATGCATTGGTAACCAAACCATTTGGATTGGATTTTTGTCTCTTTATTCCATTGATCGCGCGGGACTTGGCCAATCCGAACTCCTCAGCATCCCAACGGGGTTCGAGAAGCATTTCTTCAACCAGAGCCAGTGTTTTGTCATAATTCCTTGCCAGCGTGGTGGCACTGACAGATATACCTGTGCCTGAGGATCCGATACGAATGCTCGAACCAAGGCTCTCGATTGCTTCTTCCAACTCCAGCGGGGTTTTATTTTTGGTACCCTCATTCATCAGCTGGCCAACCAGTGCAGCAACGCCTGATTTGTCGAGCTTATCAAGATAATGACCACCTTTCAGCGTTATATTGAATTGAACAAGTGGAAGCTCATTCTGCTCAATACCATAAACTTTCATCCCGTCAGCAATTTTATCTTCCCAGATAACCGGCAGGTTGATAGCCGGATCAGGACCATCTTTCGGCATCACGGAACGGTCGAAAGAGGTTGGGGTTTTTACCACTTTTTCCTCGGGTGCATTTTCATCAATCTTAACTTGAGTAGCGGTGAGAATATCTTCCTCCTTGACCCCGGCACTCATCGATCCATCAGCAACCAAATCGGCCTGACCTTTAGGAACAAAACAGGTAGCCAGATAGGGCTTACCCTTGATATATTTCTCATAGACTCGCAGGATGTCAGCTTTGGTAACCGCTTTTACCCTTTCGATATCTTTTTTGTAAAAATCCGGGGAACCGGCATATTCATTATAGGTAGCCAGCTGCCTCGATTTGCCGAGAATGCTGCTGATGCCGTTATAAAATCCGGTTTCCTGACCTGCCTTGATTCGATCGACATCGGCTTCGGTGAATCCTTCCTTTTCAAACCTTGCGAAGGCTTCGAAAACGGCACTTTCAACAGTCTTCAGGCTGACTCCCTCATTGGCGGTAACCGAAAGATTGAATGTTCCGGTAATTTCCTGACTTCCGTTGCCGGCTCTTGCTCCTGAAGTGAGTTTCTTTTCCTTAACCAATACATTATAAAGAGGAGCCTTTTTTCCGCTCGATAATAATTGACCCAGATAATCCAATGCATAACTGTCGGGACTATATTCTTCAACAGTCGGCCATACCATTGTGAGCTGAGGTGCCTTGGCAAAATTATCTTCATGATACAACTTCTTGATCTCTGTAAGCTTAACAGGTACTGGCTTTGGGTCGGCTAGATCGGCACCACGCTTAATCTCACCAAAGTATTTCTCGATCAGCTTTTTGGCGGTTGCAGGATCAAAATCTCCGGATAACACCAAGGTGGCATTATTTGGGATATAATACTTTGCATGGAAAGCCTTTACATCCTCGATGGTGGCTTTTGTCAGATCCTCCATTTCACCGATAACGGTCCAGCTATAAGGATGCCCCTTTGGATACAGGTTTTTAGCAATTACTTCCTGATTATGACCGTAGGCAGCATTGTCGACTGACTGGCGCTTCTCGTTCTGCACCACGTTTTGCTGAACGTTAAACGATTTTTTTGTGATCGTATTCTCCAAATATCCCATACGATCCGATTCCAGCCAAAGAACTTTTTCCAAGGCATTCTTAGGAACCACCTCATAATAGGTGGTCGCATCGTTCCCGGTTCCACCATTTAGGGTACCACCGGCATCCTGAACAATCTTGAAGAACTGATCTTCAGGCACATTTTCCGAACGCTGAAACATGATGTGCTCAAACAAATGGGCAAACCCGGTATGGCCCACAGATTCGCGGTTCGATCCCACATGAAACTGGATTGTGAGTGCAACTATGGGATCCGAATGATCCTCGCTGAGAATTACATCGAGTCCGTTTTTCAAGGTGTACTTCTCATACGGAATATTCAATTCCGATTTTGTTTGTGCCTTGCAGCCAACGATCAGCAAAGCCGCAAACAGTACTAAAAAGGTTAGTTTCTTCATATTTGTTGTTTTAGTTTGATTCTTTTTTTAGGGCAGGAGGGCAAAAAGGCAGGAAGGCAGAAAGTAAAGGGTAAAGACAAAAGGTTCAAGTTTTGGTGACGATCTAGTTCCTTTTTTCTTAAGTCTTAAGCCTTTACTTTTTGCCTTTTTGCCCTCCTGCCCTTTTGCCTTTTAAAGGCCTATTTTTTAATAATTACCGGTTCACCAAATCCAAGGGCTTTTAACCCTGCCGCCTGCGTTGCAGCATCTCCGGAAATCACATAATACATCTTATCAGGATTGATATATTTCTGAGCCAATGCTTTATGCTGATCAACCGTCATTTTGCGAATGGCCTGCTGTTCCATCTGCACATAATCTTTAGGAAGATTGTACATGCTCATTTCTCCAAGCATTCCGGTTAAGGCACCCAGGGTTTCAAAGCGCAGCGCATATCCTTTGATCAGATAATTTTTAGTCATCTCCAGATCTTTTTCAGCGATGCCTTTACTGTAATCTTCCATCAGGCTCTTGAAAATCTGAACAGATTCCAATGTTGCCGACGAACGTACCATCGACGAAGCAGTAAAGGGACCAGGAATGAACGAGCCGCTGAATGACGTGCTGGCACCATAAGTGAATCCCTTTTGCTCGCGAAGAACCTGATTGACCAGTGACAGGAAATTTCCTCCCAGATGGTCGTTCATGACTGTTGCAGCAAAATAATCCGGATCTGTTCGAGCGACTGCCAGTTCTCCAATTCTGATGGTCGACTGCTTGGCTCCGGGAACATCAATAAAGAAGATCTCGGATTTCTGCAGAGGTGCGGGAACTGAATAAACGGGGAATACAACCTCTTTGTCTGCCCATTTTGAGGCAAGTCCCTGAAG
>Ga0114951_10003883_pt1 | contig 15059 bp, 24 predicted proteins | sample AM7aDNAmetaG_FD_88677 | JGI IMG/M metagenome (GOLD analysis project Ga0114951, IMG submission 88677) | Freshwater microbial communities from Finland to study Microbial Dark Matter (Phase II) - AM7a DNA metaG | ecosystem: Environmental > Aquatic > Freshwater > Lake | place: Finland: Lake Alinen...
ATCGCCGAATGCACGAACCGCCAGAGGTCCGGGAGGTTCCCGAACTGCGGGGCGTCCGCCAGCGGCATCCGGTACCGCGGGTCCCCCGCCCGCGCTGCCGCGAGGAACGCGTTCAGATGGGGCTCCGCGTCCAGCGCGCCGGAGCGCCCGAGCGCGTGGAGGCGCGCGATCTCCCTGTTCATCCCGTCGTGGGTCGAGAAGATAGGGTTTGCCGAGTTTATCGGCGGAGGATCCGGCGAATCCCCTTCGGACACGCAGTCGGGCACGTGGTACACGCCGCCCGGCTGCAGGCGCTGGATCCTGAAAAAAAACGGGTTAGCTGGTGGATCGGATTGACCAGAGACGCATGTCATACCTCAGCAGCGCGCAGTGTCCGAAGGGGGACCAAAAGCCTCGTGCGTCACCCGGTGCTGCCGGAGCGACTTGGCGCCGCCCTATAAACGGGAGCGTCAGATTTCACCAGACACTCGGGTTTCTCCTGTCATACCTGATTCACCACGCTGTACCGGCTCCGCTGGTGCGACATGATCGGCAGGGGCATCGCGCTCAGCCCGCCCGACGCGGTCCCGGCGCAGCTGATCATGCAGTCGACGCTGTACTCCCCGGGCTGGCCGAAGATGTTCCCGTACCGCTGGATCAAACCCTTGGTCGGGGCGCCTGCGAAAACAGTTTTATCAGGCCTGCCAAGTCCCACCGGAAATTCAAGTTTTACCCGCGTAGCACATGTCGTAAAACATCTTCTGCGTTGCCTTCCGCGAGCACAGGACGCACAGCTGCGGCGACGGCGGGTCCCCGGCCAGCCGGAACTCCACGGCCGTGAACGGGCACTGCCGGTCCAGGAACCGGCACTCGCACGCCTCGCCCATCGCGCACGCCTTCTCCCCGGGCTCCGGCTGGCGCATGTAGCTCTCTTCGTACCTATTGACAGGTATCAAACGCATAACCATATAACTCATTTAAAAAATTTTACGCACGCCCGGCTGATGATCGGGAGGTCCGGCACGGCGACCTCGCTCCCGCCCCCAAACAGGTTCTCCAGGATATCCCGGTACGGCACCCGCGACAGCACGTGCTCCACCCCGACGTCGGGCGCGTCGGGCGCGTTGTATTCCTGTGTAACACCGGGTTAAACGGACCGACCGGTGTACGTGTTTAGCATGACTCACCTGATTCAAACTCCGTTTCACGCTCGTCGCCAGGTCCGACACGAAGTCCACGGGCGCCTGCTCGGCCTGCTCGGCCTCCAGCGGGATCGTTTTCGCCCGCTTCGCCCGCGAGCTGTACGCGTCCCAGTCGGTCGGGAACATATCGTGGCGCGTCTGGACAATCGCGTGCCGCCCCCTGACATTCGCGCGTTTTTTATTTTCATTTTTTTAACGGAATCGATAGGGCCAACTCGAGCCCCATGACCACCAGGGCCGTCGCGAGCACCGGGTCCGTCCGGATCTCCACGGTCGCCGCGTTCAGCACCAGCGTGCACCCGATCTGGATCGCCGTGAACTGCCCGAGCGTCTGCGTCACCGCGTCCGGCTTCCACGCCCACACCAGCATCGCGAAGATCCACTGGACCCACAGCTCCGTCCCGGGCAGCTCGCTCTCCACGCTGCCCGCGATCTGGTACATCGCGAACGTGTACAGGTCCTGCACCCCGTCCATGGCGCTGTCCGTGACCGACGGGCCCAGGAGGTACGCGAACAGCAGGGTGGTAGGGAACGTCATGCCCGCCGGGATCATACCCTATCAACGCGTGTCAGTTTTTTTACGGGTTCCACGGGAGCTCAGGACACACCTGAAACCAGCCCACCCCGAGCTGCGCCACGACCAGCTGCGCGCACTCGCGCAGCCGCGGCATCGACTCCAGCCACGCCAGATTCATCTGGACCGCCGCGCCCAACATGATCCCTGTATAATCATATCACCTATTTTCCACGCGTTCAACCAATCAATCAAGTTATACCAACGAACGCGTTGGCCGCGAACAGCCCCGCGATCTCCGTCGCGAACACGTACTTCGCCGCCGACCCGAACCCGCCCGCGTCGAACGCGTGCAAAACGATGAACACGCAGATCAGGTTGCACAGGTACAGCCCCTCGTCGATTGTGCCCTGCCCGCACGATTATCCAGTGCATCGGGAAAATAGGGCGATACGGGGCTCACCGCGCTGTCCAGGAGCAGCTTCAGCACCACGCCCTGCACCACGCTCTCCAGCGTCCCGTTTTTACCCGTTTTCCCCGTTTTGATCGCGATGAACCCGACCGCGCACGTCAGCAGGATGTCCAGCGTCGGCCAGCTCGACGCCTGTTTTCCACATCGATCGTGTTACGCTTGTGGATCTGCGCGGCTCGATTTGACCAGTTGCAATGGATAATCGAGATTATCCATTGCAACTGGTCAAATCGACCTACAAGCGTATCGACGCCTGTGGAAAGGGCGCACCAGGACCATGACGCGCGCGCTGAAGAGGCTGACGATGCCGTTCTCGACGGCGTCGAGGGCGCCGTCGTCTCCGGAACCCATGCGCGGGCCCCCGATGCGTTGTATTTAAGTAAACGCGCGCGCGGCGGGCGCGATGACGACCGCGACCGTTCCATCCATGTACCTCTCACAGGCCGACTCGTCGAGCCGGCAGGTGAGGCGCGTTCGACTCGCGTTTAAACCGGTCTGACCCCGCGTCGCAGGGCACAGTTTTGACGCGCTCGGTCCTCGTGAATGTCACTGGAAGCCTGGCGAATCTGGCGATGCAAGTGAGTCATGGCTTCTCCCGTTTAACTCGCATGGATCCTGACTCGCAGCGGGTTTATAGGGCACGACCGCCGGGATCTGGAAGCCGATCGAGGGCCAGCAGCTCAAGGTCTTCGGGCTCAGCGCCGACGCGGACGCGCAGCTCGCGACCAACCAGCTGCGCACCGCGCTGATCCACGAGGTCAAACTGTTGGAGCACCGGTCCACCTTCCCCGTCCCGATGGGCGCGACCATCGAGTGCATCCCGTCCCACGAGAAGACCGACATGGGCGACGGCTACGCCTACACCGTCCTGCCGCACTCCGTTATCAGCGCGCCGCAGGCATGATTTGATTTACACATGTTACACGTTTTTAGCATGTCTAACACACGTTCAACAGGTTTTATACGAGTGCGACGTCGCCGCCGAGGACGGCCAGCAGTGGCGCAAGGAGTTCCCAAAGTACACCGCGGCCAACATCGACACCGAGGGCACCATGGACGTCAACAGCAACCCGTTCCTCTTCGTGCACCAGGATCACCCGGCCATCATGGTGATCCGGCACAACCAGGGGCTGATCGGGTGCGACATCGACAAGCAGAAGAAGATCGACGGCGAGTGGTTCAAGGTCACCCGCCAGGTCTTCGCCCTGTGCTGCAACGCGCTCCGGGACAAGGTGCTGAACCGGATCACCTCGAACGACCTGAACCTGTTTCAGGTATGACTCGCTGAATCGTGTTGCGCGTGCGACCCCTGATCGATCTTGTCACAGGTCCAGCTGCATCGCCTCAACTCCCAGGGCTGGGACGACATCAACGACGTCTCCCTCCCGCTCCAGAACTTCATCCCGGACCCCACCTGGGACGCCGCCCGCGTCGACACCGAGAAGCGCGCGCACGTCGAGCGCTTCCTGAGCACCCCGTACACGTACATGGCGCGCCTCCAGATCAAGTACGAGATCCAGTCGCCAAACTAGCGGCCAAGTTTAATGTATTAAAGATCGATCGATCCAACTTTTTACCGATGCGCGCGCTATGCCTCCTGATGATATTATCGTTCCTCACGCTCTGCGAGACCGGCTGGCGCCGCACGCCGCTCCCGGCGTGGCCCATGTCCAACCACACCCGCGCGAATCGCACCCGCCTTTTCACCAACTTCACGGCTGCGCGCCTCGCCCCGCTCGTCGAGATCATCGCCAGCAGCCTCGACCGCCTCGAGGCCGCCATCGACTCGCTCCACGAGACCACCGAGATCCACATGCACAACCAGCGCCGCGCCGTGATGCGGGCCAGGCAGCTCCTCTGGGATAACGACGACGATTGGCCGGCGCCGGACAAGGATTGGCCTGTTCCGGCCCCGACCCCGCCGTTCAACTCCGAGGGGCTCCCGTACCCCCTCGACGAGAACGGCTACTACGACTCCGCGCCCGACGACGAGCTGCCGTGTATCTCGTGCGGGCACTGATTGCTCGGGCGCGCACCGGCGCTCGCGTTTTCAGCCCAGAGATTTGAATAAACCACTCGCGCCGCGTATATAAATCCGTCGCCCCGCGCGCCGCCCAGATCATGTCGACGGGCTCCACGCAAGCCCTTCGGTCAGTGCCCACGTCCACCACGTACATTCCCGACGGCAACCCCGGCATCGACGGCGGCGGCACGTACACCGGCCAGTCCCTCGACCCGACCATCCGCGACTACGAGAACGTCTTCGGGCCGTCCGCCCGCGACATCAAGGACGACCTGCAGAAGTACAAGCGCCACGGGCGCTGGCACCTGCCGGACATCCTCAAGGGGCCCAACCCGTGGCTCACGGACCGCATCGACGGCCTCATCACCGACGCCACGAACAGCCCGTTCACCAGCTTCATCCTGCCGTACCGCTACATCGACAACGTCGACGGCAAGATCAAGTGGAACGTGTGGTCCTTCGACGAGGGCATGGCATCCCGCGTTCCATACGAGGCCGCCGCCCGCACGCTCACCCAGTCCAAGCGGTCGTACGCCGGGTACGCCGTGCGGCACGGCTTGGCCATCAATCTTGAGCACAATTTCATGATGACTCCACAGGTATAACGTGACTAAAAAAATTTTGTTACGCGTTTATCTAAAACGATTGTTTCAAAGGGCCGCGAGAACTTCCAGAACCAGCTCAAGCAGCTCATCGGGAGCATCCAGTACTCCAACGACCTCGACGTCCACGTCGCGCTCATCGTCGCCCCGAGCTTCGAGAAGACCCAGCGCGAGAAGTACTTCGGGGACGTCAAGACCAACGCCCAGATCTGCCGCGAGTTCGTCGACCTCTTCGGCTTCATGCAGAAGAACCAGAACGGCCTCGACCTGCTCATCGAGGAGTCCAAGCTCCGCCTCAAGACCTGGGGCGGGCCCATGCCCAACTTCCTCATGTGCAACAGCAAGCTCAACTGGCAGCTCACCATGATCCCGGAGGTCACCAGCTACGTCGCCCAGGGGCCCGACGGCGTCAAGCGCCTCAAGCAGGGGCCCGAGATCCAGTCCTACCGCGGCCTCAAGATCGTCCCGTCCCGCGCCTTCTCCATGGAGACGGGCGTCGCCCCCCGCGACATCATGCGCAGGCGCGTCCGCGTCGCGGAGTACTACCGCATCCCGCCCAACCCGGAGAACATCGGCAGGTTTGACCTGCCTACATCGTGTTCCCGCGTTTTGTACCTAACCCCCGCGCCTCCGCAGGGAGTTCGGGTTCTACAACGAGGCGAGGGACAACTGGTTCGACCTCTCGTTCTTCGACCTGTTGAATATGGCGATGCTGGACATGGACGAAAGCGACAACTTCGATCACGACCCACCTGGGAACGATAATGCCGACAGGCTCGAGCTCATTCGCGGACACATGAATCATTTGCAGACAATGGGAGTGCATAATACAGGTGCAGCGCGGGCCATAATGGCTGCCAACGTACAGCAAAAAAAGCAGGCAACTAGGATGATGAAGGCGTCTATGGGTGCCGACCGGAGGTTCCTGTCTTCGAAAATATACGGGCGTGGATTTGATTATCTCGAAGGATTGAGCGGTACTGTGGTGGAAGAGTTTAGGAAAAGCATCCGAGGGGGGCATGACTTTAACTTTAAACCGAGTGACGCGCTGGAAATAGGCAGAGTTGTCAATTCGGAGGAACGTGTTTATTTCATACCGTTCGTCAAATCTGTGCGACTCCAAGGAATTGTCATCGAAAAATTCATGGACGAATGTTGTAAGGAGTTAAACATGCCAGACAGCAGGGATAGTATTTATCATATGGAAGACAGTTTGAAGAACAGTTTCATAGTATACCCTCCCCACAAGATGTGGTTCGAAAGACGACGTCAATCGATGGCTGTCATGATTCGTAGCGGAGGTACAAATCTAATAACTATGCGTCAACGACTCATGCTGGAGAGGCGATGTTTTTTCAGAAATTCGTATGCCTCCCCGGATCATGGATACATGACAACCCTTGGATGTTTTTACGAGCCCAACAATGAAATGCATTTCATCACAGACGAATCGAATGAAAGATTCAAGGAATACATGAAAATTACCAACCACATTTTATTGACAAGTGAAATAATCAATATTCTGGCTAACATTATTGTCCATGAGGAGAAAAGGTCCAAAATAGAGGAAGTTATTTGGAAGAGTGTTAGTGCGGCCGTAAAATCAAGTTTATCACGTTTACAAGAATCTGGACAAGTGTTTCAAGATCAACTCTCTCTTAAATTTTCCCAATCAATAAGTGAATATATTCGTGATCCCTCTTTTAAATTAGATGACGGTTTCGTGAGCAACCTGTGCATGTGGACATTTCCAGACTTCAAAAAGGACAGCTACCGTTTAGATCAGAATATGTGCTTTGAAACTGAGCCAGCAGCATTTAAGTATTACGAAACATGTGCCAATGAACCATATGTATTGAATGAGAGTTTCCTTGAAAAATCAGTTATATTGGCCTATCACGATGAAACTCAAATTCTAGAAGACGCAGCTGGATATCATTTCCATCGACCGATTGGTCCCATAATTTTCCCAGATGGATATGATATTCAAAACGATTGGATGGATATTCGTAAAACGTTTTATAAGCGAATTTTCCATGACGCACATTTTCAATATCAGAACAACAATACCCAGGTTTTCAACCAATCTTTCTTGAGCGATCCGGATATTTCTCAAGAAATGGTGCGCACATCACTAACCAAAGCACACTTACGTCTACTCAAGCACACCATCCGACTGATGCCGGGAAAACCACGGGCACTCCACGAGTTCGAAGAAGCCGAGCGCACCTCGGATGCTCTGGCGGCCGCCGCGCTTGCTGCCATCAATTATAACGACACCGACACCCGAATACCCGAGTTCGACGGGTACAGGCCGGAGGTTCACGAAGAACCCGAAGAACCCACGGCGCCTCCTGCGATTACAGTGGATTCCATCGCAGTGGCCATTCCGGCGGCGGCGGGTGCGGCGTTCGCAGCCGGAGGCGAGGCGGGGCGGGCGAGTGACTTTGTTGAAGCCATGGCCGATCGAGTTTTGGCTCTGTCGGTCTCGGCTGTGGAAGCCGTTCGTATTATCGGGGGAGATATCGGGGCCGATCCGGTAGCCATCGACATGGCAGCCCGGGGGGCGCGAGTCGCGGAAGGCCTAGGAGCGCGCGTCGCCGATCAACTCGTCGCGGCAGGCGTGAGCCTGGCGTGCTCATCCATGCAGGACGGTGGACCCTCTACGGACGAACTCATCCGAGAGACGCGCGTCTTGATGGGCGTCGGACGAGCGGCCAGGGCGGCCGGCGAGGACGCGGCCGACGCGATCGCCGAAAGAGCGGGCATGGATCCAGCGGAGATGGATGCGGCCATCGGCCCTGCTATGCATGCCTTTGCCGAAGTTGTTGACATCGAAGAAGAATACTTGGATAACCCGGGAGGCGGCGGCGGAATCGAGGAACCGGTCGATCCCGGCGGCCCGGCCCCACCCGGCCGCGGGGGCGGTGGAGGCGGCAGAGGCGGGGGCAGACGAGGGGGCGGCGGGGGTAGACGCGGGTTCCCTGTGAGACCTGCTAGACGTGGCCCCATACCGCATTTTAGGCGCGGAGGCAGGGGAGGAGGCGGTGGGCTACCGTTTCACCGACCCGGCCCGGTCACACCTGGCGGCGCGGGCGGAGGCGGCGGGCTACCGTTTTACCCACCCGCCCCTGTCACGCCTGGCGGCGGCGGCGGCGGCCCACCCGGCGGCGGCCCACCCGGCGGCGGCCCACCCGGCGGCGGCCCACCCGGCGGCGGGGTGCCGCCGGAAGTACTGGACTTTCTCGACCACACCGAGATCGTCATCGTGCGCCCGAACATCGAGCACTACATGCTCGGGATCATCATGGGGCTCGGCGGGGACCAACTGGGCAACACGCTGTGGGGCCAGACGGAGCTGAGCGTGTACGACGACTCGATGCACGGGGTGTGGGGCATGTCCTACAAGTGAGTCCTGATCACCCTTTTTGTTTTTTTTTCTGGTCTGACTCCCGTTTTATCAGATATCACGAGCGCGCGATCGTGTTCAACGAGAAGAACCTGATCCGCCTGTGGGACGTGGCCTACGACGGCTACAACGGGGGCAAGGAGGACCGGCACGTGGACTGGACGAAGGCGAACGAGGTGGAGCAGTTCAAAACGGACACGATGGACGTGACGCGGAATTACCAGGGCGCGTCCATGATGGTCATGGCGTTTGTGCACGACAAGAGTTACGAGCATTACCAGAAGGAGATGAAGCGCAACTGGCCGTCGCCGATCCTGTTCCACGACAACCACGACTACCGGGACGGCGCGTCGGCGCGGGTGTCCGCGATGGTCGGGTACGACAATTTGCACGTGCTCAACGTGGACGAGTTCCGCGTGTTCAACAAGCCGCTGTACTCGGGGTACCACGCGTACCGCAAGTTTTTCCCGGCGTTCCACGAGCTGCACGCGACGCGCAAGACGGCCGGGGAGAGCGCGCGGGAGGCCGAGACCGTGACGGATTCGCTGGCGTTTCAGGTATGACTTGTTTGTCCGGTTGGAAGTTTAAACCGTTTAATCGCGTTTCCACAGGGCACCATGCGCATCAAGGACGCCCACGGGACGATCAAGACCGAGATCCTGGGCAGCGGGCACCACGGGCCCGACTACGTGGGGGCCGCGTCGATCCGGGCCGGCAAGGGCTACAAGCTCGTCAACATGCCGCCGACGTCCGCGCGGCTGGTTTGAAAAACCGTTTAATCGGTCTAAAAAGCGGGCTCGAGGGTCTGGCCCTTGATGCTTTTCTCGAAGTCCTCCCAGATGTCCTTCGGCGCGGCCTCGGGCTCCTCCCGCCCGCGCTTGCGGGCCCCGTTGTCCCGGAACTCGCCCGCGGAGGACTTGAGATTCTCGATCTCACCGCGGAGCTGCTCGAGCTCCTGCAGGCGACGGGCGTGCAAGTTGGATGCGCAGCACACGACCTGTAAACAAGCATTAAACGTTGTATTTTAGATTCGAGTGTGAACCTGGTTGCACCTGCCACACGCCGCTGTCCTCCGCGGTGTTCTCGACGAGGCGGGTCATGCCCGTCTGAAACTCCTGGCGCACCTTCTCGTCCTGCACGCTGTCGAGCAGCCACTGCTTGATCACGGTGTCGAAGGCCTGCTGCATCTCCGCGCGCTTCCCCTCGGTCAACCGTCCCATCTTGGCATTCGTCTCCTCGAGGCGCCGGTGCTCCTCCTCGACGCGGATCTTGGCGGCCTCGAGCTCCTTGACCAGGCGCTCCCGGTCCCCCTCGAGCATCCTTACTTGCGAGAGCAGCGCGGTCAGATCGGGCGTGGCGTTGGCGACGGCGGTCATTCGGAACGCGCGGGCGGCGCGGGTTTAAATACATTGCCGGCGCGCCGGCGCGCTCGTTACGCCGCGTTAATTACAGTAAGCCCAGCACGACGCTGGTGATCTTCCGGCCCGGCGAGAAGTACCCCGCGCGCCCGACGAACCCGATTCTCCTGGGCTCCGGGGTGAAAATCGTGTCGCCCAAACGCAGGTCCGAGAGGACGCGCGGGTCGCCCCCGCGGCGCAGGCGGGCGCGGTAGACCGTGCACCCCTGCATGTCCTGCTCGAGTGGAAATAGATGGATCTGAGCGACCGGCTTCGCGGGCTTCTCCTGTTTCTCCCGCTTCTCCCGCTGCACCGGTTTCGCCTGTTGCTCCGGTCGTTCCTGTGGCATAAGACGCGCCACGACCCCCGGGATGACCCGCGGCGCCGGCGCGGGCTGGCGGACGCGCTTGCGGGCCGGCTTTGGTATTGCGGGAGCCTCTGGTAATTCCTGCGCCTCGGGAATCGCGGGCAGCGCCGGCGCGGGCTGGATAATCGGGGCGGGCTGGACAGTCCAAGGCGCAGGCTGGACAACCGGCGCCGGCTGGACAGTCCAGGGCGCAGGCTGGACAACCGGCGCCGGCTGCACAGTCCAGGGCGCAGGCTGGACAACCGGCGCCGGCTGGACAGTCCAGGGCGCGGGCGTGGTCTCGCGCGTCGGGGCGGCGCTGGCGGCGTCGTCGTTATTGTTTAGCCACGGCACCGGCGAAACGGCCCTCCCGTTTTGCCAAGGAAAGTTCATTTTTTGCATGTGTTCCACATTCGATATATATGCTAACGGTATGCGCTGTTTATGCAAATGGCATGCGTGGAGCTTTCACGTGGCACGGCGTACGGTTTAGCCCTGTCGCAGATGGCGCTGACCGTCGGGTCCGTGCTCTTCTTCCCGGCGGTCAAGGTTCAGGTATGTCCAGCGCCGCTCCTTTTTTTTCCACGCGATTAACCTGTTGTTAGGTCTACACACCCACCCCGTCGTTGGTCAACGGGTCTCTCCCTGACTGCCTCGGCGCCGAGTCGGCCCGGTACCTCATGGGCGGCCCGCTGCTCGCGTCGGCCGGGCTCACCGTGTACTTTGCCATGACCACGCTGGCGCTGCAGGTATGGCGGGCGCATCCATGTCTTTTCCTGTTTAACGCTTTCCACAGGAGGCCAAGACCCTCGACGCCGACTACACCCCCGAGGGCCTGGAGAACACGGGGCTCTGGAATCCCGCGTGAGATGCCCGTTTATCATTCGATCACCAGTTTTATCGTTAATTCCTGTCAATCAGTTACTGGCTGATCTTCGCCCTCTCCCACCTCATCGTGGTCCTGGTGCTCACGGAGCCGTGCGACGCCCACGCGGCCGGGCTGAGCGCGTGCCTCCTCGTCTACTTCGCGTACCGCGGGAGCGCGCCCTACCCCGGCGGCTACACGCAGACGCAGGGCAACGTCAACATGCTGGGGTACGCGCTGGGCGCGCTCCTGTGCTACCGCGCGATCCCCGACACCCCGCGGGGCCCGAACCGCGCGGCGTGCCTGGCCTTCATGGTCATGCTCGACTTCCTCATGGGCGTCGGGCACACCTGGGAGAATCGGGCGTCCCTCGACACCGTCACCAACTCCAGATTGTTCTACGCGTGCGCCTGTTCGCTCGGGCTCTGCGGCCTGTACGCTGTCTGGTGGTATAAACCGATTTACTTGTTGGATAAGACAATCCCGTGAAAATTTATGGTTTTGGCAGGGACTATCTGCGCCTGACATAACTCCTCACGCCTCCTGGCCATTCACGACCACCTGCTTGCAAAAGGCCTCCGGGTCGTACGACGCCTCCGGCATGCTCTGGGTGGGCGGGAGAAACCGGGTGTAGCTCAGCTCCAGCGTGTCCGCCGGGAACAGGACCGTCGCGCGGCGAAGCATTAGATTGTGCTTCGCGACCAGCGGGCTGTTCACCGGGATCCCGCCCTTCATGCACTCGCGCGCCGCCAGCGTCTCGTGGCGGCGGCGCCTGTCCGCCACGTCGCGGTCGGTGGGCGAGTCCATCATATCCACGAGCGCCTGCGCGCGCGCGCGTTTGTCAAAATAAATCGAGAGAAACGGGAAGTCGGGTTATGCCTGCGGCAGCCACTGGCGGTCGAACATGAGGTTCTCCGGAATTATCAGCCCCGGCTTGGAGCGCGCGCGCTTCGAGAGGAGCATGCCATACCTGAAAAACCAGCGGTTCAGGCGCGCACGCGATTTTTAAAATGTTTGAGTTATCACCGGAAGATCTTGGTCAGATCCAGCGCCACCGCGTTCAGCCGGAACCCCGCCTGACTCGCGAGGTCGAACTTTTCGTCCGAGATGCGCTCCAGCGCGGTCGGCACCGCAAAGGTGAGCGGGTCGACCACGAAGTACCGGTGCGCCGCCACGGCCTTCGCGCGCACCTTGAAAAAGTTACGATGTTAGTCGATTGTCGAAACATGACCACGCCCTTCAAGCACGGCCTTCGCGCGCACCTGATGCCGTGTTAGTCGATTACCGAAACACGCGAAACCGGTTATACCTCAAGCATCGCCGCGTCGGGCCGGTCGTCCTCGTTGTACACGATCCGCTCGAGCCGCAGCACCCGCCGGTGCGCCTCGAGCGTCATATAGGACTGGAGGAGCTGGTTCGGGCTGGTTTTCCACACTTCGCCGAAGACGCGCTCGAGCTCGAGCACCAACGCGCGCGGGTCGCATCCGCCTGGCTGAAACAACCCGAGCAGCGCATCGGTACGCCCGCGCTTCCCGCGCCTTCCCGCGGAGGCGGGCGCCGCGGGAACAGGTGCGTTCTTGGCCAACGTGAAGACGTTCTCCTTGGCCTCTTGCTCCTGTTAAAATCGGATGTCAGGTTTGAAAAGCGCGCGCCCGAATAACCAAAATTGCCTTGGGTCCGCCGCGGAGATCGTCGAGCGGCGTGTGGTACTTGTTGACCTTGGCGACCGACAGCTCGGTCCCGTTCACCGACTTGACAAACGCGCCCCACTTGCTGCTGCGCAGGCAGTTTTCGGACTTGACCACAAAGCGGAAGGTGTCGTCTGGCTCCTTCACATGCGTCATGAATTCGATCTTGGCAGTGGTCCAGATCGAAACCGCGCGCTCGTCGAGGTGCCTGCGATCGCATGAAAAATCGATTTGAGTTGGTTTAACTCACATCGATTTTGGTTAAACCATCGCAAATCGATTTGTATAGTTTAAACCATCGCAAATCAAAAAATAGTAAATCGAAAAATCGAATGCGAAATATTATCCAAAAATATAACAAGGAATCGCACTGGATTGGACGGTCGGTCTTGAACTGCGCCCATCGGCTCTTGGACATTTCGATAACAAATGGCCCCAAATTTTTTTTTCGCTTTGTAGCCGTTGCTCCGATCACATCCCCGGCTTTTATTTTAAATTTCGGCGTATCTCCCGTTCGAATCTCGCTGCGCCTGTGAAACCCTTCGGACCGGTGCGATATTGTTGCATATACGAAAAAAAAATACGGCTTTAAAACCCGATCGAATCGAGTGAAACCCACTTTGCGATGTCCACGCCCGACCTCACGTGCCACGAGCAGATGCCCGCGCCCCAGGATGTCATGCGCATCCGCACGCGCTACCCGTACAAGCGCACGTACTGCGGGATCGCGATGATATACGATCCGACCGACTATTCGGATGACGATGCGGGCGAAGCTGGAGATGCGGGCGACGCTGGCGATGCGGGCGCTCCCGGAGATTCGGGTGACGCCGTCAAATCGGACGACGCGGGCGCCGCTGGAGATTCGGGCGATGCTGGCCAATCGGGCGACGCCGGCGCCACCAGCGACGCCGCTATTTAATCCAGAAAAATAAAGAATCGCACCGGAGATGCAGGCGCGCGTGATTGTGCGGCACGGCGACCCGGCGAAGCGCGCGAAGCGGGCGCCGCCATCCTTAGACACATCGGTGTACATTTTAGAGCTCGCGCACGGCCGCGTGTACGTGGGCAAGTCGGCGCACCCGGCCGCGCGCATCCACCAGCATTTTACGAAAATTGGCGCGAGCTTCACCCGCGCGTTCCCGCCCACCGGCCGGCGCCTGCCGCGCCTGGGCAACGTGAGCGGCGCCGGCGACGCCGCGGAGCGGGACGAAACCTTGCGATACATGCATTTACGGGGCATCGGCAACGTGCGCGGCTGGCGCTACACGGCCGAGACCCTGTCGCCCGCGGACTACCTCGACGCCGAGCGCAACATTCGGGAGCTGTTCGACCTGTGCCGGCGCTGCGGGCGGCGCGGGCACTTTGCGGCGGAGTGTCCAGTGAAAGCCGGTTGACGCTTTTATTTTATTTTTCCAGTCTCCGCAAGATAAACGGCCAGCATGCGCTGCGCGCGCCGGTCGTAAAACACCCGCCTCCCCGGCGCGCACAGGTACACCCGCCCCGCCGCGACCAGCCAGGCCCACCTGTCCGCGGGTATCACCTCGTCCTCGAAAAGCACCGGCACCTCCGGGTGCAGCTGGCACAGCGACGGCAGCACGTGGATCGCCGGCGCCTCCGCGAGCTGCTCCAGCCCCGCCCGCTTCGACCGTTCATACCCCGGGTTGTGAAAGTACACGGGCTGCGTCACGTGGTTGTACATGCCCGGGAAGTCGTGCCGGTAGTTCAGGCGCGCCGCCAGCGGCAGCTGGTAATGCATGTGCCACAAGTAAAAGTCCGACATGCTAGCCTCGTGGTGGTGCTTCGTGATCTCCAGCTCCACATCTGTCTCCCGCGGCACCGCGCGCATCACCGCCAGCCAGTGCAGGTGCCGGTACAGCACCAGCAGCGTCCCGGCCATCCGGCGCATCGCGCTCCGCGTGAGCTGGCGCGCGTTGTCCGGCCCCGGCTCGGTGTCCACGGTGTCGTCCAACTGGTCTTTCCCCGTCGTGTCCAAGCATTCGCTCAGCGCGCCGAAACGCGCCGCGCACCCGTCCACCAGCTCCTTCACGCCCAACAGATTCTCCCGCGCCCGCGGGTTCCCGTCCAGCTTCTCCAGGAATAGCGGCCACTCCCGCTGCGCGTTCGCCAGCGTGTCCTTGAGCTCCCGCCACGTCATGTCCCCCGGCTCCTTCCCGGTTAACTCCATCCGCGTCGTGCGATCCCGCGCCGCGGGTTTCACCGGCCCCGCGTGCCTCCCTTTGAACCGGCACACCAGCAGCCCCAGGAGCTGGTTCCGGTTCATCAGGACGTCGGGCGAGTACGGCTCCGACGGGTCCGAGCCCCACAGCCACTCGTCCCACAGGCTCGCCTCGAGCGCCCCGTTCTGCTCCAGCCCCGCGTTGTGCGGCGCCAGCATTGCGGTTTATTCCCATTTTCCACAGTTTAAATGGCGGCCTCCGGAAAAAGCCGCCGATTCAGGTCCATCTGGAGCGCAGGCGACAGCGGCGCCGACGCCTGCACCCGCTGGAGGATAATGTTGCACACGGCCACACGGGCTTTCGGGTCATTATACCTGATCCA
>Ga0114951_10003884_pt1 | contig 15057 bp, 13 predicted proteins | sample AM7aDNAmetaG_FD_88677 | JGI IMG/M metagenome (GOLD analysis project Ga0114951, IMG submission 88677) | Freshwater microbial communities from Finland to study Microbial Dark Matter (Phase II) - AM7a DNA metaG | ecosystem: Environmental > Aquatic > Freshwater > Lake | place: Finland: Lake Alinen...
ATGTAAACTTCTTCATAATCGTTGTTGCCATGGCCCTGCCGGGCATAGCCCTTGTGCCGTTTATACCTTTAGATGACACCACCGCTTAAAAAAAATTGCAGGGAACGGTCGCGACCGTTCCCTACGCTTTCATTCGTTCCCTATATTGACAAATAATGCATTAATTCAGGTTTAGATCCCTATTTTCTTTATCAGACCCCACACTGATCCCTGGCCCCCGCACCCTGATCACTATTCCTTCCCCCCCACCATCGGCGCAATTACTTCAAGCACCCTGCGCGCTGTTGCCTGCAAAACAGGACTATTTTCAAGGGCAGCATTGATGCTGTCGGCATTGTTGTAATAGATTTGAATTACCTTACGGCCTACAGTGCTTTGCGCTAGTTTGCCGTCGCGAAAATCGCGCAGTTGCTCAACATTCGGATCATTGTCTCCAAGAGCCTTGGCGATCGGGCACTTCTTGCCTGGTGTCGTCGTTGTGGTTGTACCACCCGGAGTCGTGGTTGTGGTCGAAGAACCAAATGACCCACACTGTCCTGCACGCACGGCGCGAACGTCATTGTAGTATGTCTTATCGTCGAAGTAGACGTAGCCGTAGTTGAAGTTCACGATCCACGCGCTGCTAGTATTGTATGCGAGCGGAGTAGACGACCAGTAAACGGACGCCACCGTGTCCGGGAAAAAGGAGATGCTGATTGATGGGTTATAGTTATTATAATCAACAATCGACTGCAACTCGTTTCTGGTTGGCAGCCGCCAGTCGCTCTGCCCCCCAAGGGTCAGATTTTCGCAATAGGCCATTGCTTGCGCCCAGGTATAGGTGGTAAGCCCTGTTGACTTTTCCCACATGAGACCCGTACTGGTATCGGTTATGGTGCCGTTATTATTATCAACATAGCCAGCGCAGGCATACCCATGCCAAAACACAACAGACATACATAAACAGAATAGACTTTTCTTCATGCGCTTTCCTCCTTAAATCCAGATTACTTTCAACTGTGTCAGGTTGAGAAAGATGAGAGGGAATCAATTTTATTTTATTAATCCCTGAAAACTGATCCATGGCCCCTATAACCAAACAATCAAAGCACCAATCACTGTCCTGCACGCACGGCGCGAACGTAATTGTAGTCTGTCTTACTGTCGTTGATGACGCTGCCGTAGTAGAAGTACACGCCCCACGCGTGGCCAGTACTGTCTGCGAGCGTAGTAGACGACCAGTAATAGGACTGCCCAGTGTCTGGGAAATAGGTCGTATTGATAGTGGGGCTGTGTAATAAAATACTGCTGTACACAAGGGTCGATAATTCCAATATTGTAGGCAGATACCAGTCGGTATAGCCGCCGAGGCTGAGATTATTGCAGTAATCAACTGCCTGCTGCCAGGTATATGTGCCCGTGGCTGTTGCCTTCTGCCACATAAGGCCGGTAACATTGTCCTTGATAATGCCGTTGCCGAGATCGGTATAAGAATAAGGGTTGCAGGTTCGCTCGCTGGGGTCGCCCGTATCAGGAACCGGACCGGCAAAGGCAGCAGAGGCGCATATCAACAGGGCGCATACTGTGACAAAAGACCATAGATTCAACCATTTTCGTTTCCGCATTGTTATCCTCCTTGTGTGTTTTGTGTTCAGGATATCAAAAAAAGTTCTTATTTTGTCATTCCGGCAAAGTCCGGAATCCTTCTACTGCTGGACATCATTCCTGGGAAAGACTCCGGTCAAGCCGGAGTGACAGAAAAAAAGGCATGCCCGATTAAAGGCATGCCTTGAGTGGTGCTATATGTAGTTTTGTAAACGCTGGTATTTAAAAGATGGAGAATAAGCTCCTGGCTCCTGGCTCCTGGCTCCTGGCTCCTGGCTCCTGGCTCCTGGCTATGTAGTTGAAAGACATTCTTTTCCGCCCTTCTTTGAATTGACATACAAGCATTAACACTATAGCAACTTGGGTGTCAAATTTATAAATAACAGGGTTCAGGGGTCAGGGGTCAGGGTAAAAACTAGGGCAAGAGAACCTCGCCCCTACAAAAACAAAACGGAACACGTTACTCTTCTCTGGCCTTGGAGGGAGTGCAACCCTTCGAAGCGGACATACCGCTACTACTGTCGGGCTTTAAAATCTCCGATCTTATTGTTTTAATAAATGTAGCTGCATTTTCAAGCACTCTTCGTGCTCTTTCCGGAGTTATGAGAAACATTTCCTGATAGTCGGATCGTTGTCGCAAATCAAAAGCCTCATGAAGCCATTTTGATGTTTCTTTCTCAAAAACTCCATTTTTTATATAGAGACGATCAAACTGAGATATGATTCCGGAATGTTTGGATGAGCCTTTTCCTTCCAGTGCAAGGAGCGCAAGAACAGAGTAAAACATTGCATAGTACGCCCTGTTGACTGAAGGCCGGTATTTCTCGGAGTCGAATAGAATTTGAGCAGCCTCAAGAGATTCTTGAGCCTGCTCAAGCCTGAAGTTTGCCAGTGTTCTCAAAGCGTCCTTCATGCCGCTATGCCGTCGTGTAAAATTGTTTTGATAAGCGGGCTTTCCGAAACCGGGCCATGCTCAAATTCGTTGCGCGCATAGGTAACCGTTGATATGACCACATCATGTTCAAAGCCAACTTCCCAGGCAATATCCATAATCATCTGATCATTGTCATCGTCAAGTTTTTCCAGCACGACGCACACATCAAGGTCTGAATCAGGCGCTGCCGTACCCCGAGTACGCGAACCAAAGGCTGTCACCTCGGCGGTGGAAAAAAGCTGCCGAACCCTTGCCGTAAAAAGAGAAAGAATAGCGCGATCAGTTTCATTCATATTAGTATCTCCTGAGAAAAAGGCTTTATTTGCTAAGGTAAAAGCCACCCATTTTGTTAAAACAACCATAAAAAAGACTATTCATTTTAAGTATACCCTTTTTTTTGAAAAATATCTCCTATTTCAAGATATTACAGGATAGTTCGTCGCAGATACATTCACACTGAAACTCTGCCCCGCACTACCCCTGCCAATGCGGCCGGGTGGCGGCCCAGCGGGTAATCTCATCCTGCAGCCAACCATCAAGACCTTCTGCAAGGTAGAAACGCGGCAACAATAGATCATCGTCTGCCGCTATGACACCCTCGGCTGTGGCGATGCGGGCAAGTTCGGTATCGGGGTAAATACGGATGCCTGTGGTAAGCTTTAAGAAATCAAGGGGCAGAGAGTCGGCAAATGAAAGGCTTTCGAGCACTGTTTCACGCGTTTCGCCGGGCCCGCCAAGCAGCAGGTAGCCGTTGAGCCCGATGCCGTATTTTTTGAAAAGCCCTGCCGCCTGCCTCACATTATCAAGTGAAAATCGCTTGCGCATGTTTTTAAGAATGGCCGGACTTCCGCTTTCAAACCCCAGGGCCACCTCGATACAGCCTGCCAGGGCCATGTCCGAAACCAGTCCTTCATCAATTTTGTAAGGATAAACAATGCATGTCCAGCTGACAGCCAACTCTGCATCGATAAATGCCTGGCACAGTGCGCGTGCATAATCTGCGGGTAGGTTAAAAGTGTTGTCGGTGCAGTAGAAGCGCTTAAATCCTGCTTCCGCATGGTGGGAAATATGCTTCGCAACAGACTTTGGGTCGCGCTTGCGAAGAGCCGTACCTTCGATGCTTGATGTTGAGCAGTAGCTGCAGGCAAGGGGGCAGCCTCTGCGCGTCTGAAACGGCAGCCATACCCCCTGCCGCCCCTCAATCGGGCAGGGCCAGAGCACCGGGTCGGGCTGGGACAATTTGTTTAGATCGAGGATGGAACAGATTTTTTTAAAAGGCGAGCGGCCCTTTACATATACCCCCTTGATCATGGCCACATCCACGCCCATGCGCAGATGATCAAGCACTGCTGGTAGCGCGGCCTCGCCATCGCCTTTAATGCCTATATCGGCATTAAGCCACTCAAGCAGTAGCTCCGGATACATGCTGTACCCGGCCCCGCCAAGGATAATAGGTGCCTTTGAGATCCTGCGGCAACTCGCAACAATCGCCTTAAGCGGTTCGAGCAAAAAATGCGTACCCCGCATGGTCTGGTCGTCAATATTGCGCACCGAAAGTCCGATGGCGTCAGGGGCAAAAGCCGTAATCGCCTCTGCCGACTCCTGACCGGCATCGCTGCCGAGCGCAATTTCCAGAATCTGAACCTCATGGCCATCTCTCTGCGCAGCCGTTGCAACGCAGACAACCCCAAGGGGCAAAGTTGGCATAATAAGCTCAGGCATTGAAAGAGAAAAAAGCAGCACTTTCATAGGCTGCATATATAGCACGAAGCACGTTTCCTGGCATGCAAAATCGGCTGGATGCAAACGCTGCATTTATTATTGGCGCATCATTGTATCGGCATACAAAAAACTAAATCAGAAAAAACTTCTGCTATTGACTCAATCACGGAAGACAACGTCACATGCAGGTTTATTCTCCTCCCCACGGCGCAGCACAAGACAGCGGTCTGTTCAGCAGTACGCTGCAAAACTGCCCCAGCATTGCAAAATGCATGATGCGGCCGCTTTTCAGCAATACGGCAAAGCCACCTGCATCTGTGCGCACAACCGTACCTTGCAATCGGGGCAGAACTATGCCGGAGATAAGGCATGGAAAGCCGGCGATACATTTAACCGACATTATTTCGCCTTTTTTAACTGGCACATCTGAAGTAAAATAGGCGCCGCTTATGCTCACATTTTTTAATTGCGTATGCAGCCCCTCACGCCATCCCACTTCTGCCACGGCTGACATGTTCAGAGCATACCTTGTTGCCTGCCTTTTTTCATAAGCCCTTGCCTGAATCTGCATAAAACGATCCCCCGGTTCAATGCTGTATTGCCTAAAACCAGGCAGCTAACAGGTTACTAAAAAAACATCTGTTTGCTATCGTGCCGTCGAAAAGACGACCAATAAAAACAGCTAAAATGCACATATCCGGCACCCTGCTTAAAAGCACGGCGGCGGAACCTATTAGGACCGCCGCCAGCATAAAATTTCAACGTCTTCTCGAAAGATGATATTTTCGTATTTTTATTAAACCGCCAAACGGATTCCCCTACAAATGCGTGACTGCAATTGCAGAAACATCATTCATAGTAATTTTTCCTTTTTAACTAATTATGATTATTTATAAACAATCATGGCGGATCGTGTAACTAACGTTCAAAGTTAATTGGTATCCCTCCACTGAATAAGCCTCCATCCATTTCGCTATTAAAAACAACTTGGGGTATCTCTTGAAAAAAGAATACATTCACGCCCCACCCTGTAGCAACTGCAATAAAAAAGCTTATCACCGCTGCCACCAAGAATGCTTCACAAGCTTCTTCAAAAAAAGCTGCATGATCACCCAGACTTTTTTGCAGAGCCGAAAAAGGATGCGGCAGCACATGAGGAAGCGTCATTGTCGAATGTAAATTCATATTAAACCTCCTTTTTGTAAAACCGTTTACCGCTGCAACACATGCAGCAGCTAGTAAAACAGTATTACAAAAAACATACCGTTGCCGGATTCCAGTAAAAAAATAAATCCATCGGCGAACCAACCCGGGCAGACATAGCTATTAATTCAGTTTTATTAGACTCTTAGAGAGCAGCAGTAACCGGTTAGGAAATAAGCCAAAACACACATTGATGGTTTTAACCTCAACAGGATAGTTATAAATTGTAGCACTGCCCCACAAGTGTGGTGCAACAGTTGTGGTGGGGTATGATATGCTGTAAGCAGGATGCACAGATAACGAGGAGAAGCCGTGTTGTTATCAGTTAAAAAAAGTTAAGGAAATTCTTTTTTTATAAACATAATAACGTATAGTATTTTCTTATATGCCGATAAAGCGTTTTTCGGTCAATGCCCAGAAGACGGGCCGCCCTGGCCTTATTTCCCCCTGTTTTGGCAAGAGCATCGCACAGCTGTTCGGCATCATTTGAATAATTCTGCCCTGGCAAAATGCTGGCCATAACCCTGCTCTTTTGCAGCTCCGGGGGCAAATGATGCAGGCCTATAAGTCCATTCTGGCAAACAATACTGGCATGCTCGAGGGCATGGGCCATTTCACGGACATTGCCCGGCCAGCTGTAAGCTGAAAAAAATTTAATGACCTCGTCTGAAACAGCAAGCACTGATTTATTCAGCTTCCGGTTGAGCTGATTCAAAAAGTAGCTAACAAGCATGGGGATATCCTCAACGCGCTCGCGAAGCGGCGGCACCTGTATCTCTATAACCTTCAAGCGATAATAGAGGTCCTCGCGAAAATGCCGCTGCATAATGAAGACTGGCAAATCCTGATTCGTAGCGGCAATAATGCGTACATCGACCTTGATGGGCTTTGATTCACCGATTCGGTTAAACTCATGACTCTCCAGAACACGCAGCAGCTTCACCTGTATGGCAGGTGCTACGTCACCTATCTCATCAAGAAACAGGGTACCCCCATGGGCGATTTCAAACCGGCCTGCAGTGTCTTTGATGGCGCCGGTAAAGGAGCCTTTCACATGGCCGAACAGTTCGCTTTCAAGAAGCGTTTCAGGCAGAGCTGAACAGTTCAGCTTGACCATGGGACGGTCGGCACGTGGGCTTGCCGCGTGCAGCGATTCGGCCACAAGCTCCTTGCCCGATCCGCTTTCACCTGTTATCAGAACGCTGCTGTCAGTTTTTGCAACCAGCCCGATCATATGACGCACACGGCATATTGCACTGCTGGTTCCGATAAGACGCTGGCTAACCAGCGCGCAGGTCTGAGCTGAAGCTTCTGACGAAATGGCAATATCATCAACAGCATTGGGCCGTGTTGCAAAACGGCATACCATGGCCCTCAGTGATCTTTCTCCAATATGCACCGGACTAATAGTTACTTCAGCGGGCAGCAACGTGCGGTTTTTATGGACAAAGCAGGCATTCAGTATCAGGGTATACTGCTCATGAGGTTCAACAGGGTTTTTGTTCTCAACCGCACGGCAGTCCTCGATATTAGAATATGAAAACAACGAGTCTACAGGGGTATCAAGCAGTTCATCATAGGAATATCCCAACAGGTTCAGGCAAGCTCTATTGCAATAAGCTACTCTTCCCGGCTCGGAAACGACAATAATCGGATCGGAAAATGATTCAGCAAAGGCCAGAAATCCATTTTCAGACTTCACAATCTCATCGGCTTTAATAACATTACAACCCGCCATCATATCCACCTTTAAAACAGCACCTGGAATATGCGGTTTGCATTGCAACGAGTTAACGTGCCGACACAATGCTTAAGTCTGAGCCGGGCATTGAAAAAAGAAAAATCTCTTGCAGCCCCGGAGCTGGAAGAGACTTTAGTTCATGGATATTAAGTTCTATATAGCCACTGATTGTAAATTTTTCAACAGGTTAAATAAGCTGCCACCGCACCTTAACGGACTGGCGATTTGCAATAAATAAAAACGGCTCCACCACAGGCGGTATACCTGCATATGATAAAGCCGTTATAGACATGGCCTGTTTATTGCAAGTGCCCAGAGGCTCGCTCAAGCTACTTCACCTGTTTTTTTAGCCCCAGCTGTCTGAGCACGGCATCGTCCTGCAGATCGGATAAAACAGTTGCAAGAGCACTACGCATATCTGCTCCAGCCTTGGCGCCAATGTCATCAGCGATAATTTTAATTGCAAGAGCCAAATGCTCCGGCAGCTCAACATCAGTGCCGCCAACCAGAAGTTTGTTAAAAACGGGCAGCGACTCAACAAGCACTGCAGCAACTTTGAACTTCAGCCCGTTGTCGGCATCCAGAAGATGCGAAATCTCCTGCCCATACGTATAATAAAGCTGCACATATTCCCGGCCCCTGTCTGTTTGAGACAGAACTGTGTCTCTGAACAGCCGCAGAACAGAGAGCTGCTGCACGTTATTGTCAAGAGCCTTAATGGCAGGACAGTACCCAAGTCCGGGGAAAGGAAATCCGATCTTGCCGCGGTTCAGCGCGGCATTGATTCTTTTTACCGTTTTGCCCGGCCCGACCACGATCTTGGCCGCCGCCTTAAAATCCTTCCTGTTTCTATACCACTCCGAGTCGTAGCCGGCTGCATAGGCATCAAAATAGAGTTTGTAATTACCCCGGGACAGGCCTCGTATTATATATGTGCCATTATCGGCAGTCACGACACTATCGACAAGCACAACAGCTGCTTCCGGCCCGAAAGTGGGGGCATTAGCATCATACACCACAACCTCCGTATCCGGCACACCACGGCGCCAGAAACTCCACACTTTACCCGTTATAGTTCCGGACAAGGCAAGCTGAGCATTGATGGACTGTGTTTCCTGACCTGCCGACACCGTTACATTGTCGGCCGAGGCAAAAGAGTTTTTGTTGTTATACCATTCTCCCGCAAATTGCGCGGCCCCGTCTTTGGGCTCAAAATATATTTTATACTTACCGGGCAGCAGGAAATTAAACGTGTAGGTTCCGTTGTCTTTGGTAATGTCCGTATCGATGGGCTCATCATATGCGCCATCGGTTGCATACAGCCGAACGCCGATACCGGGCAGGCGATTGCCATCAGGATTTGTTACCCAGCCAGAAATGCTTCCCGCGGCTGCAAGACGTGCATCGATGTTGTTAATTTCCTGGCCGTAGGATTCTATAAGCAGGGTCTGAGCCGCCGCCTTTGATGCCGTGTTATCGAACCATTCCCAGGCGAAATTGCCCTCAGAATAAAAGCCGTCGAAAAAAACCCTGTAAGCGGCTACGGGCAGACCAGCCACTGTATATGTCCCGTTATCATAGGTGTCTGCATAATAGACGCTTCCATACAGGCTTTCAGCCGATACCTGAACCTGTGCGATTCCCTTACCCTCGGCATCGGTCACCCGGCCTTCTATGGAGCCGCCCACAAGCAGTTTGATATTTTTCACAACATCGGGCTCTGCATCCGACACCGAAAACCGGTCGGCATCATGAAAAGTATACTTGTCGTCATACCACTCTGTAATATAGCGAAGAGGACTTCTGTTAAGGTCAACAAACTCCAGCTTGAAAACGCCTTTTGTTTGCCCTTCTTCCTGAAGTTCAGCCATTCTTGCCGTGATATCAAACAGGTAATGGCCGCTGGCGTCGGTAAAGGTTGATTTTTCAAGTTTTTCATGCTGGTCATAGAGATTTACCTGTATGCCAGCAAGCTTATGGCCGCAGCAGTCTTCAACAGTGCCTGCTATGCTGTAGCTGGCCAGTGCAAGTGCATTGCCGGTGCAATACGCAACACAGCTCAGCACGACAGCCAGACAAAACATGGTGAAAACTGTTATGCTATTCACTTTTTTCTGCATGTATGCGCTCCTTTATTTAGATGGAAAGGTGCTGTTTAATATGAGTGGTCAACCAGCTAATGGCAAAATGAAATAAGCGTGCTGAATGCTTATTCAAAATCCAGAAATATAAATTTCTTCAAACTATACAAAATTTTTGAAAAAACTCCATCTTATTTTTGCAAATATCGAACCAAAAAATACTTTTTTTTAAATAAATTTTTATTAATTATTTATAACAATTTTGAGCAATAACGTTATACAGCCCGTCATTCAATATGTCTCTTGAGACACTAATGACAAAGACCCAAGTGTACCAATATGCAATTATTCACACACAATAGACATTCTATCAGGAAGACGATTTTTAAAAACCGGTTAAATATTTTGAAAATAAACGCTAAAAAAAAAGCAGCCATCTCAATACACGACAAGTTTGGCTTGCTCCACAAGGCATGACGGAAACGTCAATGCCGGGTCAAGCCGTTATTTATGATACTTTTTACCGGTTATGATGGTAAAGGCGCGGTATATTTGCTCAAGCAGCATCACCCGGAAAAGCTCATGGGGAAATGTGAGATGTGAAAATGAAAAAACAAGCCGTGCATGCCCAAGCAGTTCCTCCGTTAGGCCGTGGCTCCCTCCGATGACAAAACGGATTTTGGCGCCTCTGTCCTGAAAGTTGCGCAGCTCTTTGGCAAGCTGTTCCGATGTGCATGATTTGCCACGCCGGTCGCATGCAATGATGCAGTCGCCAGTCCGGCATTTGCCCAGCAGTTTTGCGCTTTCAAGCTCTGCGCAGGCTTTCTCGCCAAGGCTATGCTCGTCTTCAGGCGCGACAAGTTCGCAGGACATTTCGGCGAAAGGCCTGAGCCGTTTCAGGTAATCCTTCTCGGCATCGGCCACCCAGCCGGCGCCTTTTCGCCCTACGGCAAGAATGCGTATTTTCATAAAAACTCATTTGTAAAAAAAATAGAAAACTATTGTCAGAATAATGCTGATGACGATACGGGTTATTATCGGAAAGCAGGTAACTGCACAGGGTTCAGCAGTGATAATACTTTGATAAAAAAAGCTCTTCCCTGAACCCTGGTTACCTGACTAGCAACAAATTTTTAATGCCAGCCTTCCACCAAATGGATCAACGCTTTCAATCCGGACAGGCACCGTACTGCCCGGTACAAGAATGCCGCAATCCTTCTCTTTCACATGCACATCCAGCATAAAATCAGGAAGCAGCAGGTCATACTGTCCATGGCTGCGCTCAAGCACCAGTGCGTTAAGAATAGTGCCCGCATGGCTTTTCATAGCTTTTAGAATCCAGTAGCGCCTGCGCTCATATTCCACCAAACTCAGACGAGTCAAAACCGGCTGCACGGCAAACACAATATCACGCAGCTCACGGCGAGTATAGGCAGCAGGCCCGCCCCTCAGCAGGCTTACCAGTTGCCGCTGCATGACCAGATCTAAATATTTGCGCAGCGGTGAGGTTATAGAAATGTAGAAGGCAAGGCCAAGGCTGGCGTGAGGACCCGGCGTCGTTGTGATCTCGACCCTGCTCATGGCGCGGCGCTGGAGAAACATATCAAGAAGCGCAGGGTCATCTTTTCCGATAAGCCGCTGCCGGGGCTCAGGCTGCCGCCTGAACAGGCCGGGCTGTACCTTCTCTGAAAAAAAGAGAGCTGCACAGTAGTTTGCCAATATCATAAACTCCGACACCAGCACCTGGCCGGGTGTTTCCCTGTCGCGCAGCTTCAGACTGATATCATGGCTGCGGCCGACGTGCAGTTGCAATTCGGGCAATTGAAAACTTACAGCTCCGGCATTGATTCGCCTGGCGCGCAAGGTAGCGGCAAAGCGGTACAGCCGCGCCATATCAGAATCGCACTTAATATCTGCGTCTACCTCGTTATAGGTCAGACGCTCGGCTATGCGCACGACGCTGCGCACAATACGATACTCTACGATCTCGCCCTGAAGTCCTATCCGCACCATGAAGCTCACTGCAGGATTGCGCTCACCGACCCTGAAGCTTGAAATATTTTCCGACAGTGTCGGCGGGAGCATGGGTATTTTAGCTTCCGGCAGATACAGCGAAGCGCCCCTGTGCGCAGCCTCGGCGTCAATCGGGGTTAATGGTTCAACAAAAGCCGACACATCTGTTATATGGATACCGAGCTCAACCGAGGTCTCATCGAAGCGAAAGCTTATGGCATCGTCCACATCCCGGGTGAAGGCCTCATCAATGGAGCACACATACAGCTGCGTCAAATCCTCCCGGCCGGGATCATTAACTGCGCTGCAGATAGCACCTGCGCCAAGAGCCTCAACCTGGCGGTTAACCTCGGCAGGCCACTGCTGCGGTATGCTATGACGCCGCAGGAGAATATTTTCATCAGGATCAAAAACGCCAAGGCGCACCAGAATATTAAAGCAGCTGCGCTCATCTGTTATGCCCGCGGCCAGAAATATTTCACGGTTTCGGCTCCATGCCGGTGATAGCCGGCCCAGTGCCGCATAGTCCTTAAGCAGTTCAATACAGGCAGCGCCCTCCTCAAAGGCTGCATCCCGGCCTGCAAGCACCGACTGCAGCCACCCGACAGACTGCCTTGTAAACTGTTGGCGCTCAAGCTCACGGACCTTCTTCTGCTGCTGCTCCTGAACCTGTTGCGGAGTGTGGGTCAGAAACACGTGGTCATGAAGCTTAAAATAAACATGGTCCTCAACCAGTGCCGCAAGCACGGCGGCCTCATGGGCAGATGTTGCACTATCTCCAAAAGAGGCTCGGGCAAGAAAAGCAACTTCGTAATAAACGCCCGGTGCTGCAACCATATCCCATAGCCTGTTGGGGTCGATTTGGGCAGCCAGCACTTCCTGTTCGGCCATGTTGTTTCGCAGCAGATTAAGAAGGCTTTCTTGAGGCGCTGCGACGTCCACTACCTCACGTGATGCATGAACAATACGCGCCGTGGACACGAGAAGATCACTGCCATCGGTGCACAGCAGGCGCATGCGCTCCCCGGCCTGCTCCAGACAAACCGCAGCCACAAGCCTGCGGTGCTCAAAAAATCTGATTATTTTTCCCGTATACATGGCTTCCATTAAAATTCATAATAATCAGAGGCGCCAACCTGCCGGTAGCAGGTATCGGGCAGTTCCCGAAGAAAGCGCGACGGCTTCAGTGCGGAAATATACCCTGTGGTCTCCTTTTGCCGCCGGGGACTGCACAGATAGAGCTGGTCTTTGCCGCGCGTAACAGCAACATAAAAAAGCCTGCGCTCTTCTTCCTCATCATCTAAGCTTGTAAAATTATTGGAGTTAGGGAAGCGGCCCTCGACAAGCCAAATAATAAAAACAACTGACCACTCAAGCCCCTTGGCCTGGTGAATCGTTGAAAGCTTGACTGTTTCAGCCGGTATGGCGCCCGACTGCATGTCTTCTGTTTCAGTGCTGGTCATAAGCGCAAGCTCGCTTAAAAAATCCGCCAGAGACTCGTACTGCAAGGCAAAAGAAAGGAACTGCTCAATGTCGTCGATCCGGTTGTCGGCATCAATATATTTGGAGCGCATAAAATCCCGATAACCGCCTTCAAGCGTGGTCTTGATAAGTGCTGCAGGCGAGACTACGGAGCCGGTCTGTGAAAGCTCGGATAGAACCTGCTGCAGTCCGCCCCAGTAAGGCCGTGCGCCTTTAGGTACAATAGCCTCCATTTTTGCATCAATGCAGGCCTCAAGCGGATCTGCTGAAGCCAGCATGCGGCTGTACATCTTGTCGGAAGTCTTTGCGCCGATGCCAGGCAGCATCTGCAGAATGCGCTTCCAGGCAGCCTCATCATGCGGGTTCACGAGCACCTTGAGATAGGACACGATGTCTTTGATATGTGCCTGCTCGAAAAACCGCAACCCGGAGCGCACCTCAAAGGGCACCAGTCTGCGGGTCAGCTCCATCTGCAGCTCCATGGAGTGATAGTGCGCACGATACAGTACGGCGATCTCGCCGGGCGGCGTGCCGTTGTAGATAAGCTCATTTATCGTGGTGGCGACAAACTGCGCCTGTTCATACACATCGCCGGGCCGCACACACTGCGGCTCCGCTCCCTGAAGCCGCATGGGCTGCAAAACCTTGCGAAACTGGCGGGCATTGAGCAGAATGCTTTCATTTGCCAGCCCCAGTATCTCGGGGGTTGAGCGGTAGTTGTACTCCAGTTTGATGATGCGGGCATCGGGATAGCGCTCAGGAAATGCCATGATGTTTTCAAAGTTTGCGCCGCGAAACGAGTAAATGCTCTGTGAGTCGTCGCCGACGACCATGAGGTTGCGGTGCCGGGCGGCAAGCCTGTCGATGAGATCGGCCTGCAGCCGATTGGTGTCTTGGTACTCATCGACAAGCATATGCTCGAAGCGGTCGGCATAGAAATTTCTTAATGTTTCATTGCTTTCCATAAGTTCCAGCCACAGGCACAGAAGATCATCAAAGTCTGCAAGATTCTGCCGCCGCTTGCGCTGCGTGTAACAGCTCTGAATCTTTTCAATCTCCTGGGCGTACTCAAGAAAAAACGGGTAGCGATCCTGCAGCACCTGCTCGATCTCTGTTCGCGTATTGCGCGCAAGACTCAAAACATTAAACAGCACAGATCCCTGCGGGATGACACCGTCTTTTTTCTTATACCCGAGCTCCAGCATAGTTCCATCAAGAATGCTGTAGGCATCGGACTGGTCAAGAATGGTAAAATTCGATGCAAGCCCCACCCGCTCCCCATGCACGCGCAGAATGCGATTTGCGATATGATGAAACGTACCGCCCCAGATGCGCGTGGCATTGGAGGGCGCAATCATTTCCACGCGATGCAGCATTTCACGGGCTGCCTTGTTGGTGAATGTCAGAAGAAGGATGCGGTGTGGATCGATGCCTGTTTCGATAAGACGGGCTACGCGGTAGGTGAGCGTGCGGGTCTTGCCGGAGCCCGCTCCCGCGATAACCAGCAGCGGCCCCTGCCCCGCCATCACAACGGAAAGCTGCTGGGCATTGAGTTCACTTTCATAGTCGATTAAAGGCCGAAGTTCCATTGCCAAACCCGGATCAAAATATATATGAATTTCACCATGGAGATACAAAAAAGGGGGATTCAAAACTGAATCCCCCGGCTATTAGTTTACCTGACTTATAATGATTAAAAATACAGCCATGCAAATCTGCTCTATTTGGGCATCTTACTGGCAGGGCCGGAAATTAAGCGCACCAGCTGAAGGTGATGCCCCCTGCCCTGCATTAAGAATATCTACCAGGCCTCAAAACAGCTATCATTTTCTATGCCGGAATTCGCTTTTTCACTGAAGGCCGGCAAGCATAATCACCTCATCGATAAATCGCCGGGCAGGCTCGATAACCTGCTCAATTTCCATAACAATCAGGTTGTCAAGTTGTAACATACCGGTATCAAGTTTGGCAATATCTTTTTCCGTGGTGACAACATTGTCTACGCGAGCAGCAAGGGCCCGAATGTCGGCATAATCATCATTGCTATAGCCGTGATGGTCCGGATACAGAAACTGATCGGAAACGCTGATGCCCAGCTGCGAAAGCATCTTCAAAAAATATGCCGGATCGCCAATGCTGCACAGGGCACCTACTCGAGCTCCGGCCAAACGTTCAGGAGGAATGATGGCGGCAGTACGTGCATTACGAAACGATGCCACACGGTATGACGCAGTGTAAAGAGGGGCATCGGGGTTGAAATGTTTTATGGAAGAAGCAAGCCTTGGGGAAGCACCTTC